>Ga0302163_10000004_pt1 | contig 80258 bp, 92 predicted proteins | sample I_Fen_E2_3_FD_193497 | JGI IMG/M metagenome (GOLD analysis project Ga0302163, IMG submission 193497) | Peat permafrost microbial communities from Stordalen Mire near Abisko, Sweden - I_Fen_E2_3 | ecosystem: Environmental > Terrestrial > Soil > Wetlands > Permafrost | place: Sweden: Abisko...
TATGCTCTGCTCTCAGATACTTACAACAATCCACACAATACGTGCCTTTTCTATCCAAAAGTTCTCCACACTTTATACATAGCCCATTCGCCTTACGATAATCTATCGTCATATTTCCCAATTATTTTTTAGCCTCCTCTTCATTATAAGGTACACCACAGAACGGACAGTATTTATAGGCCATATTTGCCTTTGATTTTTTGGTCTTAGGCTCACCCTTCCTATTTTTGTAGGTGTGCTCAATTACTACAGGACTATATAGCTCCTGCTTAACTGCGCCTCCGTCACTGAACATTAAAGCTGTATTCTGTAGCTTTGCGCCTAGCACCTCTTCTATATCTTTATTTTTTGCATAGCGTTCTTTTAGCTCTGCTTCAATTTCATAGATACACTTACATGCCATTACTCATCAGCCTCCTCAGCATCATTGAATAGGCCTAGCTCTGTACCTAATTGCACACAGCCTATGATAACATTAGCGACCTCAGTACCACTCATACTAGCAAACTCGAAAGTTAAATTATGGTCCCCGTCTTCATTATAAGTGTCTTCATCTGTAATTATTACACCTTTTAATATTTCCTTCTCTGTGCCGTCGTCATATTTGACTATTATTTTCTCCACCATATTATCTTTTACTTTCTTCATATACTATAAGCTCCTTTGTTTCTAAATTTTGACTGTAGTAGTCATGAGCGCTATTTTCTTTATCAGCCTCATTCATAAAATTAAACATCAGCCCACGGAACCCTGCAAAAATAGCTACGTTATATTTTGCACATAGCTCTGCTAATTCCTTTTTAAATTGTTCTCCATTTTCATTCATTTTATAACCACCCTTTCATATACATATAGCAATTTAAAGCACCTTTTACAGTAGTTGTCTTACCTTTTCTTGTTACCCCACCACCGAATAGCATAGGACACTCTGCTGTACAATTAACTTGATTTTTTCTTTTTGGCTCAAAGTCTTTACCACAACTTTTGCATTTTCTCATTTCATATTTTCCCATAGCTCTTCACCCTCTCATTACTTTTTAAATGCTATTTCTTTGTATTCTGCTTGGGATTTAATAAGAATATCAAGACAAACTAAAATACATTCATCGCATATATCAGCATTTGTAGATGTTATTATTCTCTTTGCTTGTTTTTCAGTTTTACCACAAAAACTGCATACTTTCATATAATCACCCCTTAAACTCAATTCGCTATACTTACATTTAGTGTCGAAATTTCGGGAAATTTACGTTTCCCGATAAGTTTTACACCTCTAGCCTAACCACTGTGCCAATTACTTCCAGGTCTTCCTCTCTTACAGTACAAGATAGCGCCATTGTGCCTCCTGTACGACCCTTAAATTCTACTAACCATTTATCTTCATATGCTCTACAAGTAACAATACCGTATGCACCTAAAAGCTCTATAGGTACACTGTTGGTTCTCACCACTTTTACTAGGCTATCTTTTCCTATAACCATTATTACCACCTCAACTCTAAATTTAATGCTTTTCTACGTCTTTCTATTACCATGTCCAAACATCTGCGACACTGTGACCTTCCATCAGCTGGTGCCCCACACTGTACACATAAATGTTTTTCTCTGCGTTCTGCCGTTACCATTCTTGCTCGGAGTCTTAGCTTAGCTGCACAAGGCCCACACAGTAAGGTTTTTCTACCTGCCTCCAGAGGCTTTCTGCAAGTACTACATATCCCCTGCTCATGCAGCTCATGCACATGCTTTCTACTATTTTTATTATTATAGCTGTTGCATGCAGCACAATATATACCCTCCCTATCCAATGGTTGACCACACTGTATACATTTACCGTTATTTTTTCTGGTCATCCTTACTTTATTCATAGCTACTTCTTAGCCTCCTCAGTGCTATAAGTTATATCTATGCTGTGTACAATTGCTTCAGAGCCAGGTGCAAAAGACTCTTTAAGCTCTACAATCTCTATATCATTTTCTAGCTGTGCTTTCAGGTCGGTCTCTATCTCAGCTTTAATGCACTCTGGTAGCCTAGGTATTAGTGGATGCTCATTAAAGTGCAATAGCTTTTTTCTATACATATTGCAGTAATGATTCTCCTCCGTTGCATGTAAAACTAGTCCTTCTGTCTTCGCCCTGTATCTTAAATAGCGCTGTCTCTCTTCTGTTAAAGACAACCAATCACAGTGGTCACAGTATTTATTCATTACCCTCAATCCCCCTCTATTATTTTTTAGCTAACCACACATTGCCATCCTCACTAAACATTAGTAAGTCCTTAGTAGTGTACTTGTTATAATCCATATCTAGCAGTATATAAACATTTAATACATTCTCTAGGTAGTCCTGATAGTGCATATCGAAGTCTGCTATAAGCTCATCTAGCTTAGCTTTTTCACATGTAAGTCTATCCTGTAGACCACGCATAGCCTCTGCTTCAAGCACTGATATACGGCCTAGGTATATCCCCTGAGCTGCAAGCTTATCATTTTCACTACAATCTTGTTTATCCAATTGAGCCCCTGTGCTGAGGCTTAAAACTTTACCCATAATTTTGTACCCCCCTTATTCTGTGCTTAAGTTATTAGGTGCAGCTTCACCCTCTGCATAAAAAGCATTCCTACTAAATCCGACCACATGATGGAACTCATCATGTACATATATTTTATCCTCGGTCTCATAAAATAATGAATAGTCATGGTCTTCTATAAGGTGCACCCTATCATACTGGTCTGTTACAGTCTCTTTTGCCTTTCTTAAGATTACTGGTTCTTCTGGTTCTTTTTTCATACTATACCCTCTCCTTTTAGTTCTTTACAGTTAAACCTATATTTGCCACGTTATATGACCTCCTGGAGAGGCAAATATAGATTTCAGGTGCAATTACATTCCTACTTACTTTGCATCCCCAGAGCTGATGCTAGGGCTTGTGTAGTGCGTAGTAATATAGTTGTCTGACTCATCGCCTGATTTAGTAGCCTTTTTAGCTGGTCATTTTCATGCAGTAGCTCCTCATAGCTTGAGAAGTGGTAATCTAAGGCCGAGGTGGCTACTTGCACTGGCTTAATAGTTTCATGAATAGTTTCATGTCTAGCCATATGTGAAAGTTTGCCAACCTCGGGCTTAAACCAGCTATAAAATTGGTTACGCCCTATTGAAGTTATATTATTAGCTTTAGCATAATCACTAAAATTCTCTAACGCCTGCGCATATACTTTTGCGGTGTTGCTATCCTCTATTTTATCTACTTGCTTAAATAGTTCCATTACTAAATTCTTTGTGCTCCAGGTAGTTTTAGCACTTATTGCTGAATAAAAATCTTCTTCTATAAACATTTACATCGTCCCCCTATAAATTATTGTGCAAGAAAAGGACCTCCGTAGAGGTCCTTGGCTTCTACTATTATTATGCTCTTAATACTTTATTTACATTGCCACATTTTTCACATTTCTTAGTGCAACCATTTCCTAGCTTCATATAAGTTAGCTCTTCACTACACTTCAAACACTTAATTGCTTTTTTATTATCCGCATTTATATACTCTACAGCTACGTTTGGTAGTGCTGTGGCTGCTGTATCTACCTTATTTGCTGGTGCTGGGCCACCTTGAAGCACAGGCTTTCCTACACTTGGAGACTTCGCTGCAGGTGAACCTACAGTTTTAGTAGGTGTAGCTGCTGCTGGTGTAGCTGCTGCTGGTGTAATAGGTACATTAAGTGCTTGCCCTATAAATTCTACTGTAGCAGGACCTAGATTAAGCTCGCCGCCTGAGTCAAATAAGTGGTCTGCATTTAAGTCTTCTTCTTCAACTTCGGGTGCTACATCAGCCTCTGTATCAACTAAGAACTGGCTTATGTCTACTGCTTGCATATCTACTAAAGCTTGTAATGCTTCTAGTGTTACACCTGCAGGTACTTTTCTGCTGTCTACTTTATAATTAGCTTCACCTTCAGCTATAATTTCCCACTGAAGCTCTTCAGGACACGCTTCATATGCTACTATTGAAAGGCCGTTAGTGTACTGATTCCAGCAATGATTGAAGAACTCACACTTTTCAGCGCCTTTTCCCCACGAACAAGGAAAAGCATCAGGAGACTCAGAACATCTTGGTGGCATTATATCTGCCATATCTGCATTAGTTGCTTGCGCTGCCTCTAGTAATTTCTTTGTTTCCCAAAGTTGATTTACTCTAGCTACTACACCTAATACTTGGTCGCTTCCGTAGAATCTTTCACTGTCTACTACTACTCTAAGCACACCGTCTGCTGGCTCACCGTGTATCTCAGGTGTAAACTGGTAGTCAGCGCCTTCGTGCATATCATGCCATAGTATTTGGACCTCTACTAAATCATTGCTGCCCTTATCTTCAATGTAGATGCTTCCATATGGTGTATTTAGCATGTACATATAGAAAGTTATTTGGTCTATATAGCCTCTGAGCTCAGATACATCACCATTAGCTACTCTTTTAAATCCCCAAGGGTTCATAGTCTTAAGGTCCGCTACCATTGGAAGAGCTTCGTATGCTTCGTTGTACTCTCCTTCGGCTGTATATAAACCTATTGACTTAGCGTATGTGTCGTCTATGTCTACTTCAATTTCCCACTGGTCAGTGTCTTCATTCTTGCTGTAACCTATAGTGCATAAATCTTGTGCATGAGCTCTGAGGATATTTACGTCTAGTAATCCATCATAGTGTCCTGCCCATTCCCATTCAAATTGCTTTAAGTAATCGTCGTCCTTTGAGCTTAGACGTTCTTCCATTGAGATTAGAACACCCATGTCTTCCCACCACTTTTGGTATCTGGCATGCATACTGTCTCCATTTGCTAGCTGTCTAAGGTTTTTTGTTGTTCTAGGTATAACTGGTATTTGGTGTTTGAAGAATCCGTATAAGATTTTTCTATCACCACCGCCTAACTCTGAGGCTCTGAAATAGTTCTTAACATTCCCTTTATCTGTGTATTGAGCTTTTGATTGCTCACTGTACTCTCTACTGGCCATTATAAATTTGTTCACTGCTTGCATTAACATCAATATATCAACTCTCTTTCATTTATATTATTTACTCTCTTTGCTATAACTTATGCTGTTATATAATAGTATATACTAACGGTTAGAATTAGTCAACAACTTTTTACAAACATGAACAACTTTTAAGTCATAAGAAAAGCGCCTAGAGAGTGGGCCCTAGGTGCTTTCTTTGACCTTACGCAATATACTTGTTAAATAAATTTTTGACTATATTCTAAGGTCTTGCTATTACTATACTATTACTTACCTATTTATACAATGTTTATATTCCAGTATGTCCGAAGCCACCGCCTCTGCTGTCTTCATCATTGACTATTCCTTCTTCAATGACTAGAGGTCTTATTACTTCATTGAATACTAATTGAGCTATTTTGTTACCCTTACGTATAAGGTAAGTTTTAGCTGGTATAGCGGCTGCTGTCTCTACATCTTCTACAGGCACCTTATTTCCTTTTAGGTCTAAGAAGTGGTCTGTACGATATAGTAGATTAACTCTATCGGCTGTGTTAGTTAATATAACACCTATCTCATCCCTGAAAAAATTATCTACTGTGCCTGGGGCATTAGCCATTCTAATAAGTGTAGCAGCGCTTATGCCTGATTTAGGCCTTACTTGACACTCAAAACGATAGCCTAATTCATGTAGAGGGTGTCTAGGTATTTCCATTTTAATTCCTATTTTAATTATTTTAGTTTCCCCTGGCTGCAATGTAATATCTTCTACAGCGTACACATCCATACCGCTATCACCATCTGATGCATAAGTTGGTATTATTGCATCTACATGTAATTTCTCAATTATTAATTTTCCCATAAGTTGTAGTTGTGCAGCCTCTGCTGACTCTTCAATTTTTGCTGCTATTTCCTTTTTTCTTCTAGTTGACCATTTTTTCATAATAATCTCTCCTCTTATTTTATTTATTTGTAGAGGTCATAAGGCCTCCCAATATCTTTATTTACTTAATAGTTCGTCGTAAGTAAGCTCCCCAACTTCTTTGACTTCATATACTAATATTCCTGTAATATTATCCTTTGCAAACCTAGCACTTGTTAGAGTATCCTTTGCGTACTCTAACGCCTTTTCCTTTGTCACACCTTCAAAAGTTACCCTCTCATTTTTATTCATGTTAGCTACTACTCTGTATAACATACTGATACCTCCATAATTTTATTTGTAGAGGCCTTGCGACCTCTTACTCCTACTATACAAAGGTCTTTTTAGAAAGTATACGGTGGCTATTTTACTGCCTCTGTGTAGGCAAATTTACACTTATTTAACGGCTTATAAGTACCTTTAATCCATTGTCTAATATGCGAGTCATTTGTATTAAAAAAATCAGCACACTGCCTCACGCTACTAAAGTTTTTTATTGCACCGTCTGGATAGCTTACACTAACAGGGTGTTTCCTAGTATTCACTCCCAACTCAGTATTCTCTACAAAGTCTAAGATATGAATATTAGCAGGTGTATAGCCTATACTAGTATCTTTGCGGTCTACACTAGGTACTAGCCCTTTATCTAGTAGGGTCTTTATATCAGCATAGAAGTTTGCATACAAGTATAGTTTCATTTCTGTGGGTGTACTAAAGCCAAAAGGTTCCACTAAATGTCTGTAGCCCTTTTTATACGATTTAGATTTAGCAAATACCCTAGCGTAGGCAGACCATGCCATTTCTCTGCACTTATACATAACAATATCAGTCTCTTTTTGTCTCTGTCTTCTTTGCTTGTTAGCAAAGGCCTTGCACATAAGGCACATAGTCCGATTTCCCTCAAAGTATTCAGATGTGCTCGGTTTATAGCTGTTACATGCCGCACATTTCCTATACAGCGTGCCTTTAACTACCTTAGTTACCATTGCAGCACGTTTTGGTTTATCATGTCCTTCGCAGTGCCTACAATTAGGTCTGTATGACTGTTCTCCATTCCTTTTAAAGCCGTTTTTTGCAAAGTCACCTACATTTTTTTCTTTCCCACATGTCTGGCATATCTTTGTTTCCATAGATTACCACCTCCTAGCCTTATTATACTGCATAAAAGGTGGTTAGTCAACGGGTAAATAATCACCTCACGGGACAAACTCCGTTGGAGCATCCATCTTCCTTAGATAAATCAAAGTCCTCACCTGCAGTATCAAGCTCAGCTTCAAACTTATTTAAAAGCTCTGAGTCTAATACAGTCATCTTAGCTTCTCTAGCCTCATACTCCTCCTCAGTACAAGCTTCTTCAGGTAATAGTGGATAGAATGTAGTAAATCTCTCTAAGAAGCTTACACCTACAAAGTCGTCCCAGTTATCCCAGATAGCTTGCTCTACTTCAGGCCACTCGTGAGGGTGCACATCTATAGTTATGCTTGTGTTGTGTTCTGTGTAGTTCCTTTGAAATCCAAAGTACGTATCAAGCTGGTCCTTTGCTGTTACGTCCATCGTAGTGTGAATAGCTCCACTCTTTACTGGTAGCTCAACAACCCTAGTAGTAACTGGTGTAAGTTTACCCTTAGCATTATACACACCTTGCCCTGTTTCGTTAACTACTGGCCACCCTTGAGCTTCCACAGTCTTTAAAACTGGGTCATTCGCATTTACTCTTACTCTTCTTATATAGTAAGGTGCACGGCTTCTGTGTGCTCCTGGTGACCTACCCCCAGCTACTTTGGATAATGTACCCTCAGGCTTCATAGTAGTGGCTAACTTAGGTGTATCTATTCCTAGCTCACAGGCGTATTCTTCAAGTGCTTCTTTTACTGCCTCTTTTAATTGCATTTGTAGTAGCTTTTCAGGGGGGCTACCTGCTGCAATTCCTACGCTGTCTAGCATATCGTACCAGCCTAATAAGCTTACACCTACTATTCTATCTGCTTTAGCTACTTTATCCCATTCAGGTAGCTCCAGTGTTACTAGGGTCATTCTAAGGGCTGCCCTTGCATTCATTCTATGCGCTTGTACAAAAGCTGGTATATCTAGCATATTACCTACTACAAAGGCCATAGCGTTAGTAGTTACTAGGTTACAGAGTTCCTTATTTTCTAGTAAGATTTCTGCACATGGGTTAATACCTTGGAACGTAGGCTTACGTAGTCTGGCTGCATAGGCATTAACAAAACCAGGTTCTCCATTAGCTCTCATAGTCTCAAAGTGTTTAGTTAGCTGCTCTCTAGTTGGTTTCTCTTCATAGAATACACTGTTATTACTCATATACCTGAAGTTATTTTCTAGGGTTATCTTAGCCTTAGCTTGTAAGGTCTCAGTGTCCTTAGGGTCTATTAAAGCTATCTCGGAGGTTCTTCTTACACCGCCGCTTACAACTAGTGCACCTATTATATTAGCTATATCTAGTGCATGTATAGGTCTTATTTTACCATCTACTGGTCTCGGTGCATACATATCAGTCATTAGGACATTGTGTATTTTTGTAAGCATAATTTTCATGCTCTCACCACCACTAGCTGTGCCTCCGAATGTTTTTAGTCTCTCACCCTTAGGTCTTATAAAATCATAGACTACACGAATAGTATCTACTTTTGAGTACTCATCCTCGGTGATTAGTCTGAAGTATTGGTATATAGCTTCACACCAGCCTTCTTTGCTATCACCAATTACTATAGCTGCAACGCTACCGTATACTTTTAAGCTTGTATCATCCTCCCTAGCATTTTTGCCTCTTACTGGGTTGTAATCATGACTAATTAATCTTATACCCTGGCGCACTGGCTTTAGTTTAGCTACATCTTTTTGTAGTATTCTGAAGCCTACCCCTGTGCCTAATAGCAGTAGATATTGAAGGTCTCTGAAGTCTTCCCACTTCTCAATAGTAGTAAATGCACAGTTGAAATTTGACATTGGAAACTTCCTAGCAGCCTCTGTGCCACCTACCCACAAAGTCCTACCACTAAGGAATTCTCTAAGGTGGAACATGTTGTCAAAGTATTCTTCAGCCTCTGCTGTGCTTGCTTCAGTGATAGGTGCTAAAGATACATTGTACTCAGTGGCTCTAGCACAAGTCTCTTTCCAAGTCTCTCTCCTATGCACCTCAGGTAGCCACCTACTGTAAGTTCTGTAGTAGACAAATTTACCTAGTGCATTCATTTCTTCTGGAAAATCCAGGTACTCACCTAAAAATTCTGTACTTAATAATTTCTTCATATCCTATACCCCCTGTATTTCTAACCATTTGCAGTAACCGATACCCACTGAGTCCCAAACATGGTCTGGTTGCTTGTGTAATACTGTAGCTGCCTCTGGTAGTTTATGCTTAATATAATGCTGCACTTGCAGCTTGCTAGCTCTCATGATTCCTAGTGTTTGCTTCTTCCAATACCCGTTTGCATATATAGTAGCGGGTAGCCCAAGCTGCCTAGTAAGCAGGCGCATATGCTCAGTTAGAAACGCCATTTCTTTATATGTCTTCCCCACAAACTTCCCTTGTTCAACAAAATCTTCCATAACTATGTCCGTAGGGTTTACTTTTTCGACAATTTGTTGTATACTAAGGCCAAGGTGGTCTATTCGGTCTCTAACCTGTACCTCTACACCGTCTTTACGCTTTGATGTATTTAGTACACCAATGGTGTTAGTGATGTGGATTTCAGATGTAGCTGTATTACCCACTAACACGGAGTATCCCATATTAGCGGTCCCTGGGTCAAAGGCTAGTAGAGTGATTATAGCCATATTATAATTCACCACTTTCCAATTTTTATTTTAAAAGTTGAATAACATATTATAAAACTGTGCATACTATGATATGCAAGGCATATAATATATTAAGCTACTCAAAGTAACTGGGATGACGAGTCTTAACAATATTTAATATTTGTTCTGCCAGCACCTCTTTGGGTTGATTGGCATTTAGTATAACGTAGCGGTCTGACTTAGAGGCAAAGTAAAGCATTCCTGCTTTTACTTTAGCATGATAGGCAGCACCTTTGCTCTCGTAGCTGTCTTGAGCACTAAGTTCTCTATATGGTTTTCCATCCAGCACAAACGTTAGGTCAGGCAATAGCAACCCCGTAGCGGCATGATGTAGCTGCAATAAAAATGCAGTTTTCCAGCCCTCGCAGCTACCCTGATACACTAACGAGCTGTCAAAATAACGGTCAGATATTACTATACCACCTCGTTTAAATAATGTAGGCTTTAGTACTTCCTTATAATGTTGGCTTCGGTCGGCCATCATTAAAAATAGCGAAGTAGCTTTACTCAGCTGTGCCGCTGGGTCTAGCAATATTTTACGGAGTTCTTGTCCTAACGGTGTGCCCCCTGGCTCCCTGGTTAGGACGGCCTCTATTCCTAATTTTTGTATGTTTTTTTGTAGCAGAAGGCTTTGGAGAGTACCTCCTAGGCCTTCTGCTGTTTTCTCGAAAGTTATAAATAAGCCTCTGTGTTTCTTCATAGGTCCTCTCCTTTATTCAAAGTGTAGATAGTTCTCATCATAGTCCTCACGTATCGTAACCACTGTGTGCTCCAGCTTAAAATGTCTTACTACTGGTGCATATATAGTCACTGTAGATTGCAGCTCTGGCCTCTGGTAGAATCCTTCAACTCTAGCAAGTTTAGCTATAATCCCTGGGTTTATAATTAGCTTCTTTGGGGGCTCTTGTGCCCAGTAAATATACTGACTCTCTAGCTCATTGAGCTGCTTAAAGAATAAGTCTAGGTCCTCTGTGGTAAGTTTATCATTATTCATGCTTGATTGCCCCCTTAGCTAACAAGGTATAAATTTGATTACGGGCAGTGTTTGCATCTATTTGAGCTTTGTTAATCTCTTCTTTGCCCTCTACCCAAACGTAGCCATAGTATTTTAACCACTGATTTAATGATTGTATTTGTACTTGCATATTATTTCACCTTCTTTCATAGCTTATTTTATTATATAACCTATAGGGTATTCTTTATCCCTGCCACAATATTTATATTTTCCAACTAAAATTCCTACATGTGCACCACCGTATTCTTTAATTATTAAGCTGTCCTTTTCTACATCGGAGAGGGTCTCTGGTAGCTTATCGTATAGCTGCTCTACTGTATTAAAAGGTGTTATGGTATCTTCTAGGCCTTCGAGAGAGCCTACTCTTCTATAACAGTACTTAAAGTCTTCTTCTTTTCCAGGACATAGGCCTAATCTATTCTTAGTATCACATGTTGCACATATCTTACTCATACCTTATCTCCTCATTAAAATTATAAGCATATCTAGGGAAATTGCAGGCATAACTTCCACTAAACTCTGTGTCCATGTGTAAGCAAGCAGTAGCTTTTATTTCTACTAGCCTAGCGGACCCCTTAGCTAGTTGCTTGTTTAGCTCGTTTATCTTTTTTAAGACCTCAGGATAGTGTAGTTTTAAGTGCTCTTTTATCTCACCTTTTAAGCTGCAAGAAAACTTGTCATATGCAGCCATAGTTTCACTGAATGACTCCCAGTGCCTTTGGTGATGCCAGTTTGCTAAATACTTATTCCAGTCCTCTGTATGTTTCTCATACCCATTTATTACAGAGGCACAGTGCTCTTGTACTAGTGAGTCTATTTTAAATGTTATATTGGTTCTAGTACATATCAGCTTGCTTAGCTCAAAGGCACTAGCCACTTGTTCTGTGCTGTAGGCTGTGATAGTGGTACCAGAGCTGTATAGGTCCTTTATTTCAAACATAAAATCAAACTTAAATTCAGGGCGCATTGCATAGGGGTAGTTGCCTATAATGGCATAAGGCTCACTATAGGATGGAATCCTCTTAATAGTCAGGGCTATCGTAGCCACTGAGTTCCCGTTAAACTTGTCTATCTCACTAACTAATGCTTTAATAGATATACCGTCAATAATATAATCTTCATTTATGTCCATAGAGGGCATAGGGCTAAGTCTTGTACTTATCATCTTTATTTACCTCCTATACACTTACTAACTACCTCGGTAGCTAGGTCTTGGTAAGTCTTTAGCAGACTTTTTTTCTGCGCATTATAGTTTTTCCTAAGCGTTTCTAGCCGTACACTTAGCTTAAGTCCTTCTTCGTATTCTAGTATAAACTCAGGCATAAATGCCATAGGTTCATAGCCTTTAGCCACAATACTACCTTTAGCTTTAAACTCTACAACTTCGCCCCAGAGTAGGTATGGGTACATATCATATTTCCAAAATGCCATTATTCTATTCATAAGCTATTTACCTCCTGCTATATTAGTATGCACACGCATGAGGCTAGGGGCTATCTTAAGTCCCCAGACATGGTCTGCTAAGTGAAAGCCTGTAGTACCGTCAAAGTCCTTCATATCCTCCCAGAACACTGACTCTGCAGCTATATCTGGGTGGTCTTTTTGTAGTGCCACTAATTCTCTAGCCCAGATGTCCCAGGTCTTGTCTGGTAGTAGATTACTGTTCATACGATAGTAGATTACACTATGCACTATAATCTGTCTCTGTCTTCTATTTATTAGCTCCAGTATCTTTTCAGGGTCTTTGGCCTGTAGAGGCTTAGTCACTGGGGCTGCTGGTCTATTGGGCACTAGGGCACCTTGTGGTACCCTCTTCTTCAATATAGCCATATCAACGCACCTCAATCCCTGCTAACTTAAATAGGTGCATATCAGGTTTAATATCGTCGTAAGTTACGTCTGTAGCTTCTTTACGAGTTTCCTTAGGGTGTACATATGGTGCCCCGTGTTCATCATGCTTTAAGTCTAGCGCGTGGCTCCATATCTTACCCACTGAAGGCTCTGCTATTAGAGGCATTATATCACTGAAGCCGTCTACTGGTCTTTCCATAATAGACTGTAATATCTTGCAACCTTCTATAGCATACTCTACTGGTGTCTCACACATTAATTCATCATGTATTTGTATAACTGGCTTTAGCCACTTAGGTGCTTCTCTTCTTAGGTTTACCATAGCTGCAGCTATAATATCAGCCGCTGAGCCCTGAATAGGTGTGTTCATTGCTTTATTTTCACCTTTTTTTCTTAGCCACTTATTGGGACTATTTATTTCAGGTATAGGTCTTCGGTGGCCAAACATAGTCTCAACGTAACCGTGTTGTCTAGCATATGCTATAAGGTCATGTTGGTACTGTCTAACCCCTGGATAAGTAGCCATGTACTGAGCTATAAAGTTTTTAGCCTCGTCCACAGTCATACACATCTTAGGGTCAGCTGATAATCCATATTCTGTCATTCCATAAACTAATCCAAAGTTTACCTTTTTAGCTCTATACCTGGCTGGCTTGTATAATTTTGCCACTTCTTCAAGTTTACAAGGTAGCTTAAATACATCTAGTGCAGCTTTCGCGTGTAAGTCGCCTCCGTGAGCTAATACATCTATCATACCTTGCTCTCCTGCATACCAGGCTAGCACTTTTAATTCTACTTGTGAATAATCAGCGCCTACCCAGACAGTTTTGCCTGATAGTTTATTAGTATTTATATATACTGTAGGTCTAGTCAAAGGGCTTCTGAGGCCGCTGTAGTCCTTCTTAGGGTCATAGTCTGGAGCTTCAAATACACCACGTATACCCATCGGGTCATTATCAGCACGAGGTATGTTCTGAAGATTTGGTTTCTTAGACGCTAGCCTCCATGTGTTTACTAGGTTTAGGCATGTATGCAGCTTATGCGTATCTGCTCTACAGAACTGAAGCATACCCCCTACATATTTACCAGATTCATCATCATAGCTTCCCACGTAAGTGCTTTTAATTTTATCATATTTTCTTTTCTCATTTAAAACTTTCATAAATTTATTATCGCTGCTCGCTTCATAGCTCTCTATGATAGCATCTATATTCTTTTTACCTGTTGCAGGCATCCCTGTGGTCTTAGACCTATCAAGGCCTGCAGTGGATACCTTAAGCACGTGGAAAAATAGCCATGCTAAATGCTGTGTGCTTCCCCAGGTAAAGGGTCTCGGTGTCGATATTTTTAGTATAGTAGGGTCACCTTTCCATTTTCCCATGTCGTAGCTACCTGCTGGTACTATTACCTGGCCGTCCTCTTTCATGTCTGCATAGCCCCTGGTGACTTCAACTAATACTTCTTGTAGCTTAGCTTCAAGCCCCTCTTTTATTAGGGTCCCTGCATCATCATATTCACCTTTTAAGGCTCTGTCGGCTATATGCCCCATAGCTATAAGCTTATTAGGATTTATTTTCCAACCAGCAAGCTCATACTCACCTAATACCATCATTCTAGGTATGTCTATCTCTGTTATTACTTCCATCATACCTTCAGCTATTAGTATAGGTAAGAGCTTATAGTATATCCCAAGTGCCCAGTCACTATCTGAGCAGCTGTAGTCTATAATTTCCTGAGTTATAGGTAGCTCATTAAATGTTCTGCTTCGTGAGAACTTCTTAGTTTTAGGCAGCCCTTTGTTAGGACCTGACTTATAAAACTCACCTGTAGGTTCTTCCCAGTTATGCTTGCCTACTGTCTCTTTAAAACTCTTTATATCATCTACGTGTATAAGGCCGTGTACCATACCATCTTTATCAGCTAGCAGAGCCTTAGTTGCTGGCTTTAGCCCTACTTGGACTTCATAACCATCATTCATAGGCACTATATTCTCATCTAATGCTGCAGCTTTTACCATTATCATAGTATCCATTACCTTACCATTGCAGGCTTTGTCAAACATATCAATTCCATATAACATTGACCACTCATGCTCTGCTTTCATGTAATTCCACTATTTCTAGTGGCACAGACTATGCCTTCAAGAACCCTTTTGCAGGAGGTTTGTTTGCAGTTACCCCCTAGGACTCTTGCCCCTCATTTAAGTGATGTATATTCTCGTGACACTGCTTGCATAACCATGTAATTTCAAAAGGTTTATTGTAGTCTACATGGTGGGCTTCAGTATTACATTCTTTACCACATATAGTGCAATTAGTGGGCTTTACTAGCTTACCATACTTAATAGCTGCATTAACTTTAGCTCTGGTATTCTCCTTCAGCTTGCCCTCCGCTGTGCGCCTATATTTTCTTGAATTAGCATTACGCCTGGCCTTTCCTTCAGGTGTGCTAAGCCTGACCTTCTCTTTAGCTATGCGCTCATCTTTATGCTCTTTATAGTTTTGCTTTAAATACGCTTTATATGCCTCAGGGTCTTGCTCTCTCCATTCCCTAGAGTGAGCTAAACACTTTTCTATATTCTTTTCTCTCCATGCATGTTTATAATCTTTTTCACAGACTTTACAATGACCTCTTAAGCGTCTTTCGCCTTTAACTAAGAAAGTAGCAAACTCTTCAGGTGTCTTATCTGCTCCACATTTAGTACATATCATCATATCACCTACTTTAATTTATTTTTTACATCACTTCTCTACTTGCCCTGCAAAGGCTCGTATCAGTCGTTACATCCCAGCTAATGTCACCATTACTGTAGACACGGCGTTACCTTATCTTTCAACTTAGGATTCACCGTTGTGAGAGGGGTTTTACAACATCAATTATGTCTAACGTTGTGGATGACCAATAAAATATTAGGGTCTTCCATTATAGGCTTCATAAAGTCCTTTATAAATTCGTCTAGGTTCCAATTAGCTCCATAGCTATCCATAGCCAAAGGCATACAGAAAGCTTGACCCACCTTATAGGCAAATGACACCATAGTTAAATGATGGTCTTGTGGGTCCTGTGCTTCATCATCTGGGTCCCCGTCTGTTTCATAGTCTAGGGCACATATGCCCCCTTTTATTATATGCTGTCTTAGAAGCTCAAGCTTCTCAGGTTCATTTCTACTTATAATATGGTAGCCACTTTCAGGCAATCCACCTGTAGAGGCCACTGCTTTTACAATAGGCTTTACAGCCTTTTTAAGAGGTGCCACTATAGTGGTCGATAAATTGGCCTCGGTAACCTCTTTTAATTGCACAGGCGTCCTCTTACGCGTAATTCCGATGCCTGTACCAGCATCTATATCATTATTAGTTGGCTTTTTATTTTTCTGGTCTTCTATTTTCTTTTTTAGCATTGATAAATTTCCCATTTTCCCCCAGCTCCTCTGTCTTATTTACATAGCTCGTCTAAATACTCGGTCATTAGTATTCCTAGCCTCGGTGTAGCTAAATAGTACTTTTTAGATACTCTTTTAACTAAGCCAAAACCTTTCAGCAGCTTTAGTCTCTTCATTACTGGATTGTCGCTCCAGCCGTAGGTGTCGTATATCTGTTCTGCGGTTACTATCTTATTTTCATATATGAACTTAAGCAGCTCCCGTGTCATAGCTTTAGATTCTACTCTTTTTGTTGGATGTAGTATAGCTCTTATATACATTACGTCCTGCGTGCTTAAGTCCTGCACCTCTTTACTTGGTACCTTTTGCGCATACATTAGTTGCACACGCAATTTATAATCCTCTAATATCTTTTCTGGTGTAATCATATATTCCAGCTCCTTTTGATTAATCTTCCAGGCTCCACCCGTGCTCACAGCAATTTGTTAGCCCCCTTAGAATGCTTATAACATTGTGTACTAACTGTGCCTTTGCAAATGCTTGTGCCATAGGTATGTCCCCTGTATTATTTTCTTGCTCTTCTTTTTGCTTTTCCCACATAATATTTCTGTTATAGGTCTTTGTATGGATGCTATTTATAGCCTGCCATATATAGCCCTCTTCTTTGTTGTACTTAGAACAAAATTGTTGCACTTGCTCTTCTAAGAATATTCCACTTTCCATCATAATTAACTCCTCCTATACCATTTGTTTATTACTGTCTATATATACAAGTTTAAACAACATTGAACAATTTGTCAACATAAAAAAGAGGGGCTTAGTTGTCTCCCCTCAGTGGTTGCCTCATATAATTTTTATTGCATTAAAAAGTCTATAAACTTTGGTAGCTTCTTAAGACCTGACCTGGTGCTCTTTGTCATGCTATGCTTATTTAATATAGCTAGTCTAGCAGTTACCTGAGCACGGTCATAACCTAACATATCCATAATCTCGTTAGGCTTCAATATGTCATTTCTCCTGAAGAGTGCTAATATTTCTGCAGATACTGCAGCGTTATCACCAAAGTCTAAGGCTTTTAATGCTTTAGATACCTCAGCTCTCTCTTCATCTGTAAGCTCAGACTCTGCACGACTTCGTGCGGAATATTCATCTAACCTACAGTTGTTATCATCATATATGATAGTTATAAAATCTTCTACTGCATCTACATGCTCTTTTTTAACTATAACCTTAGTATGTGTTTCATCTGTAGAATGCACTAAGGCAGCTAGAGCTATTGCTAGTCTGGCTATTTTCTTACGCAAGTCTGCAGGTTCCATTAGCGGTACGTCCTTTGAATAGCCATACTTTTCACCAAGAGACTCGGCTTTTGCTAGTATAGCCTTCATAGTTTTCTTATCTATTTCTATATCACTAGCACTACGGCTCCAGGCCCACAGTATTGAGTCTCTAAATACTGTAGAGTCTATTAGCTGTTTAGTTGATTTCTCATACTCTGCATTTAATACATCCTTTGAAACGTCCCCAGACTCTAGAAATACAGCTAGGTCTAGTCTTCTAATATCTGCTGGAGAGGCAAATAAGGGCTTCAGTGCTTCCACACCATGAGTAAAACTACTTAGTTCTTTTGCTTTTGCTGGGTTAGTCATAAGTATAGTTCTTACTCTGGCATTTGTCTCTGCATTTACTGTCCTATCTACTCTTAGTACCCCAGTGGTTCTAGCCTCTGTAATCTTTCCAAAGTCTTCAGGGTCTAGCTCTGAAAACTCATCTATTGCAATAAGTTTTCTATCAGATAAAGGGTACTTACCCCAGGTAATAAACCAGCGGTCACCAAATTGGTCCAATCTATAAACAAGACCTGTACGACTGGCACCTTCACCTGAAGCTAAGCTACCTAAGCCACTAAATTCCATAATATTTGACACCAATTGGCTCTTAGCCTGACCGCTGTCCCCTACAAGAATAGTTTCTACCCAGCCTCTCTTTTCAAGTTGCCCCTGAAAGTAATAATTCAAGCATGAGTGGTAAGTTAAAAGCACTGCTAAGTGTGGTGCAAACCTATCTCTTACTAGGGTGACATTGTTTACTAGGTCGTCTACAATTAAGCTTATTCTATCGTCTAGGGTCTCTCCTGGCTGCACTTGAAGTACTTTAAAGCTGTCCTTTATTTCGTCAGTGAGCTCAAACCTAGAAACACTATCTTGTAGAGGCTCCTGCGCTTGACTTAGTAGTGTAGCCATTCTATTCTTTGGGTGTGGGTATACATAGCCCTCTATTCTATAGTGACTATTAGACTTTACGTCATCCCCTACAGCATAAATTTTACGTGTAACATATTCATTACCGCTTTCATCTATATCTACTATAGGGCCATCCTCAGAGGTCTTCACAGACTTAATACGCTCTGCCATTGGTACTACTAGCAGCTCACTTATATTAACTGTGTCTATAACTTCGTGAACTACTTTAGTGCAGCTAGCTCCACTATGATATCTTAATATACCTTTTAGCTGTGTAGCATTTTGGTTAGTAGCCTCAATTAGAAAGCTGTCATTTTCATGAAATTCCTTTTCATACATTCCGCTGTAGTCATGTAATATACAAGGCTTTTGACAATCTTCTTCATGGTGACATGTAAATCTAACCTTGCTTGGTATTATATAAGGTGTATCCATCTTGCCACTAACTAAGGCATTAAAGGCTACCTTCTTACCTGTATACTCTGCCCTACCTGTTTGTGATAGGTGCATAAACTCAGCTGGCTCTGCTTCTATAGCATGGTCTGAGTGTGCAGGGCAGCCCCTACCACTACATGGTATATTTTCATAGCCTTGGCCGTTCTTATCTCCGTGCAAGCTTCTAATATATGCACAGTGGAACTTATACCTATCTTCCTGATAAACTGTTTTTACACAAGATATAGTAGATGCTTCGACCTCAGTACTTGAGCTAGAGGTCATTGATGCTGGTATTTTCTTAGCCCAGGCTGTCAATATATCACAAGTTTCACCTACAGTTGTGCCTATACCTTTATAATAGGAGGCTAGGGCCATTGTAGCTTTGTTTCTATCGCCATTTTTGAGGATACCTTTGTCTAGTACATATTGTACGCATGTTGGTACACTCTCCATACTAGATAGCACATCATCAGTTATAGAAGCTCTGGTATCTTCCAATCTTTTAGCCTCTGTGTATTCTTGTACTTTAGTTAGGTACCACTCATTAGCTTTTACATTTAGTTGATACTCTACTTGTTCTGGTGGGTATATGTCCCCTCTAGGGGATTTTGCTATATTAGTAATTATATCTCTAATATCCCCCATAAGCTCTGCAGGTGTAAGCTCTACTTTGAAGAGACCTGATTTGTAATGTATTGAGTTTTGTAGCCTTAGTTGGCGGCTATGTCCATATATGGAGGCAGTGTCTAAACATTTTAAGCCTAGCTGTGTTTCTAAATAGGTTGCTATCAATTTATATACTCTGTGTAGGTTTTTATCAGGTTTTATACCGAGCACTACTGGATTAACCAATAGGTGAAATCCTTTAGAGCCACTGAAGTATACTCTTATTTCATCCTCAGTAAAACCAAACCTATCTCTAAAGAATCTTATAATTTTAACAGCGTCTGCTCTACTCTGTTCTAGATTTCTTATCCAAACAAAATCGTTTAAGTTAGAGGCGTCTATTACTTGATTGATTTTAGTACATGTGTCCTGTGTTAAGGGTATCCCCATTTCACTATTGCTGACATGTGCTAAAAGCTCAGCTGGTAGTATTCCTTGTAGCTCTGCTGCTTTTACACAGCCAGCCTCTATAAGCCCTGGTGCAGCTGGTGTAGTTGTATAATCGGCTGCAAGTAGCATCTTAGAGTCTATGTCAAAATATAAAGGCATATACATCGGCTCATTGCCTGCTTGCCTTACTTTATTCCTATATAGCTGTACTGTATTAAATACATTATAGTTGTTACACTGGCTTCTGTACTTCTCTATTGCTTCGCCTACCTCAAGTCTTATCCATTTGGTTCTATCCCCTGTTTTTGGGTTTTGATGAAAAGCATCTACATATTTAAACTCTGCTATGTTATCTGTTACATTATTTGTCTCTGCGCTCTTTTGGTCTGTTCCTTTTGTCATATTGTTTTCCCCCTGCTTCTTTGAGCTTGCTAGCATTGAAATAAGTTTTGCTATCCGCACAGCTGGTCAGCATATGTGTCCTTTCAGTACATTCTGCTACTGTGCCTAAAATGGAAAGCCACTGTAATTCATATGCTAGTTCCCTAAATTATAAGTTTTATATTTGATATATAAAAGGGCCTCTGAATACTATAATTCAGAAGCCCTTGGTCTACGGGCTTATGCCCCTGTTATCTATTTTTTATTAACTGTAGTAATACCATTAGCTATCTCAGTGTAAGTTCCATCTGCATTCATGATACCTAGCATAGTAAACTCTGCTCTGCTATATCTGTTGGTAGAATTTTTTTGCACTTGCCTAGATATAGTCATACGAGTTACTACTTGGCCAATTCCGTAACCAGCTTTAGCTAATTCTTTAACATAGTCAATGAATCTCATAGCGCTTGCTGTAGGTAAATGGAACTCAGGTTCAATAACTTCACCCTCTGTAACTTCTTCTTCCCAGTGGATTTCAAATTTAAGTTTATATCTGTCATCTAATTTTGTGTCACTGTTGTTGAATACTTTGTTATCAGGGTCTGAGTCATCTACAAATTGATAGTATCTTTTACCGTAGTTAACTATAAGGTCAATATAGTTCACTCTAGCCTCTGTAGACTTGTACAAAAACTCTGAGCCGTCCATACTAACATAGTTTCCTGTATTTCCCATACCATCAATATTGTCTAGTATTCCTGCATTTAAATCTTGCATCACTGCACCTGCTGCACTAACGTGTACTGGTGCTGTTGGTTGTTTTACTGGAGCTACTTGTGTATTTGTTACTGGTGTTGCTGCACCTGCTGCTACATTTGCGTTTGGTGCTGGATTTCCTACACCTGCTGCTACATTTGTGTTTGCTACTGGTGCTACATTTGTTGGTGTTACACCTGGTGTTGCTGCTCCTGTGTTTGGTACTGGTTTGAATGCTCTTAATGCCATAATCTTTAATCTCCTCTCATACTTCGTGTTTCATACTGCTTGCTGCTTGTTGTCACACTACCGTGGTCTGTTAAAATTCCAGCCCACTACACGGCCTCCGCAAAGAAGGGGGCTGTGTACTAGGCTGGGAACCTAGTAGGTAATCATTCCTGTAGTCCATTCGCCTGAAGTACTTTATTAAGCTCCTCAGTGCTGAATCTTCTTACTTTATGCTTACCATTTGGATTAATGTCTACAAATTGTACACCAAAATCCTCTAATATTCTATAGAATGTCGCACGACTTCTACATGGTACACCTTTTTCACTTAGATAATCCATTGCTTGTTGCATGGTTATCATCTTACCTACACCCTTAGTTTTAGGAGGTGTACAAGATTGCACTGTGCTCTTCTTTTTCTTTAACAATGTGCATCAGCTCCTTCCTACTATCTATTATATTCAGTATACCACAAAAAATACACAACAATCAACAACTTTGAACAAATATTTTTTATTTATTTTTGGCATACAGGTTGTGCCTCTTGGTGTAGAGGCTATCCTAGCTCTTTTATTTTGTAGTTGTTTATATGAGGGCACTATATAATTATTAGTAGGGGGCTTGTCTTAGTCTCACTATACATAGGCGTTTTCTAAAAGTATACGGAACCTCTGTGTTCTACATAACGTTTTACAGCATATTGGCTAAGTACTGGTAGCAGTGGCTTTAGCTGTATGACATAATGTACAACGCTGCTGCTATTTATCATACCAGCCAGTACCAGGCTGCACAGTGAGCCTCTGTATAAGTTCATCCACTGTGGTGCCATCTTGCACCATATCTGCCGCTTTTCTAAAAGGAAAAAAACCTTTGCCTACTACTACATGTTTACCTAGCTTAGTCTCTGCCTGTTCTACCATATCATAGTAATCATCGGACTCTTCAACTTCTACTAATACTTCTATCTTCATAGTTACTACAGCCTTTTTACCTGTGCGTGTTGGCTTCAGTAATTCGCTCATACTAGAACCTCCTCTACATCATATTTATAATATCTTGCACTGTGAATAGTTTCATAAACGCATTATCATCATTATCTATCATTGCCCTAGACAGCTCTCGCTTACTCTCTAATATCTTTACTTTCTTCTCTTCATACGAGTCCTTCGTAACTAGGTTTATAGCTGTCACTGCAGTTTTGACACCATTTCTATGAGCTCTGGAATAAATTTGCTCCATTTTTGCAGGATTAAATAGGGAGTCATAGCATATAACATAGCTGCCAGCACTTAAGTCAAGACCATAATTTCCAGCCGTCGTCATTAACACACACTGTATGCTGCCTTCTTGAAAGCCTTCTTGTACCTTAGCAGTGTCTGAGGATTTCATGCCACCTCTCACATAGCCTATCTGGTCCTCAGTGAGCAACTTCTTATCCTGAAGCCACTGATATAACAAGTCTGTCATTTGCCTATATTGACTAAATAGTATAAATTTGGTTTTAGTAGGGTCAAGGTCTTTAATTATATTTGCTAGCTCATTTAATTTACCACTCTCCATAGGTAGGCTATCGTCCCCCAGAACCTCTTTCAATAGTCTTGGACTATCAAGTAGTTGCTGAAGTCTTGTTAGCTGTGCTAGAGCTTCTAAATAGCTAAATTCGCCTGTACTTAAATTCTCAAGTATACCTTCTTTAACAGTTTTGTATAAAGTCTTTTGTAGAGGTGTCATAGTCACCCAGTATTCTTGAACTATAAGCTCTGGTAGGTCTGGAAGTGCCTCTGCCTTTAGCATCCGATACATTATAGGGGCTATCTTTTTTCTTAGCTCCTGCATAAGCTCTGGCTTCGGTGCTGTTACATTACCAAAATAATCTTTTATACAGTACCTGTCCACAAACCTGAAGTAGCTACCTAAAAGTCCAGGCTTACATATATCTATTAGGCTCCACATTTCTTGGATATTATTTTCAAGGGGTGTACCTGAGCCTAGGATTTTTCTACCTGCAGATTTTACTGCCTTCATAATATTTTTAGTAGTTTTTGCCTTATTTGACTTTACTCTGTGGCACTCATCCATTACAACGCACCACCGTTCGTCCAGCTTTGGTATTATATCCATGTCCTTTAGGAATAACTCATAGTTCATCACTATAACGTCTGTGCCGTACTCCCACTGCATGTACTGTATTGCTCTGAGCTCTCTACCTTTTAGCTTTTGTGTCGTTCCATCATCCCAGGCAACTAGTTCGGTTTTGTCACCATCTACTACTATATAATTTAAGTCGGTCCATTTATTAATTTCTTTTTCCCAGGTAGAATACTTCAGTGGAGAGGGACAAATTACTAAGCAATGGTCTACTAGACCCGCGCGTTGCCAGTCAATGAAAGTTGCTAGGCTTGTGAGTGACTTACCTAGCCCCATGTCAAAAGCTAGTATGCCTGAGCCTATAGCATCTAAGAAGGCTTTTCCTTTTGCTTGGTATGGATACAGCTGCCCCTTCAGTCCTTGGACCTCTGTGTCTATGCTGCTCATATCAATGTCTTTAGCCTTTATAGCTTGCTTATTACGCTCTTTTAGTGCTACATATATTTTCAGGACCTCAGTAGCTACTTGTATGTCAGGCCATATTCTTTTTACATCCTCTATAGATGCTATAGGAATGGTCCACTGTCTCTTTTTCTTATTCCAGTCATTTCCTGGTATTGCTTTAATCATGCTTCGATAGCTCATTGTATTACCATCAAAGTAGGCGGTTTGCTTGTCCTCTGATAGCTTTAGAATCATAATCTCACCTCATTTACAATTTTATTTTTATTCTAACTAGCTCTGCATCAATCTCCTTAACTAGATTAGTCTTTGTCCAAACTATGAAACCTGTTTTGTGGGAGCTTCTTACTTTCATGAGGCAAACCTTACTACGTAGTGTTGTTAGTCTGTTGCCTACATTGCTCCAATCTATATTAACTGCTTTTTTATATGAATTAATTATATTTACATACTCTGCATATGCATTTAGTAGCTCTCTCATTAATTTCCAACCTCCTATATTTTAGTATATTCTTATCATATCATTATATACAACTTTTTACAAGTGTGAACAATATTTTTAGATAAAAAATAAAGGACCACATCTGTAGTCCTTAGCCTAAGCCGCCTCCAAGGTCTTCATATAAAGGGTTATCGTCTATTTCATCTATCTCAGGCTTTCTTTCCAGTATCTGGCAGCGCCATACGTAAGTTTTGCTGATAAGGTTCATTCCTGCACTCACATAGGCTTCTTTGCCTGTACTCTCGTCATGTTCTAGCTCTAGCATAGGGTTTAATACATATTGTCCTGGTACTTCACTAATTAATAGTCCCACTACATATGATGGCATGTCTGTTTCATAAGTTTGTGGTGCTAAGTGTAATTTTACCCACTGTGGTTGGCTCATAGCTCTGATACCTCCTCTTCATCTAAAAATCTTGGTGACCTACTTAATTGTTCTAGTACAAATAATATCATATCAGGGTCGCCTTCAACAAGGCCAGTTTCTTTTTGGACTTCGTGCATTGCTTTAGTATATGCACTTCGGCTTACTGTGTAGTTACCTGGTTCTCCTGGGATATATCCAAAGAGTTTTATAAGCAATGAATCATGTGCTTCATATACTCTCTTACGTGCCTTTTCAAATTCTGTTGCATCAATTTCTAGCTGTGATTGACTAATTGTCTTATCCATTTCCATTTTTTTAATATACCTTCTTTCTATTTTTTATTTTTAGGGTCTTTGGGAATAAATGGTGATATAACACACCAGGTGAAAAATAGCCATAGGATTATAAATAATACTATAATGTCCATAGCATTGCATCCGATACAATTTCATTCACTGAGGTCTCAAAGTCTTTACGCTGTCTTATAGTTGCTGGTGTTCTATCATATTCGCCAGCATATAAGTTAGTTATTAAGTAGGTTACACCAAGTTCGCTTATTGATAGGTAAACAGTTATTATTGGTGTGCCTCTGTACCACATAGTTATTTCATTGCCAGTGCACCACATTGAGTGATTACCTCTCTCAGAGGTGCCAGTCTCTATAGCTTCTATTATCATTTTAGCTTTTACTGTTTTAAGTTTAATAGCCTTTAACTTACTTACTAATAATTCTTTATTCATAGTTTATTCCACCTTTCTTATTTTAGTCTATTTATAGTATGCTCAATATTGAGTATTTTATGCTTTGGGGGAAGAGGCAGGTGCTAAATGACCGTCTCTTTTTTTTTTTGAAAAAGATGCAATGTAAATCGTTTTCACGTACCAACTCGTAAGCAAATGTCGATACATCACACCAAGTGCCTATGACAATTTTTTTATTTTACTTTTAAAACCTCTTCTGAAAAAATTAAAATTTTTGAAAAAATAAAAGTGTGTTATATCGAGATTTCCTTACGAGTACGTAAGTAATTCTAATTGAAACTGATTTTTTATTATATATATATATTTTGCTGTTTAGTTGTATACAACTAAATTGTGCTAGATTTTATTGGGCTCACTAGGTTAGCCATCCTAACTACAAAATTATCATATATTTCATTAACCTCTAACTCTTTGCATAGTTCTAGGTAGTCTTTAGCCTTCTGAGCTGCTCTTTCATCCCAATCTAAGCTATTTGAATACTCACAAGTTAAGCATATTCTTTTTATCATTATGCCAGTTCTGTGTCTTTTGCTTTTGTAAGCTTCAATTAATTCAGGTATAGTTGCATAGGAGGTAGAGCCTTCACACCAGCTACCTCCTGGATTATACCAACCTGATACTATTTCATATTTATTCATTATCTTATACCTCCTTTAAATTTTCTAGGTCATCTATATTTAAGTCACCTGGGTAGTCTATTTCACTAAATATACAATTTCCTATTTCTTTAGCATAAAAAGTACAATCTACACAGTTGTTATATTTAGCACACTCTGCCTTAATTGTTATAAACATATTTTTAACTTCTTCTTTATTCATTATCTTATACCTCCTCTAAATTATTTCTAAATACCAGCAAAAATCATTTTCATCCCAAAATTCCCAGTTATACATATCACAAAATTCTTCGCATTCTTTTTCTGGTCCTTCAAACATTTCTACCTTTAGTGTTTGTGCACATTTACAAACTTTAGCCATTATCTTATACCCCCTCTTATTTTAGCCTCAGACTTCATTTTAGCGGTCAATTCTCTTTGCAAGCTTTTATACCCCTCGCATATTAATATCTCTAATACGTCCTCCTCTGTAGCATCTACATCCATTTCAGTTTTATAGAATGATTTTAGTTTAGCAATCTTCTTTTTACTTAAAGCACTTACTTTCATATTATTTGGTCCTCCTTAAAATTTTTAGTAGCCGCCTAAGCAGCTACTCTCCTATATTCTATTAATTTAGCTCCAATACTCGTCTCTCTCACCAAAGATGACTTCTACCTCTTCACCTATAAGTTCCCAGCGGCCATTTATAAAAGTTACAACTTTTACTGTGCCCCCAGTATCCTTTTTATAGTCAAAAACTTGTGCATCACTTACTCTTTCTAGTCTAATAGCTATGTCTCTTTGAATTAATACTACGCCTGTATCCTCGTCAATTACAATTACTGTAAATGCTTTTCTGTCCTCTCCACATAGTACAGTTGCGCCATTTCCTACTTTAGGTAGTCTAAATTCTTTTTTCATTTAATACACCATCCTTTTTTATTTTGGGAGCATGTCGCTCCCCTATTCTTACTATACAAAGGTCTTCCCAGAAAGTATACGGTAGCTTATGTCAACTTATCTGCTATATAGCCGCTGTCAACTAGTTCTATGCTATTCTCTAAAAAGTGAAATTCCTGGTGACAGCTGGGGCAGATGTCTACTGTTACATTACCACCAGCTTCCTTCCTTATGGGAAAATGGTGTGCATGTAGTATATAAGTTTTACACTTACACCATGTGCATGTATTACTACCTATGCCTTTTCCTTGCATATTTTTAGCTTCTAACTCTTTCTTGATTTCATATACATTTAGCTTATTTATTTTTATCAGCTTCTTTTTAGCTAGCGAATCTAGTAGCCTATAAGCTGTTTTAGTAGAGGTCGTCATATCATGTGCTATTTGCTTACAAGTAACATTACAGATGAGACTATTTTGCTCTCTGTAGCTCCATAGCACCATATATGTCATCTTTTCAGGCATAGTAAAATTCCCGTCACGAATAAAATCTGAAAGTATATACACTTAACATCAGCCTCCTTAATCTTTATCCCATCCTAGTAGTTTTTTCTCTAGGGCATCATAATCATATTTTCTAGCTTCAAAATTATCAAACTTTAATTTTTTCTCCCCTGCACTCTTATTGTTATTATAATTAGTCTTATTATAGTTATTCTTATTATGAATTTGATTTTCAAAAGTCTTGACCTTTGATTTTAAAAAGTCTTGACCTTTGTTTTTCAAAAGTCCTGAGTTTTGATTTTCAAAGGTCAAAGTATTTTCAGTACTTGCAGAGGATTCATTTCCATTTTCTAACAACTCATCATCTGAGTATATAGTGTCCAGCTCATCAGGGCTACACATATAAATTTCATTGCATCTATTTACACCTAGCTGCTTTTCTACTATCAAATTTTTGCTCTTTAGCTCGTCCATAATTTGGGTCATCTTTTGTGTACCTTTTATATTTAAGTACTTCATTAGTTTTTCTCTACTCAATTTTACGTATATCTCATTATCCTCATTAATCCACCCGTTCTTAGCAGATAAACTTAGCTGGTCCTTCAGTAAGGCATAAGCTAACTTACTCTCATTTTTCATGCTTGTGTAAAAAGGATTAAGGAAAAATGCCTTAGGTAATTTGTAAAATATATCTGAATTTAGGTCATTCACTGTTATTATTTTATTTTTGTTCAAAATTTTCTCCTCCTAAGTACTTGCGCTAGAAGGCCTGCATCGTGTATACTATAGATACAATTTAATACGTAGATGTTTTGTAACTCATAGTATACAGAGGTGCAATTCTCCTAGCTACTTGTTTAATAGAGGTGTTGAAGCACCTCTATTCTATTTTACCATACAAAGGCGACCTTTAAAAGTATACGTAACGAAAAAGCTCCATCTATTAGCTAGATGGAGCTTTTTACTCTATATCAAGGGGGTGCTAGGAGTAGCTTTAGGGATATGAGATAGTCAACACGATGAGGATAAGACTATTTCTTTACTTTTTTAACTTTAGCTTTTAAAGAAGCTGTGTAACTTTTGAAAGTTTTACCAGCTGCAAATGTAGGTACTACTTTTGCAGGAATATTTATTACTTCTTTAGTTCTTGGGTTTCTACCAACTCTAGCAGCTCGGTCTGCTGTAGAGAATGTCCCAAAACCAACTAATATTACATCTTCTCTTTTCTTAGTTCTTTCCTCCACTGTAAGTATTACAGCGTCTAAGCAAGCCTTGGCCACCTTTTGAGATATTTGTAACCCTGTCTCCTTAGTAGCTTTGTCAGCTATTGATTTTACTAATTCCTCTTTGTTCATACTATATGCCTCCTACGTTTTTTTGTGTGCCTGGTATAATGTGGCTTTAACCATCATCTATACAAATTATAACAACTTTGCACAACTATGTAAACCCTTTTTAAAGAAAAAAATTACAGAGGCCATTTAGCCTCTGTAATCGTAAACCTATATACTACTCTCCGCTCTTGATATGACTAGCTATAACACCAATGGCAGTACATATAGTAGCCATAGCATTAGCTATTGTATCCCATTGTTCATCTGGAAATTTTACACCAAAAGAGTCAGTACATAATTTGAATACTCCTATAGCTCCCACCCAAAAAGTAGCTGCAGTCATTTTTGAAGCTATGTTGTTAACCATGCTATCCACTGTTACTACTTTAGTTGTAGCCACTGTAGTTGTAGCAGTAGTAGCTGCTGTAATAGCTTCAGTGATAGCTGCAATAACTTTGTCAGTCTCAACAATAGATGTAGAGGCTGAAGTATCTGTAGAACCTGTGGTAGCAGTGTCCTCAGTAGCTGTAGAGGCTTGTACTACTTCAGCTTCTACTGGTGTAGCTTCTTCAGAAGTAACAGTAGTGTCTTCAGGGACCTTATCAGTGCTGTCCTCTGTAGGTGCAGAGACTTGTACTTCTTCAGCAACTTTAGCAGTGCTGTCCTCAGTGGCTGCAGGTATAGCTCCAGTATCTGTAGCAGTTGTAGCAGTTGTAGCAGCTGGTTGAGCGTCAGCGCTTGTAGCATCTGCAGGTGTTGCAGTAGCTGCAGTTACGGCATTAGCAATAGCTGTGTTAACAGCGGCAGTAATAGCAGCTGCTATAGCATCAGTACCCCCAGTAGTTGCACCTGTAGTAGTTTCAGTGGCTATGGTTGGTTCAGTTATTACGATATTATTTTCATCCATTTATATCATCCTTCCTATTTTTATTTTAATTAACTTTTTCATTATTTTGTGAACTTTCAAATTTAGCCAAAGACATCTGTAGCTCTTTTATTTGTTTAACTAGCTCAAGATTAGTAGCTGTAAGTTCTTTAACCTGTCTAACTAGTTCGAGGTTAGTTACTGTAAGCTGTTCATTCTTATCTTTAAGAGTTTCCATACTTTCATTAAGCACACGGTTGGCTGCTCTCTCCTCACTTAGTTCCTTTCGTACTATAAGTTGGTCATCTTTTAATCTGCCTATCTCCATGCTTAAGTCATTCATCATCTTCTCTTGTCGCTCGTCTAGCTGCTGCTGTCTTGCTACTGCCTGTGTAACCATTGTGCGCTGTACCTCGTCGTTGGATTTCCTAATAACAGCCATGTAAGTGCCCCCAGAGGCTATTAGTGCTACAATAACTGCAGCCCACCACGGGATATTAGATAAGTTCAGAGTCATGTATATCTCCCCCTCAAGCTTTTTATTGCCAGCTTTTCAAAGGTTTTTATATCTGTAATATTACCATATTTTGAAGATTCTGTGTGTCACTTTATACTTTTAGTATGTTAATTTTAATTTCTTAGTATTTATATCAACAGACCATGAAGTGGCATTTGCAAAAGTAGCAGCCATGCTACCATACGGTAGCTCTATATAGTCTATAGCATACGTACTTTTACCTTTTATTTCTGCATATATTAGCATATCTTGTTCTTTAGTTGTCGTGCTTACATAGCCCTGCATTTCTGGCGTAACCAGTAAAACAGCACCTGTTGTAGTATCATAATATATTTTTGCACGCACTTGATTCATTGTTTACCGCCCCCCTTATTCGTAAGCGTACCATGTAATAGTGCCGCTAGTTACTGGCTTACCCTCTGTTTGAAGCACATTAAGGCTAGATAAGTTATACGATGAAGTATTAAACAATTTCATTCCAATACCTTGATAGTAATAATAAAACGTATTTAAATTACTTTGGTAAAATACCCCTACACCTTGATAACTACCATCAACTATAGCTGTTCCAATACCCATTATCGTAGAAGGTGTAAACCCTAGCCCAGATAAATTTATAGTGCTTAAAATGACACCTGTTGATACAGTGGAAGTACCAGTAGCATATTTTTTTCCACCCAAACTTTCTATTGTTACATTACCTATTATTCCACATATTTCCATATTGTTTACTATATTACCAGACTGTAGATTTCCATTTACAGATTGTATCTGAGCAACTGATACTCTTATTTCACCATCACCTGCACCACCTTTTTGATAACCCTTTTCAGGATAAACAGCTAAATCTCCATTCCCCCATTTTCCAACACCTGTGGCATTTCTATAGCCCGTTAAAACGGGAATACTTCCAGTTAATCCAAACATTGATACAGTGCTTAAAAAATTAGAAGCAATAAAGTTAGTATCCCATGCTTTTATTTTAGCAGTAACACCGTCGTAAAATCCGATTGGAGGGATTAATGTAACATCCCCTACTCCGTCAGCTACACCTGTTGCTCCTAAAAGTGTACCTGTTCTATCGACCATAGTTCCTGGAATATTGACATCTACACCATTACTGAATGTTGTAGGTGCTAGAACCTGAGACGCTAGTGCAGTACCCTCTGCACTAGCAGAAACAAAAAAATTGGGACCTGCTAAATTGTAGTAAATAGTATAGGGCTTACCCACTACAAAAGTCGGAGGTAGAGTACCCCCTGGCTTGTACGCCTTTATGCCGTTAATAGTAGTAGCAGCGCCACCGTTGCTAGCACCAGCTATAAAAGTCTTAGGGTAGTTATTTAGCAGCGTTACACCAGTCACTGTAAGAGCTGTAGCCGTACCACCTGCTACTGGGTATATTAAGTCGGTGTTAGCTACAAGGTCAGTTACTTTTTTACCTGAATCTTTTAGGTTACCGCTGGCATCCATTGTTAGTATGTCATCAGCTACTGGCGCTGCAATTTTGTCTGCTTTTGTAACGTCCCCTAGAGCTACCGTGCATTTTATACGATTGTCTGTAAATGTAGTGCCACTTGTCATAGTAGCTACAGCTAAATAAATAGCCGCTGAGTTTGTATTAGTCTTTGTAAGCTGAAATTGTACCTGTATTCTGTGTGCTGTCTCTAGGCCGCCCATTCTAGTATCATTAATATTATTAGCTATAACAGCGCCACCACTTAAGTTACCACTAGCTACCAGTGAGGTATCACCAGTGACCTCTGTATTAATAACAGCTAAGTATACAATATCACCACTGGATACACTGAGGGTCATGTCTCCCAGTATTATATAGGCTATGCCCCCAATTACTACAGTGGTAGCTGGTACTGTTAGCACAGTACCTGAGAGTGTCATAGTGGCTTTAGTATAGAAACCATCTGTTATAAGTGACTTCCCTAGTAGTCCTAATTGGTTATTTTGTATCTTTTGCATTTCATTAAGCTCAGTTTCAAGTATCTTAGCTGGGCTACCGAACTTGACCTGGTTAAAGCCATTACTGACATTAAATTTGTCTACTGCTGAATAGCTTACTGTCATTTAAAAGCACCTCCCTCTAAAATGTTATAACCCAGGCTACTGTGAGTTTCAGTGTTGAGCCTTTGGTCCATACTCCGAATGTTTTATAGTTGAACATATAGCCAGAGCTTAGGGTAGTAGTTGCATTACCACCGAAGAGCCCCATTTCTACTATGCTACCTACTGCCTCTGCTTCATCAAATACGGTGGTAAATTGTATAACATTAGTCTCAGTGGCTGTAGCATTACCGTTCGTGTCTAAATATGTCCAGGCTGTGATAGCTTTTCTAGCTAAGGGCACCCTTAGGGCTGTCTGAGCAAGTGTTTCTGCTTGAGGCACAGCTGTTGTACCAGTGCCCACCCCTGTGCCAACCTCTAGGTAATTTATACCATTACCCCATGAAGTACCTGGTACCATACGTTTAGCCATGAATACAGAGGCTTCACTAACTATAAGGTTTTTGGCGTGCATTTCCCTAACTATACTGTCTTGTGGAATTTCAAAGTATCCCTGCCTAGGGTCTGCCCCCGAGCCTATTGATATAAATTTAGCCTCTCCATTGTGCAGGTAGCCCCCTATAAAGCCTTTTGGACCACCTAAGTCCTCTGGATATGAATCCATAAACTTTGTATCGTTCATTTAGTTGTACCTCCTTCTATACTGTGCCTGTTCTTGTGACAGTGCCGTTTAATGTTAAAGTCATAGTAGCTGTATCCTTCATACGAACTGGTGCTGGTACTAGCTGCATAGTAGCCCCGTCTGGACCTATATTATCTTTATTTAGTGTAAGTGAGGCGTTTATCTGTACCATTCGGAATGCTTCAGGTTCAGCTAATGTCATAGCCACAGAAACACCCGCATCGGCGCTACTTGCAAAGTCACTACCATGTACAGTTTTATACTCTGCTTTATAGTCCTCCGTGCTAGCTACACCTGTATAGTTTAGGTAGTATTTTATGCCGCCACCTTTAGCACTATCAATAATCGTGTGAACATCCACAGCGGAACTCATATAGCTAAGCCCTATTTCAATTTCAAATATCCCTGGGGATACGTCTATTACAGATACTTTACTCTTTGTGATAAGTGATACAAGCTCTGCAAGTGCTATATTATTTGTTTTAATATCTGCTAGGTTCATAAACATATTTTTACGCACAGCCTCATCACTTTGGCCATTAGTTCTCTGTACATTGAAAAAAGTAGCCCAGTAATCTACCCAGGTGCCCCCTGTGACGTTCGCATACATTTGGGGTATACTATTGTCCATATTAATACCCCATGCCTCTACGGCTCGCATAATAGGATATAATAGCTGCCATAAAGTGGAAGTGAAAACTGTTAAAGTTGGTATACCTGAAAGTGGTATGCCTGTAACCTCCATCAGGGTACAAGCTTTCATAGAATCATATGACTGTGCAGTGGCCTCGGAAGCTAAATTTGCTATATACCCCAGCTTATTAATAGCAGTTATTAGTTCACCTATTGTGTAGTCGTCTAAGTAAATAGACTGTGACGTTGGCATATTAGCTTGGTAGCTAGTTGAATGAAAATATAGCTGTGTAGAGGTGACAGTTACCAGGTTGTATTTGCCAGTGCCTTTAGCTATGGTTATAGCTCTAATATCCTGAGCCTCTGTATTCCATTTACTAGTAAGGTTTGCTAGAACTTTATTTAGTACATTCATGTAGTATCACCACCCTACACATAAACAATTGGGCTATTCATTACCACGATGCCATTAGTACTAGGTGTTACATTGTCCATAGTATAGGTAACCCCTGAGTCTATTGACATATAGAGCTTAATGTCACTTACACCGCTGATATTTTTTACACAGGCCTCTACTGCTGACTGAATAGCTGTTTGATTAAGTACAAGACTACTGAAGTATCGAGTTACTTCTGCTTCCACCGTAGCTTGAATAGCAGCCAAAGTAGTCCAACTTTCAGGTGTTAACGCTAGCTTCACTTTAACAGTTTTCATAGGTGCAGAGTATACATTTACCTTTACACCTGCTGGCTTATAACCGTACACTGGGTCACCGTTAGAGTCATAGTAACCTGTTAGCACGGTGCCTACGTTAGTTATTAAAGCTGCAGAGGCAGTGCCTACGCCATTCCATATATAGAGGTCTACTTGGCAAAGTTTATTAACAAGGTCCTCTGTGGCTGTGGCTTGAGTTACCAACTCAATAACTGTGCCACTACTATTAGTTACAGTGGCTTTTTTAGCTCCGTATGCTATAGACTGAAGTACCCCTCTAGACTGAGCTTCCATAAATTCCTGAAACCTAGTTTTTTGCTTATCAGAAGTCTCCTCCTCTGCCCCGTTAATAAAGGCTGAGGCATTAGTTACCCTTTCAACACCTGTAGGTTGCATTATAAATGTTGTTAGTGTGTTGGCATATATATTACCCGCTGTTCCTGCCACAGCACATATTACTGCTACGTCCACTGAAGTAGCTCCTATTTCTATAACTGCTGCTGCTGTGGTATAGAATTTAATGGGAGAACTATACTGTGAAGCTTTAGATGTTAGAGTAGTACCAGCTGCAATATAGTAGGTACCAGTAGCCGCTGTGCTCCTTGAAAATGTAGCTACCCCTGTAGCATACACAGCTGGTGTTTTATCAAAACCAAACACTGCATATACATTAGTTTCTATAAGCTCTTTCATGTATCTATATAGCTTATCAGTTTGCTCTTCCAGTACTATAGCTACTGCTTCATAAATGGTTCTTACTTTAGAGCCTACTGTAAAATCAGTTAGCTTAACGGATACCCCTTTAGTCCAGGTAATCATGTCGGCTACTATGCTTTCCATTGATTTTCTATCAAAAGACATTTTATCTACCTCCCTTCTATGCTGCTACTGCTACTGTTGCCACTGCACTATCGCTAGTACTGTTACTAGTTAAAGTATAGGAAATATCTACACTTACACTAGTCCCCAAGGTGGTAACTGAGTTTATTGTTACATTATCAATACGGTCCTCTGAAGCTAGTGCTCTCAGCACGGCTACTTCTATAAGCTTAGTTTGGTTAGCTATATTTGGGTTTCCTATAAGGTCTTGCACCTCTGAGCCATATGTCGGATGCATAGTAAGTTCATTAAGCATTGTGGTTACTCTGGCAATTACTGCATACTTGACATTAAGTGCACCTGATGCAGAGGATAGGTCACCGCCGCTGTCATCAAAGACCAGGTTGCCATATATATCCAGCACTAAGTCCTCTCCGTTTACATAGTCAGCTGTACTATTTTGTGTAATAGCCTCTTCAGAGGAGCTTACAGGTATATAGATTGTGTCACCTACTATTAGCACGTTAATATCACACCCACCCGTAAAACATGCCTCATTGTATATAGCTACAAAAGCTGTGTCACTGAAGCTATCTAAGTTGCTTCCAGCCTCAGTAATCATGTACTCCATTACATTTCCGAAGGTCCCTGGAGCTGTGCAACGTAGAGGTAGATAGGCAGTGGCTACACCTGCTGGTATAACTGTGTCCTCGGTAACTTCAAAAGTCCTAGTTACACTGCCTTCAAATAGTGTAGGCTTTGTTTTAAACTGGCAGCCTTTTCGTACAGTCGCATTCTCAGCGGTATTAGACCTTATCACAGTTGCATAACCGCTTCCGTAAAACTGATAAGTATCATCTTTGCTGCTCACTATATAGGGGCTAGCCAAGTTATTATAGTCAGATATAGTAGTCCAACTTGTAGCATCACCTAGGTACTGTAGTGCTAATGATTGTAGGGTATCCATATAAGCTAAAACGTGTGCTGTTGCCATCTTATCACCTCCCTAGGTGGTACTTGTAGGTGTTCCTACATACTTATTATTGTATTTATTTTTAAGGTACATTATTGTCTGGAACTCTGTCTGCAGAGCTCTAATTTCAACTAAAAGGTCGTAACATACATTAGTAGCATTACCTAAAATTGCATTTACTGAGCGGCATAAGTCTATATAGTTTTGAAGAGCTACGGTGTCTACATCAATCTTATCGTAGGCACCTGAGTTATAATTAACCAGTGCAATGTTGACACGCTTAGCATAGCTAATAATACTATTTACATCAGTTAGCACCGTGTTTATTTCAGGGTAGTTTCTGTACCTAAGCTCCTCACTGGGCAGATAGTAGGTACTTGACATTACAGCCATCTTGTCACCTCCTTAACTAAGACTTGCAATTACCTCTGAAGCATTGGATATAGCTATTAGTATACGTTTGCTTGAGGCGGCAGTGTCTAGAGACAGTGCATCCACATTAGCATTAGATACCTTCTTAACTGACACGTTAGCCTTCTCTAGCCCTGTGAAGGCGAATTCATAACGATATAGCAGCGACTCAGAGACGCTTCTTTGTAATCGAAACGAAGTAGGCTGAATACGCCAGTACTCCTTATCCTCCCAATTATACCAAAACATTGTATAGTCAGGGTCATTTGTTTCTATAAATTCTCTATAAACTTTATTTCTGAAGTGCATAAACTCTTCATAGCCATCCCTGTACTCACCGTCATCATTGTACCTTTGGCTATAGCCAGTTGTACCTGATATAGACACTGTGGGTAAGCCTGCACCGAAGTCTACAACATAAGAACCTCCTAGTGTCTGTGTAACATTTACACGAGCCTGCTCGGTTTGGCTATAGCTCTGTGGATTTAGTAGCAGCGTGTGCCTCACTATAATTACATCATTTTTTCTAATTTCAAAGGTGTGATGATAGCTTTTCATTTGTTTAAGTGTAGCACTTGATACCCGTGCATTTGACATTATAAGTCACCTCCCCCTAGTTTATATTTGAAGCATGTACTGTGCCCGTGCAAGTTAGCGAGCCTGTGCAGGTTAGTGAACCCTGTATTTTTATTTCGCTTGCTGTAATTTCTACGCTCTGTCTAGTTGCCTTTAAGCTATCATCTAGCATGTGTCCACTTATGTCTGTAGTATTAGTGGGCAGCTGTATAGTTATTTTATCTGGTTCTACCTTTATATAATTAGCTGTGTAGTGGTCATTTCTCACGAAGCCTGCTAGATATGGTGAGTCGGACCTACTCTGTATGAAACCTACAAGCACCAGGTCACCCTCTTTTGGCTTCTTATCTAAGTCGCCTACTACCCAAACAGGGGCTGGCTTACTAAAGTCTAAAAATACTACTTCAATGCGACCATAAGTGTCATAGTTTGCCACGCTTGTTACTCTGCCTATCTGTGTTTGGTCATAGGAAGCGTTTTTGTATACTGTCCTATCACCTAGGCCAGATTGTTCATGCATATTATCACCTCTTTCATTAAGGAATTATTAGGGTCTGACCTGCGTATAGCCACTTACCAGGGGTAGCTGCATTTCTGCTATCTCTCGCTGTAAGTGTATCTTTGTTAGCCTCCCAAAGAGTAGACCACTTAGTACTATCATCATAGCAGGTGTCAGCTATACTCTGAAGCGTGTCACCGTCTTGCACAGTGTAGTACTTTGCAGCAACTTGAGCATCTGTTTGCGTTGCAAGTGGAGGCGATACAGTCACTGTAGAGGCTGTAGTTGTTGAATCCCCTCCACGGGTTACAGTCACCTGAGTCTGCCACTCTCCGTATACTTGAAAATTTTGGCCCACGCCTTCGATATAGAACTCTTTCCCTAGGTCCTTATAGTTTAGCTTTTGACCAATCTTAACGCTGCCCTTACCTCTGATAGTAAGCATTCCTGACAGATAAGCTACATTGTTCTCATACCATGCCTTCAGCTTAGTATTTAGGTCATTTGACATAACCTCTAGCTCTACAGCTGTCGTGTCTGACTGGGAGCGGTCAATCTCGAGGCCCTCTATGCTAATTTCTAGTGGGTTCATACCATACCTGGTCACATTGTCTTGGTTCATTAATGGTGTTATTACATTCTTAGTATTACCCAGAGGCGACATAGTGGACCCTGCCCAGAATACATTATAGTTCTCATTGTCTGAGTAGGATAGCGACTCTTGCAGCACATCTACATACGCTACTGTATGCGTTCTGAGTTTATCCCACGAAGTCTTATCAAAAGGCGTATTCCTGAAGGTTAAGAGTACCTGTGCATTATCTTTTTCACCAAACATTACAGGTGTTCCCCAGTCCCCAGAGGCTATTTTTTCTACATCTTCACTAGTTTCTTCCACAGTCTCATTTACTGTCTGCGCCACAGTACCCTGGTTGATTATTTCCCACTTGTCCCTAGTATCAATAAATAGCTCTGTAAAAGGCTTTATATTGTACTTGCTCATAAAGTTCCATAGGGTGCCTTCATACTGCTGAGCGCTTGCAGTAAATGGTGTGAAGAAGTTTGTCTGTGCAAAAACGTAGCGCACCATGTTTTCAATTGCAGCTGGCTTATAGCCAGGTGTACCACTTGGAGAGTATGAAACATCATCGTATACCATCCAGGTAGTGCTTACTAAGGGCTTCAGTAAATGAATCATCATGGTATCTAGTAGTCTAGCTGGGCTTCCTTTGATTAGAGCGTCGTTAGTAAAGTACTTCATAAGAGTCACCCAGCCTGTAGTTGTGAGTAGAAACTGCTCGCCTTCTGTGCTTGTGCCTAGCTGTGGGTAGAACTTTAACATTGCTTTAATGAACACCTTACCAAAGTCTCTACCAGTTATTACAGTTTGAATATTCGGTGTTGCACTGGTACCACCGCCGTTTCTAGTACGTGTTGGTGTATCAATAAGACCAATCATTACAGTATCTAAGTCCTCTGCAGCTACATGAGTAGTTCCATCTACCCAGGTAACCGTGTCAGACTCAGCCATGTAGCCCATGTAAATAGCGACTAGGTCATTAGGCTTTAATACTGGTGTACCGTCGGGCATCCACCATTCGTCACCAGCTAGGGTTATTGAAAAGGTACCAGCTGGTGAGTCTAACGTCTTATTTGTAGTTATAGAGATAAGTTGGTCTGTAGCATCATAATCAGCTTGAGCCCCTTTAACTATGCCTCTTACTCTGTAACATTTAGCATCAGTGTGAAAAGACACCTGAGCCACCTGTATATAACGCTTTGCATTTGGTATAAGCCTGTGTGTTGCTTGTACTACTGTTGACATTTCACTACCCCCTTACTGTTGGGTTCATAGCAAGCTTCTGTGCTTCATAAGCTTGAATAGCCTGATTTATTAGATTTTTTAGTTGTGCTGCAGTAGAAGTATTTAGGTTAGATACACCATCACCCTTTAGATTTACATCCACAGTGACATGTATACCGCTACCAGTTGATTTAGCTGCATCTGCTGCACTTACAGCGGTGTAAGTACCTGCTCGGTCACCGTCTCCTATATTATTAGCATTTAGTAAGTCTGCTGGGTTTAGTAAGTTACCACTTGCATCCTCATAGCCTATGTGTAAATGTTCACCTGTAGTGCTATAACCTGAGCCTGCTACACCTGGTGTACCACCTGAGTTTCCAAGCCATTCACCTTGGGATACAGTTGTCTGTGTACCATATTGTTTATATCTACTGAGTAGGTCAGGGTTTATACCTGACATATGATAGAAGAGATAAGTTTTCCCGTCAGCCATTGTTACACCAATGTCAGTACCGCCTGCCTGAGAGTTAGCTTTACCGTCTGGGTCATCTGTACCTCCGTCATCCATGTCTAAGAAAGCTAGGGTACCACCTTGTAATGCGTCTACTGCTGTTCCTTGGGCTGCTGCTAAGTCTATGCCTCCGTGTGCATGGTCCCGACCAGCTGTAGCTCCAAAAGCAGAGTTAATATGGTTTGCCCAGCCGTTGAATATAGTACCACCGTTCATAGCATTACTAGCATCACCTGTAGTGTTACTATTATAAGTCATATCGCTAGTTCCACTACTAGTAGCATCGCTAGCAGCATAAATGCCGCTGCTGTCTGCAGTTTCAGCGGTTTGGCCTTCCCCTGATGCGCCCTGTAGTTCCTGCCAAAATTTGGTTACTCCATTAAGCCAGTCTTTATTACTACCATTATCATTATCTGCACCTACTGGGCAGTAACGTGGCTGAATAGTAGCTGGTGTAGTTAGACCATCCCCTACGTAGAGGCTACCCCCTAGATTTTTAGCTTCTGCACTAATGCCCTCTGCTAAGCTGTCAAATGATTGTAGACCACCGCTTCCCCTCATTAGGCCAGCTGGATTATTATAATTAAGAGTACTTCCGTTACCTGTTTCATGCATAGATACAGCGGCTAGGAAGCTAGGGTCTATATTATAGGCAGCACCTGCATCCATGAAGTCCTGGCCGTGGCCTGCAAGTTTACCTCCTAATAATGAGTTAAGAGCGCCTGCTGTTGTTGAGTTTGTATTACCTCTTACGTCTGTATCTGCAGTTATACTTGAGCCACCAGTTCGTGCTGCCGCACCCCCTGAATTGTGACTACCCCCTGAGCTACTTGAGCTACCAGGACTTGTAATGCCTAGAAAACCTTTTATAGCATTCCAAAAATTATCAAAAAATCCAGTTGTTGTTGCACTCATATTTTTATGCTCTTTATAAATGTCATCCATTGTGTCACTAGAATCTTTTCTTATCTGTGCAAGCTTAGTTGCTGTGGTGTTATCCATACTAATTAAGGAAACATCACCTTTTTTCTGCAAGCTAAGTAAGCTAGTTGCACCTTCTGTAGATAGATTGGTTATTTGTAACTTCCCATTTTTAGCTAAGTCTGTGTAACTTAGAAGGCCTTGAGACTTCAGTTCTTCTAGTTTTGCAAGCCCTTCTGTATTTAAACCACTAATATCAAGGGTCCCTTTTTGTGCAAAGTCTTGTAGCTGTGTAGCGGCTTGTTTACTAGCTGCACTGTTGCTACCACTAAGTGAATCATATAAGCCACCCCCAAGTTGGGAGCCTGCCATACCACCACCTACACTGCCTAAGAGCTCCCCTAAAAAGCCACCTATAGCTGCACCTGGAATTGCACCAACACCACCGAAGAGGGCACCTATACCGCCACCTAGCATAGTACCTAGAGAACCGCCTGCCATGCCACCGCCTGCCATCCCTAGCATTGTGCCACCTGCTTTACTAGCAGACCTTCCTAGACCTTCGCCGCTGTATAGGCTGGTACCTAGTTCTATAGCACCGCCTAGCAGGGAACCCCCACCTAGCACTTTACTACCAAAACCTAGTACTTTTTTACCGCCACCTAAGAGTTTGCTCAATAGGCCACTGCTTGACTCTGCATCTACTGCTGCGGAGGATACACCCTTACTTAAAGCTGAACCTTTGTCTATAGTTGCAGCCAAGTCACCAGTTTTTTCATAGTAAGCAGATAATTTTGCTGAAGCACCTTTGTCACCTCTAGCCATCATATCTATAAGGTCACTAGGCATTGCTTTTCCACTGGCTGCATACTCTACAGACTCCATGTCACCTGTTGCCCTATATAGTTGCTCAAGTTTTCCTTGGGCATAGGTATCTCCACCACTTAGCTCTTTTAGCTTCGCAACCTCTGTATCAGTAAGTGCGCCTGCTTTACCATTTCGGCCTACCCCTATTTCCTCTAAGTCTTTACGAGTGTAGCCACTTGCAGCTTTTTCAGCAGCACTGGCCTCTGCAGTGGTTGCCTCTATAGCTTCACCAGCCGCACCACTGCCACCACCTTTCTTAAATAGCTTACTAAGCAGACTACTTGCCCCACCTGCTAAGCTACTTATTGCAACAATAGCGGCTATGCCTAATACGCCCTCTAGTATCTTATCTAAGTACTGCGTATGGTCATTAAGTTCATTAAGAATACCTGTAGCACCTTCTTTAAGGTCTGTAATTATAGGTAAGAACTTCTCACCTAAGTCTCCGAGTGCCTTATCAAAGTTAGCTTCAACGTCTAGAATGTGCTGGCCGTATTCATCTTGTCTTTCTGCAGTATACTTAGCCCCAGAGTCTGTAGCTGCATTAGTGCTCATTACACTATCAATTGCAGTCTTGTCAAAAGCTGAGAAACCGTTGGTTACTTTATCCAGCTCAGTAACCTGACTCTTAGTAGCGTTAAAGCCACCATCTTGAAGCCAGGATTGCATCATTCTTTTAAATATATCATTATTACCGCCTGACATTTGCTTAAGCTCTTGAGCCATAGCTGGTAGGTTATCTCCATTTTGCAGACCGTCTTCAAAACTTGATTGCAAGTCATAAAGCCCCATGCCACCGTATTTGCCAGGGTTATACTTTTGTAGGGCTGACATTCCCATCCATTGCCACTTATCATTATCAGGTTGGAAAATACCGTTTAAGCCACTGATAACATTAGCACCTTGTTGCCCTGTAAGCTTAGTCATGCCGTTCTCGTTACCTATCCTATCTAAAGTAGTCTGATAGGCTAGTATTTGAGAGGAGCTTCCATCTTTAAAGGTTGTATTGATATTGCTAAGCAAGGACGTATGTGCTTGCATAACCTCCATAATACGGGGAAGCATACCTGATTGGCTTACAGAGCCTGCTATCATATCTGCAAATTCTTTAGGCTGTGTAACACCACCTAGCTGTTTAATGCCCCCTATGCTACTACCTACTTGAGCTGAGTCTAAACCATAGCCTCTGGAAAACATTTGTAAGCCATATTGTTGGTTAGCACCGAGAGCGCCACCTCTTGAGCTGTAAGCATCTTGAAGTGCCCAGGACTCTGACTCAGTGTATCCCATATTGCTTCTTCTACCTGTATTTGCTGCTTGCTTGTACATATCGACTGCAGAGCCGTTATAGCTATAGCCTCTGATACGTTGTGCTAGGTCTAACGAGCCTACCTGCCTTTGGTATGCAATTTGGTATGCATCTGTAGCCATTGACATAAGACTTCCAAGACCTGCTAAGCCTAAGGTAAACTTACCTACAGTGCCTGCAATGCTACCAATTTTACTGATTGCACCACCCAGTGCGCTAGTTATAGCCCCAGCTGAAAAGCTATTACCACCGCCGCCGCTTGAAGAGCCTGAGCCACTACCTGAGCTGCCACTACCTGGTACTTTAAACTCAAATTTGTTCGCCTCTGAGTCCCTTTTCTTATATAGCTTTTCTACCTCAAAGACTTGTCTTCTTAGTACATCTAGCTCTTTTTCCCTGGCTTTGATTTTATCATTAATTTCTATCTTATCGACCATATTAGCAGACCGCATTTTATCTGTGAGGTCGTCTATTATATCATTTTGCTTTTTGAACTGACCGTTTACCTCATCCATAGTGCCCTTAAAACGCTGCTTAAACGTGTCAAGCGCACGGAAAGATGAATCGTCAAAAATTCCACCCTTCCGTGCGCCTTTGTCTATTTCACCCATAACGCCTTTAAGGTCACCTTTAAGGTCTTTTAGGCTACGTTCTAGCTGCGTAAATTCACCTTTGGCTGAAACTCTTATGGACTGTTCTGACGTTGCCATAATTCTCACCCCCTATTAATTAGTCTACATCCTGCCAACTATCACTATCACTATTGTAGTTTATTTTAGGCATATCTGATAGTTTATCATCCATATCATCAGTGTCCTTGTCATAGTTCTCATATTCTGCATCTTCGTATACTTTATTACCACTAGCCTCGTCACTAAGCCTTTGGTCCACTGCCATATGTGTAAACTCTAGGTCTATTTGTTCTGGTGTCATACTTAGTATTCTAGGGTCAGTAGGGGGCAGGCAGCCACCGTTACCTGCATAAAACTTCCTTAGCGTCCAAAGTTTACGCTCACTCGGTAACTCCGCTATTTCCTGTAGGTTCTGTCTCACGTGGTTTACGAAAGGAGTTTTCCCATACCTCGTACTTTGCAAATACATGGAATAGCATATCAAGTTCTTCTACTTCTTCAAGCTTCATTAGCCACTCAGGACGCTTAACTAGCAGCACTGTAAGAGTAGCCATAACTTGAGCCATTTCCTTTATACTACTATCTACTAGGTTAATATTTACTACACCATTGAGTCTTAAGTACTCTGATTTTAGAGCTCCCATTCTCATATAGTCCTTCATGCTAGGTCTTTTGAATACTACGGTGCCTTCATACTTATTACCATATAATGACATATAGTCTATACGTATACCTTCTTGCGCTTCACTACCTAATCTAACTTGCTCTGCATTTTCCATAAGTTTTTTTACTATTTCCATATTTTCTGCATTTTGTGCCTTTTCCATTGTTAACCAGCTCCTTCATATTTTTATATATTTACCATAATTAGATTATAAAACAGCCTCCACCAAAAAGGTAGAGGCTATTAAAATTAAAATACCCTGTAGGATACCTACGAAACTGATTCGGCAGTTCCTTGGTCAGCTGCTAAGTAAGACCATGTGGCATTTTCACCTGCTATAGCATTAGCTTTAAAGTTCTCAGAATAGTCATTAAGTGAACAACCTCTGTAAACTACTACTATGTCATTTGTGAATCTGTCTGTAATCTCAATATCAATTACACCCATATTTAAGATACCTACACCTAGTGCAGCTAGCCCTAAATCTTTTAAAGACTTAGTTCTAATCTTAAATTTATCAAGGGACACTGTGCCATCATACTTCAATGGTACATGCTCTTGTGGCATAATAGAGCCTATTTCATACTGGCCTTCTTGACCGAAAGAACGCTTACCGTCTACAGACTGTGCTCTTCCGACTTCTACACCACCTATTTTTAGTTTTATAGTATGCCCTGCATGTGCAGTTTGTTTACTAATACTAGCCATATACGTATACCTCCTTTGATTATAGTGTTAAATGTGTAGTTAATAGGAAGTTGTTGATTGGTAATGTAGGGTAACCTTCCCACTGTAGTATAAATGCTGTGCCGTTTTTTACTACAGATACAGTAGCCGAGTCGTATCCAGATATATACTTAGCTGTTTTGAACCCTTCTATTAAAGTTACTAAATCATTGTACATAGTAGTCTCTATGCCTACTACACCTGCTTGACCTACAAACTTGTCGTCCATGTATTCTCTAATAGTTTGGTTCATATAAACTTTTGTAGTTGATACAGATAATTCACACTCTGTTAAGTCAGCACTTGCAGATGTAGTAACCCCTTGAACTATTCTATAGCCTTTATTACGTACATACTCTGTTGGTGCTATATGTGCCGCTAATAACGTATTAATGTCAGTACCATTGTATATTTTTCCTAGTCCTGGGAATGATACGTATTTATAAGTGATTGGGACTTCAGGTTCTTGACCAGCCCAGGTACCTGCATAAGCTGCTGCTAGGTACTCAGAACCACAGAGTACTGAAGCACCAGTTGAATCATAGTTATAAACCTCTGGTGTAGCTAGTACTACTAACTCAGAGGCAAAGGCTGCTTGTAGTGCTGCTATTGCAGATACTGTAAGTCCTGCCGCATGACCCACAAAGGCCCATCTTTCTCTCTTATTTAGCACACTAGACATTAGGGTACAATGTGCAAAAGCCTTAGCATTAATAGATACAGAGTTTGATGCCACTACAATCCCGTCTATGCTGGCACTTTGTAGACAGTCAATAGCTGATTGCCAGTCTGTGTCTGTGGCTGATTGTGCTACTGGAGAGAACTCTATAAGGTCAGCTCCATGCGCCCACATTATCTTCATAAGTTCTAGTGCTTCGCATTGTCCTAGTGCGGCGGCTGCTAGAATAGGGTCATTGAAGTCAGACACTGAGCCTACAGTACAGGTGTTAGATGCATTTGGTACTCCAACCATAGCTAGAGTTTTAAAACCACCTGCAGTTACAGCTGTCATGCTAGTCGTATCTACAGTTGAATAGGAACCTGGACGCTGAATAGTAGCGCCTCCGAAAGATATATTAATAGCCATACTGTGTTACCTCCTTTTATCTGTATACTCTGCGGGATTGAGTGTCGAAGTCTCTTTCCCACTCTTCTTTACTTCTTGGTGTTTCCCTGTCATTTGCTGGTTCTACTTTAAAACTTGCAAGAAGTCCTGGATTAATTGATTCAGACTTTACAAAATCTTCCAATACAAGCATAGCATCTTTTATAGTTTGCATAGCTGCTGCAGCTTCTTCAGCTGTTGTTCCTGTTGCCACTTCTTCGGGTGTAACCTCCGCTGCTGCTTCAGGTGTAACCTCCGCTGCTGCTTCAGGTGTAACTTCCGCTGCTGCTTCAGGTGTAACCTCCGCTGCTGCTTCAGGTGTAACCTCCGCTGCTGCTTCAGGTGTAACTTCCGCTGCTGCTTCGGGTGTAACTTCCGCTGCTGCTTCAGGTGTAACTTCCGCTGCTGCTTCAGGTGTAACTTCCGCTGCTGCTTCAGGTGTAACTTCCGCTGCTGCTTCAGGTGTAACTGTTGTAGTATCTTCTTCCATATATATCATCCTCCTATTAATTTTTTTTTTATTTAAGTGATGTAGCTGCTGTAATACTATCAATGCTGTCTACAGTGCTTACAAAGTTTACGTCTAGTGGGTTTAAGTAGGTCATTGTAATGGTAGACCAGTACAGAACCATAGGTGCCTGCGCCATAGTGCTATCTTGCTCGTCTCTACCACCTCTTAGCGCTATGTTAAGAAGGCCGCTGCTTACAAGGTCAGACCTTACAGCGAATAAAGTAGCTCGCACAACTTGGTATAACTTGTCTCTCTCGTCTGCGTTAGTGTGCCACACACGTATTTCCATTGATTCATCAAAGAAGGTACCATAGAATGTGTCGAGTTCTTTAGTAGTTGAGTTGTAGCGTGTGCCTTCACCATCTGTTATAGATTGCGAGGTCTCACTATCGTCTGTACGGTTTATCCCAATACACGGAAGCTCTGCGGGACTCTGTGGGTCTGCCTTGAGTACTTTTACAGTAAGATTTCCTGTATACCCAAAGTTTACTAGTTCCACTTTAAGCCTTTTAACTAATTCATCTTTTACGTCTACCGTGTTAAATGTAAAACTCATTTAATTACCCCCTAATCCCATAAAGTATAAGTCCATTTCAAACCCAGTTCTAATGAGTTGTAGTACCTCTTCTCTTGTATTCTCAATGACCGCCTGTCGAATAGGTCTGGCCTTTACACCTGGAAATTGCCACGAATTAGGGTCCGAATTAGACGATATTCTACGAAAAGTTAAATACTGTCCATGCTTTGCACTTCCTACTTTTACCATACCACTAAACATCCCTGTTTTCCACGTATATCTACCATATCCTTGCTCTTTTTTCACAATTTTACTTCTCATACCTTCAGAGGTGTTCTTATACCTGCCACCCCATGTATACTGGCGGCCTGTACTCTGTGCTGTAAGCGCATTGTTACGTCTACTATAGCCCAGCTTCTTAACGTCTTTATATACAGCTTTTGGCATGTTTGGCATAGTGCTTGCGCCTGGTGTACCATGCCTAAAGGGCACAGTTATATAGCGATTACCGTTTTTGCCTATCTTAGCTTTAGGCGAATTTAGCAGCTTTTCCTTCATGTCGTATGCGCTGATACCACCCTCTATAGTGGCTCCGTGTGGCGAGGTAGATGTTATTTCACCTGCTAGGTCACCATCCATACGGAAGCCTTCTTGTATGCTTCTAACATACTCACCTGAGACTACGTGGACTACGAACTCACCCCCTGAGTAAGATACAGTAGCCCCTGAAGCATATTGTATCCAGGTCCTTTGAACTACATCTGTAAGGGCAGCTCTAACTGCCTCCTGTGTATATGGAAGTCTACCTTGTTGGGCGCTTGCTACGGCTTTTAGTACGCTGTCTAATTCAGGTAGGTCAGCGGTTATAGTCAACACACTCATGGTCTATCTACCGCCCCTGATAGGTACCTTAAAGCTACATATCTAGGGAAATCTTGACCGTCTTGGTGTCTTGGCTTCGGTAGTGTTGCAATTACAGTGTAAACTGGCCTATGTGCATACGTTACGCTATATTGAGCTCCGTCTGTAGGTGCACTTCCCCCAGCTATCCACTCAATGGTGTTTCCATTTAGCACATAGTCCGTTGTTACCTTGTACTTTGTCTCTAGACCAGTTAGTCTATCAAAGTAACTAACGCCCTTTATACGGGTTATCTGGTCATTTAAAAGTGTATCTGGGCTACGGTGGCCTATAGATTCTCCTTTAATTAAGATTTCCGAGGTTTTAAACTCATCATCTAGCAGGGTAATCCTATCATTCACACCTATGTCAAACATTGGATTGTCTGTAAAATTGGATGTAAGTGCACCTGTTAAAGTCCTTACAGGTATTCGTTTAGGTACTGTCATAACAGCATCCCCTACATCAAATACACCTGCCATATCTGCATATTCTTTATTTAAAGTAACACTAGTTACTAGTGCTTTAACATCACTTGGTGCCTGATATATGAAGCCTTTACCACTACAAGCATTACATGCATAGGATGGTTGGCCACTGTCTAAATTCCAGCAAGAGCATGTAATAGCTTCTTGCCATGACACTGTTCTGCCTCTGCGGTCTATCATCTCTTCAAAATTTGCTGCATGAAGTATTGGTGTCTGTCCCATAGCTGCCACCTCCCTTATAACACTGTGAATGTAATGCCCCTCTCAGAGCTTCTAACGCCTCCGTCCTTTTCGTCAAAGAACTTATCTACTTCAGCTTGGAATTGATTTATATGCCCATTGTACAGAGTTGAAGAGGCGCTGACAGTTGTACCTGAGCTCTCAGATAAACCATCAATAGATGTAGATGTATTAGTTACACCTGCTGCAAGCCCTTCACCTGCTATACCTAGAATATCTATAGCTGCCAGCTTAGCAACTATATCTCTTATATCATTGGGTACCTCACCTAAGTCATACCCTGCAGTATAGTCTATATACCACATCTGAGGCATATTTTGGTTAATTTGACCTGTTACAAAAGAGTAACCAGACTGAGAGCCACCGAGCAGTGCGAACACTGTAGGGTCTCCTGCGTATGGTACTATGTGTAGCTGCCCCTGTTTTCCATAGAACTTAATCCACTCAGGCCTAGTCATAAAGTCTATAATTGTTAGTCCGTTTGGTAGGACTAGCTGTACACTTTTAAGGTCACGTGCTGGACGTTCTCTAAGTTGCAAGAAGCCCCAGTTACCAAAGGCTTTAGCCCTGTAGTCGTATGCAGGTTCGCTTATTTCATAGTCTGTACCCTTTACTAAGCCACGTTCCACTGCATTACTGCAGATTACCATAGGCTTCAGGTATATACCTACATAACGCTCCATCTTGCTAATAGCACTATTTATAGCTAGTTGTATATCATCATCATCCATAGGAATGCCAGAGCTATCATAAAGTGGAAGCCCAAAGCACCATCGTCTGCGCATTTCAGCAACACTTGGTAAGTTAGTGTCTGAGTAGCTAGTCATAGTCATATGACCGCCTCCTTAGGCTGTGTATGCAACTACTGTAACTGCACCAGTGGCAGTGAAGTTGTACACATACATAGGAATTTCACGGGTAGTCCCAGCTTTTATAGGTATACCTTGAGAAGCTACACCTGCTGTAGGATGCCCCTGGTCAGGGTAATCATTAATGTAAATAAGAATATCTGTAGCGTTGTTATTGGTTACTTCTACGTACATGCTAGGTGTACCGAGTGTTCCACTTGATACGCTTGTAAGCACCTGTACATTTCTGCAGCCCCTTAAACCTGACATAGAATGCACCTCCCCCTATTTATCTTGGTACCGCTTTTTTAAGCTTCTTTAACTTTGGCATTTCTGTATTGTCATCAGCCTCTGTTGTCTCTTCGGTGTCTACCTCTTCAATATTCTCAGGCTCAGTGTCTTCCACTTTATCTTCTTCCTTAGCTTCAGTTTTGTCCTCAGTAGCTAGAACCTCTATGCCTTCTTCAGCTGCTTCCCCTAAAAGCTCATAGCCAGGTAGTTCATCAAATACTTTGCTTGCCTCATCTGATACTTTAGCTAAGCCTCTGTGGTCAAACTCTGCTGCCTCTTTCAGTACATGAACCTTCTCTGGAAAATTACTATGTCCAAACAATTTTTTAACTATTTTTGCCATGCTCTTTACTCTCCTCTCATACCAATTAGACCTATTTTTATTAAAATAAGGGAGCCAAGAATAGCCCCAGCTCCCTATTTATTCAATTAATTTAAGATTATTGAAGCACTGGGTGAACAGTACCATAAGAAGCTGCACCATAGCTAGGTGTAAATAATTCTCTATTACTGTTAAGACCTAATGTTCCGATATTCTTAAGAACTACCATTCTTCTTGGGTTGTACACTTGCACCATTCCATAAAGCAGTATCATAAATCTTTCTGCTGCTGAAATTCTAGCAAGCGGTAATTTCATTAATGGAGCTAATTGTTTGAATGCTAGAACTTGGTCTGGGTCATTATCCATAAGAATCGCTGTATGAGTTCCTGGGATATTCAAGTTTTCATCCACAATAGATTGTGTAGTACCTGTACCTGCATCCTTAACTTCTACCATGAATTGAGCTTTAGTAGCATCTGAATAGTAGCCTCTGTACACTTTGTAAGACTTAGCTACTGGAGAAGTTACTACTCTATTAATAAGTATAGTTACTGCTTGCCCTGCAGTTGTAGCTATTGAGCCCAACGATACTGGAGCAGATTCTCCTGCACTATTTTTAGCTGTTACAAAGTAGTAGTAAGTTCCTGCTGCTAAGTTACTTGCAGTATCTGCAGCTGCTGTTAATTGAGAAGCTGGGAAAGTTGGTACCGCTGGAGCGCCGTTAGCACTTGCAGTTGGCACTGTAGCTTGAGGTTTCATGAATACGTTGTTTACGAACTCTACTCTACCTGTGTTAGCTAAGTAGCCTCTAACTGGTGCACCTAAGTCCACTTCAGTCCCTGTGCCTATTACTCTTTGTCTTCCTGATGTTCCCATGATGATTTTTGAAAGGTCCTTATTAACTTGGTTAGTCATATGAAGTTCTAGCATCCCTCTTCCGAAGTTATCAGCAATAACTGTACATATGTCTTCCAAAGTGCTTTCATCTAATGGAGCGCCCTTCATGTCAATAACATGTTGAGTTTCATATGGTTTACCTTTTACAAAGTTCTTAACTTGAGGGATGATACCATCAAAAGCTAATGAGTCTAAGCTGGAATCAGCAAAGTATAGCCCTTTTTCAAGTTGTTGTAGTAACCATGAAGTACCATTAGTAGTTTCTCTAGCTACTATATCTCCCACTGTGTTAGTTACTAAGGTAGCTGGATGAGTAATAACTCTAGTAGTACCTAAGAACTTAACGTATTGAGATTGTCTGATGTAGTTAGAATCTTCTTCGTTAGGTAACCCACCTTCAGTGAAGAACGGTGAAGTGTTACCTCCCATGCTGTCCATTACATTAAATTCTTCTACAGTATTAAATGCTTTTTTCTTACCTATTCTTTTCCACATCTTGATTTGTTCTATTGTAGCTGTAACTACCTTTAAAGTACCTTCAAGTGACTGAGGTCTAAGGGCAGTCATGTCACCTGCGACACCAGCACCTACGTAGGCATCCCCTACTTCACCAGTTCCTAATGCTTTATTAAGTTCATCTAATTCTTGTAGAGTAGATGAGCCGTATCCTGTAATTTCGTCCATGTGTGTTACCCCCTTATAATCCTAATTTGTCAGTGACAGATTTTGGTAGACTTAATTGACTTAAATTTACACCTGCTTCAAAACGAGACACTGTGCTACCTGGTATTTCTCCAGCATCAAATGACTTCATAAGAATGTCACCTACTTGAGCTCTGTTAAGTGGCGTTCTATCAGCATTTAAGCTTTTTTGAAGTGTTACTACTTCTTTACCACTTACTACGCTTTTTCTACCTACTGGCATATTTAATACATCGTTAAGCGACTTTTGAAGGTCACCGTTCTCTGTTTGTAGGTCCTCTACTTTATCAGATAGACTTTGAACTAGCTCACACACTGAAGTTAGTGCTTTAGCTATTACGTTATTCTGCTTAGTTACGTGTGTCATTGACTTAGCGAACCCGTCCATGCTGTAACCTACTTCGTCTACTAAGTTAGATAAGAACTCAGATACGTCAAGTGCTTGGGCGTTGCCGTCTTCAGCTGCAAACGATTTAGCAAAGTCTGGTGTTAAAGACTTCTCTTTGTCATCGTCCTCGTTATCACCCTCGTTGCCTTTATTATCATCTTCGCTGCCTTCGTCGTCGTCCTCGTCGTCTTTTTTCTTCTTTTTATCTTTACCTTCGTCTTCATTGTCCTCGTTATCGAAAGACTTTTGAAGCTCTTCTAAGTCTGCATCTAACAAACTACTTATCTTTGCCATTGTGCCACCTCCAAAATTAGTAGTCCCAAACAAGGATTTTAGGACTTCGTGTCTATCGGATATATAAGATGCAAATTCGTATGCATCCTCGTTATCTAGCCCTGTATCCAGTGCGTATGTGTAGGCGGTCATTCCTACTACGCTCGGAGGACTAGCTACGAACTCATTACGTAAAGACTTGCTTATTAGGCAGCCTTTTACAAATTCCCTGAAAAGCTTAATCCATTTCGCAGGCTCTCCTGGTTCTCCATCTACGGGGACACAGTCGCCTTCGAGTGATTGCTTGTTTATAGCAGCTGCTGCACCTATGTCCATAGCCTTCTCCATGTCTATAGTTAGCTCATGGTTCTTAGCAAAGGATTTAGATAGCTCGGCCCAAGTGGTCGTATTCACAGGATTTAGCGTAAGCACGACGTTCCTAAGGATAGATTTAACTATCTTACCTGAGTCACGGTCCCGCTCTTTTACGTTGCCTTCAATGCTCCAGCCCATCCTTCGCTTTGTATTGGACTTCTGTAAGTCCTGAAGCATACCTACAGCTTGTTTTGTGAGCTCTCTTTGAGCAAACAGTCTACCTTTGACATAGATGCCACTGACAGACTTGTGCAATGTAGGGTGTTCAAACTGGCCTACTCTAACCTCTAGAGGTTCCCCTATAAACTGGTTAGGTGCATTACCGTGTTCGTATTTAATCCAGCCCTTAGTTAAAAAGTAGCTGCAGTCCATACCCTCAGGTGTAATGCTGTCGTCCTCTTCATCTACATCGTCGGAGGTCATAACGCCCTGTACTATGTAGTCCCCGTTTTCGTCAGCTTCTACGGACTTCATAAGGTCGTGGTCTTCGATAGGTATAAACAGGTTGTAGCTGTCTTCAATACTGTCTTGCATGTGTACCACCTCCCTTGAATATATGACTTAAGGGGCACTATAGAACCGTGTGCAGTGCTCAAAGTAGGGCGGTAGAGCTGGCAGAACCGACCTGACTGGTACACACACGACTCTATACTACCCCTTACGTGGTTTTGTTGTATAGTGCACTGCTTACATAAATTTACACTACAAATATACCAACTTTGGAAAGGTTTAGCAAGGCTAAAATTGCTTAAGTTTAGCACCACAAAATAAAATAGCAGAAGATATTATATCTCCTGCTATTTTGAGCAATTACCTTTTTTGAACAGCTATATAGTTCTGCACAATTTCTGATTGAGTTAAAGTTCTGTTATAAGCTAGAATGCTTTTCACAGTGCCTGCATCGCTTATAGTGTCCCTTGGTGTTATTGCAACACCGTTTTTATACATAGATATAAAACTACCTGAGTTGGGTATGGTTATCTTATCATCTACACCATCAAATACTACCCCACCTCTGTTATCGCTGCCACTACTTGAGGTATAGCTAAAATTACTGGGAATAGCATCGTTACCCTTTATTGTGCGGCCAGTAGCTGATACAGAGCCTAGATTGGCATCACACCATGCTTGTGTAGGTTCATTTCCTGCTCCAAAAATTGTAGTTAAATCTAAGATTAGTAGCTGTTGCACTTGTACTGGCACAAACCCACTAGTATTATTATCTTGTATATTAAGTGCTCCTGCTGCGTTAGCAGATGTCTTAACATACCTTAGGGTTATTCTTTGAAAACTAGCTACTCCTGAGTTGTGACTGGCTGAATATGTGGGAGCGTCATTAAACTGTACTGTGATGATATGGGTAGAATTAACCTTTACTGATGCATAGTATACATGATTCTGTACAAAGGACATTTGAAATGCTATTCCCCCGTAAATAGCAGTAGGTGTAAATGACTGTGTATTATTACTTACAGATAAATTGTTTGCTGTTGATGTGCTTATTCCAATCCCATCTGCTATCCCATCTGCATTGGTATCTAGGCTAAAATCACCATTAGTACACATGTTAGAATACTGATAAGAACTTCCTGGTCCTCTGTCTTTCCAGGTAGTTGTAGACGGCTTGTTTTGAAAGTCTCTACCATCTAAATTTAAAATCAAGCCATTTTTTACTATTCCTTTTTTAGGTGCACTATTAAGCAGTATACTCATACTGGCGCCTCCTCTAGTTTAACAAGTAGAATTTTAGTATTAGTGTAAGCACTTCACCACTTGCAGGTGTATAGCCACTTGCCCCAACTATTGGAGCAAAGTACAGCTTACTATTTGCATCAAGTGTACATTTTCTTAGCACCTCTGTCTGCATAGATAAATTAGACACTGTACCATATTTTCTAGTATTATTCATGTTGTCTAGAGTGCCCACAAAATTACTTGCTAGTGCAGCTGCAGTCGGTGTGAATGCTACATAATCTGCATACGCTGTGCCTGCTGGGCTATTGACATTAAAAAAATCTATAGAGCCATTAAAAGCACTATTTGCGCCATTACTAGATACTAAAAAGGCACCTGTAATTGCTATTTTTCTATTTGCTAAGCTTAGCCCTACAAGAGAGCTTAAGTCTAATGCTGGGAGCACTGTAGCTCCTGACCCTAATATTAGCTGACCTGCTGTATAGGTAGTTACGGTGCTACTTCTTGTTATAGAAGCTTGCACTGTAAAGGCAGGTGTAGTCTCATATAACAGACCGTTGCTACCTTGTAGTACCTCAGTTTGGCCTGCAGCTGTATTAAAGTATCTTTGTGATTCTGCATATCCCATATTAGGACCTCCTAAACTTTATATATTTGTTTTTTACTTATTGTAATGTAGTCTGAGTATTTGTACTTGTCACAGGCGGCTAGTACTGACTTCCATATAGCTGCAACTTCTTTCTGTGTCTCTTCATAGCTTAAGCCCTCAGTGGCTAGCTCTTGCCTAAACTTAATCTCATTGTGTGCTAAGTAGTGCACAGCTGACTTGGCCTCTGAGGCACTGTTTAGACCTCTGAATGAGGCTTTATCAAACATTCTATCAGCGTCTTCCATTGTTCTACCCCCTACAGCGAGCCCCCGTAGAGGCTCCTAACTATATTAAAATTATTTTACTAGACATAATCAAACAAGCCCACTACTGAAATTTATAGCGTACATCAATGTATAAATTATTACTTGATACTAACGCTTGCTTGCAAGTACATTGCCCACTAGTGTTAATACTCATAGGCACCCTAGTAGGTGTGACCGTCATATCATAAGCAGCTTGAATGTCCGCAAAAAATACGACTGACCTATTTAAAGGTAGCTTATTACAGGTAAATAGTACTGTACCTGCTGGGCATGCTGCGGTTATACACACTCTTGTAGTAATATGTGCAACTACAAACTCGTCGATGGTATTATTGTCTACTTGGCTATCATTAGATACACTACAATATGATGCATTATAAGTGATACTTGGTGTATAAAACGCATAGTTTCCAGGTGCATAGGAATTTGTAGTTGCTATGAAATCTGCATTAGTCATTGTATAACTCGAATCTAGGGTTTCCACATAGCCTTGATGCACAGCATATAAAATTTGGAAGGCTAACGATTCATATTTATTACATGCTTGCGCATAAAAATATGCATAATTGCCAACTATTTTAATACGACATGGGATGTCTGAAGCTGAATTTTTTAAAAACTCATTCATATTTACTACAAATGTTGTTCCATCAGTAGACTCTACCTTTATTGCTAAATCCCTATATTTTATAGATGCACCTATAGAGTAAAGTCTAACTACTAATGCGCCTAAATTATTAATATCCACTCTTTCTGCTGTTGTAATTTTAATTCTAAACAATGCAACCGCATATGCACTATAGTCTAAGCTTATTGGTGCTAGTTCTCCGTATGATTTGACACATCCTATCATTATGATTCGCCCCCATTCCTTAAATAGAAATCATATAATTCTTGTAACAATTGGTAGTGTGCAGATGTATCTAAGTAGAAAAGAGACACCCCTTTAATGTAAGTTTCATTTTTGAAGTATTCTAATAATCCTTCTTGATAAATCCTTTGCACTATATTATTAGAACTCTTAGTTCCTGTAGCTAAGTATGCCTCTGGCCATACTAATGACTCATAATAATTTTGTGTGCCTGTTTCCGATATCCATATATCTTTAGTTGGGTATGAAACATGGTAGTTTCTTATAGTATCTCTTAGTCTTGATAGCTCCCACGCAATTATACCATCCTGTATGGTAACCCCTGTGCCTTTATTGCTAATAGTTGGGTAACTATGAATAGATATAATATCTACATAGTTCATTAGACCAGTTATTACACCATCGCCTGCAAGACCAGTTTTGTACCCTTTTGCTTGTACTTTAGCTAAGGATGTTTCAATATAAGAATAGTTACTACTTGCTAAAATATTAGCTGAGCCACATTCGTTGAATAAAGTTATAAATTCTCCGCAATTAATATTTGTCATTAAATTTTGCAATCCTATATCAAATTGAGAAAAGAATGTAGCGGGTGTTAATTTACTCCAGTTATCCCTTGCCCATATGCAATGTACTTCTAAGCCTAACATTTTAAGTCCTCTTGCTGTTGCGTCAGCTATTTCTTGCACAAGTATATCTATTGAAGAATAACTTCTATATACTAATGCTGATTCTGCTAATGTTCCTGCTATGAATGCGTCTCTTTGTGCTTTGCTAGGTTGTATCTCAACCGTTGCTATATACCCATCATACCCATATTCTTGTATATTATCTAAACCTGTTGTGCGACTCGCATCTGAATAATAATTTTCCCATTCAGGACTCATAGCTGTATCAAGCATCATAGTACATAGTTTTGGCTTGAATATTCTTTTATTTGTATTTAGACTAGCTATTTGTGTTGCGTGGCCATCTGTCTTATCCTTAAAGTAAGCTCGCTGGTTTTCTAATGCTAGCCTAATGCTGTTAATTTGATTAGCTACGTTATCGCTCATAATTATGCCTCCTTTTATACAGAGCCTCCGTAGAGGCTCCACTTATAATAAAATTACTAGCTTCAGTGCTTTTGTTGCTGCAACTTCTTGCCTTGCTGCAGCTCTTTTTCTTGGCTCAGGTATAGCCACTTCTCTGTCAGGTGCTAGTTTAGTATTCTTAGGTGTATTACCCACTTTACGGTTTGCGCCTCTGGAGAATCTTCTACTAGTACCTATTTGCGCCTCTGAGTCCCCAAACTTACGGGACTCCTCTTCGTCTCTAGTTGCCCTAGTAACCTGGTTAATGTCCCTCATCTTAGCATCTTCAGCATTAAACATAAAGTCCTCCACTGTGCCTGGCATATGAAGAGACTCTACTCTTACTGAGTTCGACCTTCCTACTTGATTATGAGCTTTCTCTGCAGAGTCCGAACGTCTAACTCTGGCAGTGAACTGTGCCATCCTCTGTGGGTTCCAGTCTTGGTCATACATAAGCATAAGGTGTGCATTACCAAAGTCTACACCTTCCTTACCTGCTGGAGATACTGTAGTTGCCCACAAGTTACCCTGGTTGTTAGCATAGTCTTTTTTATTACCTCTGAAGCCAGTCTTTGTAGACTCTCTGTCAGTTGCTTCCCCAGTAAATTGCCCTGCGTCTAATGGTGGCTTTCCTTCTTTCTTAAGCTTATTAGCCCAGTATGCTAAGTGAGGATGCTCCCTCTGTACGTCTCTTATAACATTATCCATTATGTCAGTACCAAAAGTTGTATAAGAAGACTTACACACTACCTTAGGCATAAGCTCTGGCTGCCCTGCCTTTTTACGACTAGCGTTTTCATTAGCTAATGCGTCTAAGTAAGTATTTAGTCTTTGCTTTAGGTACTGTGCTTTAGGGTTGTTATAGTGTAGTGGCGGTAGTAGCTTCGGAGAACCATCTGCATTTCTGTTATAGCCACCTTTACCATCACTTTCAAAGTATCTTTTGTGCCCGTCGCTGTCCACTGTGTAATGACCTTCACCTGTTACTGGATTATAAGGCTTCATACCCTCAGCTTTCTTTTTACCTGGTGCCTTTGCTATTGTTTGCTCCCCTGTAGCCTCTGAGTCAAGTGCACTTCCACCTCCAGGTACATACATGTTCTCTATATGCTTACCACCGTTTAGGTATTTTTGTAGCTTTTGCATAGCTGTAAGATAGTTCTTACCGCTGCTCTTGCTATTTGCACTTCCAGTGTCATAACCTGTAGAGGCTGCTTGCGCTAGTTCCTTTAACTTAGATTCAGGTAGATGCTGTGCTTGTAGCTCTCTGTACTTGCTATAGAAGTCCTCTGTATCCTTATCTAGGTTTGTAGGCTCTGTAGTTGGTACTTCGTATGTGCTGCCATCTTTAGCTGTCACTGTCTGCATGTCACCTTTGTAGTCAAACACTGAGTGCTTAGTTCCATAGTAGTCAGTAGTTTGATGGTCACGGTTCCTGTCTACCATGTTGCCTATGAAGTCACTTTGTGGGTTAGGATTAGCCTCTGAGGTTGCTCCTACTAATTGTGGGAACTGGATTGTGCTGTTGTCAGTACGCTTAACGTCTGTGCCTGCTCTAAATTGGACCACGTTAGCTAAAATATCCCCTAGCTTATGTGCCTTATTCTCTTTTACACCTATGATTTTACCATTTTTATCCTTCATCAGATAGTTGTCTGTAAACTCTTTTTTAGTACCTAGAGCATGTTTACCACCTGTTACTGTGTCTATTAGAGAGTACACTTCTCTGGCGTCATTTTCCATAGGTGTACCTGATAGCCCCCAAACGTTTTTAAACTTATCAGTAGTCTCTGCAAGTGACTTACCACGTTGGCCACTTTGGTTTTTAAATGCATGGATTTCATCTATTATGATATTGTCGTATAGACCTGAATTAGCTATCTCATGCCTCATCTTTTTAAATTGGTCGTAACTCATGATGTGGAAGTCGTGGTCTTCTTTGCCTATGCTATCCATGTTCTTTAGGAATTGTTTAGCACCTACGCTCTCTTGCTCTGTACCGTTTTGACCAAACATATTTCTACCATTAGCTGCCTTCATAACTGTACCGTCTGCATTGTTCTTTTTAAGTGTGCCCTGTGAGCCTATATAAAGGGCCCTAGAGTTAGTATTACCTCCTATTTCCTTACCCCAGTCGCTTTGAATACCAGCTGGTGATACTATAAGAGTTTTCTTAGGCTTCTCACCGTTAGCTATTTGTGTAGCTTTATAGTGCATAGCAGCTGCAACCCCTGTGGCTGTCTTACCTATACCCATTCCGTGACCTACAATACCTCTGCCTCTTTCAATTAAGTGCGTTACACCTTGAAGTTGAACACCGTAGAGGCCTTTATCCTTTTCCATCATAAAGCTATCGTCTTTAAACTGGTCTCTGTAGGCTTTACCAAAGGCTGTCTTTGTATCTACGCTTCGTGGGTCGTAGTTCTTTATTATCTCAGGCATACGTTCTTCCATAGGCTTTCTATCTTTTCTGTTAAAGTGCTCTTCTAGGTGCTTTCTTGCGCCACTGTCTATAGATAAGCCACCGAGTACATCCCTTAATTGCTCAAATTTACCTACCGATATTCTAGCTGTACCGTTAGGTCCAACAGAAACACCCTCAGCCTCTATTTGAGCCTTTAAACTATCAGGAACGTGTATTTCTAACTCTTTAGTGTAAGCACTCTTAAATTGGTCAAGAAGTACTTTTCCTGCCTTTGACCTACCGAGTACTTTTTTAAGCTTAGCCATAGTTTCATCATTTAATTCTAGGTCCTTATTTAGTACACCCTCTTTATCAAAGGCTCTGCTTACCCCTGCCTTTTGAAGGGCTTGACTAAATAGGTCTCTAGCCTTATCTAATTTCTTTTGGTCTTTGTCATTTTCAGCTGTAAACATAGCATTAGTATCGGCTCTGTGCATTCCATCTTGAGCTAGTCTCACTACGGCTTGGCCACTCTTTGAGTTAGTCTTACCCTCTGCTCTAACTGGCTTCAATTGGTCCTTCTTAAACATTCCGACTACGTTGCCTTTGCTATCAGTTATTTTATAGCTTCCGTCTTCTATAGAGTGTATTTTACCCTTCTTGTACTTGTCTCCATCCTTGTACATTACTGGGTTGCCCTTATCCATTGCTACATCATTCTTAGTAGTTAAGCCTCTGTCGACTAGCTTACCATTTTTAAATAATGCTTTAATAGGTTCCCCTGTGGCTGGGTCTATTGAGTCCTTTGGTATATCTCTGGTGTCTATAAATCTATAGCCATCATATACACCACCGACTACTCTAGGCGCTCCCTTACCATCATATTCCAATTGTACGTGATGACCTAGTGCACTGCCTACATGTATGTCACTACCGAAGTGAGCAGTTACCCAGGCTCTATTACCTACTGCATTTTTTAATACATCGTGTAGGTCATCTACGCTCTTAATAGGCTTAGTTTGGCTTATAAGTCTAGCCATTACTGGGTCAGTGATATGCCCCTTAGCGTCCACTGTAAAGGTATTTTGTGTCCCGTCTGGCATATCTTGTGCATAGGTGCTACTTGATAACTTGTTGTCCTTATCAAGGCGCTGGTCTACTAGCTTAAAGTCCTTGTGGGTCATACTCTCTTGTAGGCCTACCTTAGTGTTTGCTCTCATGCTATTGTATTCTTCTTCGCTTATTTGCTTAACAAAGGGTTTATCTTCCTGGTCATTAGCCTTTGCGACTATGTCATTTTGCATGTCTTTACTCTTAAGACCTAGAGCTCTACCAAGTCCACCCCAAGATGTTAGTGCTTCATGCTCACCTCCGTCTGGGTCAAAAGCCTCTGTAATAGCTGAGGTCCATGTAGTCTTAGTACCTCCAGTACCAAAACCATTTTTAATCTTAACTACCATTGTCTTGCCTGTTACGGGATTACCTATCATGAAAGTACCCTCAGGAAGCATCTTCTTTCCTACGTCGTCTCTACCTCTACCTAATTCCGCTTCTCCTATGTGCCTAGCTATTGCAGCCTTTGAGCTGTCTGAGTCCACATCTGGCAGGTTAAGTACAGTGGTGCCTACTGGTATCATTTTCTTTTTAGTTCCCATACCGTTAGACTTTGCACCGCCTATTTTCTGCATTTTAAGTGCAAACTCTTCCTTAGCTGCGTCTAGGGCTGCTTTCTTACCTGCTTTATCAAGTGAGTCGTCTGCATCAATGTCCTTTGCCTTAGCTCGTAGTTCATTTGCAGCCTCAGTAATAGCTGCCTCATGCCACTCAAATATAGTTTTACCCACGGCATATTTCTTGTCCTGAGCGTCCTCTACTTCCTTACGCTGAGCCTCAGTCATATTCATGTAGGCATTACCTACTTTATGCTCATTCTCATCCCTAAGCTTAGGCTGTACTTTGGTTTTCCACTCAGTTCTCATATCGTCCATTTGTTCTTTAAAGGCTTGTATACCATCGTTTACCTTAGCTCTACTCTCCTCAGTGTCTTCTAGTCCTTGCTCTGCTAGCTTATCTTTTTCGTGGTGAAAGTCTATCTTATCCTCAGAGGCTCCATTGTTATGTGTGTCTCTGTGCTGTTCATTGCTAGAGTCATATAGTACCTTACCGTCCCCCACGGCAATAAGGATACGTTTACCACCCCAGCTAAGCCAAGCACTGCCAGGATTGTCTAGCAGTAATTTCTCTGACCAAGTAAGGTCACCCTTCTTAGCTTTTGCTGCTGCATGTTGTGCGTCAGAGGCTGAGCTATACTTAGCTTTATTTGCTTTTACATAGTCTGCAGCTTTTTTATTTATTTCATGGTTAGATTTTCCTACGTGGGGGAACATGGATTTTTTTAATTGGTCCATTGACGCTGAAAATGACTTGTAAAGTGCTGTATCATCTGGTACTGCGAACTCTACAATTCTAGCGTGTATACCCCCGTCCTCTGTAGTTACTACTGAGCCTATATATTCATATGGTGCTAATGACTTCCTTAGTGATAAAAGGTTAGCTGCTCCAGCTGTTCTAGTATATTCCTGGTGTAGTGTCTCTATACCTATACCCCAGCTATGCATAGACTTAATAAGGTCATATTCATATAGAGCTTTAAACACTAAGTCAAAGAATAAAGACTTCATAAACTTACTTTGTAGTTCTTGTAATGCTGGATGATTGCTCTTTCTAGCTGCTATGATTTTTTCCATAGCTGACCTATAGTATTTATTTACCCACTGTTTATTAGCTTTTTGGCCACCGTCATAGCCACCTTCATTATTAATAATCTCTGCAGTCTCGTCCATTGTAAGATTGCCACGTTTAATCTTAGCTGAAGGGCTTCCGAACATAGTCATAAATACCATCTTTTCTTTTTCATTTAGGCCTAGTTGGTCTAGGGCTGCTGGTATATCAGTCTCTAGTTCCTTTTGTCTCTCTTTTCTCTCATAGGCTTCATCAGGTGTTAGGTTTTCGTCTTTAAGGTTAGTGCCTACATTTACCTCGTTTTCACCCTCAGAGGCCATGTTTTTGTCCATAGATGTAGCCTTTTGTTGAGCTGCATAAGTGCTTAAAGCTCTTAGCCTCTCCACTGGGTCTGCAATACGGTTCTTAAAACCTACCCATTGATTAGTCTTTTCATCATATGTTGGGTGGTCCATTATAGGTGCTTCTTTGAAACGCTTAGAAGTTGCTTGAAGATGCTCTGCTAGTTCCTTGTCCTCAGGATTACGTCCCAGTGTTTGCTGCAATGTTTTTCTACCACTTTCCATATCAGCTATAGCAGTACGTATCTCATGCGGTGCTGGTACATCATGCATAAGGTCATATATGTCACCGTGTAATTGTTGCTTCATCCTGTTTACTACATGCGCTCCTATACTTGCACCTGCTTTAGGGTTTTGGCTGCCCTTCATAATCTTGTACAGAGTTTCATACATGGAAGTTCTAGCTGCTTGTAATAGGTCTCCGTAGTAACCTGTCTCTTGATTGATTACCTCACCATTACCACTTTGGCCTACATCACCTATTCTATTTTGTTGCATTAGTAGGTTTAAGCCTCTGGCCTTACCCATTTGAAGCGTTGCGTGTCTAGCTAGCTTATCGTTCTTTGTTGTTATATCACCTGCTAGTGCTCTAATATCGTCCTCTGAGCGCTTTTCAGGGGCACGGTTCATTAGTCTTTGCACTGGCTTGCTGTTCCACATATTGTCTATATCTTGAGTTGTATCCCTATCATTTTCCATATTCTCATATTTCTTTAATTCTTGATTTTGCTTATCATCCATAGGGTCTACTGCTTTTTTGCCTGCATTCTTAATAGGTGTAGTCTTAACCTTTGCAGCTACGTTGCCTCTTGAGTTGGGTGACGCATCAAATACGCTGTCAGTTGGCTTCGGTGCTGGAGGTATAACCTTCTTCACTTTCTTAGACTTAGCTTTAGCTGTGCCCTTTGGTGTAATTACTAGTGGTGCAGCTGGTGTTACTGTAGCTTTCTTTGTAGCCGCTTTAGTTGTGGCTGGCTTAGCTTTTGCAGCTGTCTTTGTAACTTTAGCCTCTGTAGGCTTAGTCTTTGTCACCTTTGTAGTAGGGGCTGCCACTGTAGCCTTCTTTGCTGCTGTAGAGGTTTTCTTTGTGCTCTTAGCCTCTGCAGCTTTAGTCTTTGGTATTGGTAGCTCTTTTGCCTTACCATGGCCATTAGCTTTATTGGTAACTTTTGTGGCTGTTCCTTTAGCTGCTGCAGCCTTTTTTCTCTTTGCCTTCTTTTGAGCTTCCATAGCCTTAGCGTGGTCTGCATGATGTATAGCGTTGTTTTTAGCGACTTTACCTAGCTTACCTGTTGAGTCATCCCTATAGTGGTAGTGCTCATCGCCTACTTTTGTTACGACGCCTGTTTTACCAGTGGATGTAACAATCTTAGACCCTGTACGAACTGTAGTGAAACGGCCATTAGCTGTACGCTTATGGAGTTCTTCTTTCCAGCTTACACTCTTCTGTAAGTCTATATATAATATAGGTTCTGTTGTATCCATAATTTGTGTACCCCCTTTATTAAAAAATGTGGTGTAAATATTTATGTCTTTACACCACATTCTATCAGATATTAACAGATATTTACACTAGAACTAGCTTATTTTAGTAGCTACCCCGTTAGTATCGAATCTATAACCATATAGGTCACAATTGCTTATCATAGCACCATATGAGTAGCAGCAATAGTCTTTACCACCGTCACTTATCCACCCAGTCTTCATAGCTCCATCTGTACCTAAGTAGTACCACTCGCCATCTATCTTTAGCCAGCCAGTTTGCATAGCCCCAGTAGTTAGGTCAAAGTAGTACCATTTGCCCCCTGTTTTATTCCAACCTGTTTTCATAGCTCCATCGTCTGCGTGGCCTAATAGATACCAGTTATTACCATCTTCTTTCCAGTCATAGGCCATATAGCCCTCTGAGTCAAAGTAGTACCACTTACCATCAATCTTTTCCCAGGCTGACTTAGAGTAAGTGCCATCTGTATGTTTATACCACCATTTGTTATTTGTCTCAGTCCATGCTCCTGCAGTGCTTGTAGTAGCATCTGAGTATATACCCTCTGTGAAAGAGTCTACATCACAGCCCTCACTTACACCGCTAATAGAGCCTGTCTCAGTGTATTGGTGGCCTACTCTGTTAGTAAAGATAGTGTTAGTAGGTAGGTTCCAAGGGTCGTTGTCGTAGTTAGCTTCCCAGAAAGGCATATCTTTTATAGTGGCCTCTGCGTCTGCTAAGTATTCTATAAAGCTAGTGTAGCTATAGATACCTAGTGTAAGTGGACTTAGTGCATTAAATGCAGCAATAAACCTTATAACATAGTCAGCTAAACCTGTGAAGTTAGTCTCTACATCCATCATTGGTACACAGTCCCAGTCATAGTCTTTTATCTGTGCATAGAAGTTTGCAGCTTGTGTCTCTGGTTCACTTGTGCCAACTAAAAAGTGATACGCCCCCACCTTTAATCCTTGTGCCTTAGCCTCTGTATAGAAGCTAGCTAGGGTAGAGTCCTGCATGGTAGTACCCTCAGAGGCTTTTAGGTATACAATACCTACGCCATCTACTGCTACTGCCTTGAAGTCAATGCTTCCGTTGTTGTTTGAAATGTCAATGCCCTTAATATAGCTCATTTTATCATCCTTCTTTCCTATATAAATTTCGTTAAAGACTTTCCATCTATAACCCATTCTATCAGATATTCACATTTATTTACATTAGCTAGAAAAATTAGGTATACTTTTAGGTATTAAATAGTATATTGATAAAAAAGGAGTGATTAATTTGAGTGAACAACATAGAAATGTATCTACAAGTGGAACAGCTGTTGCAGGGTTTGTATTAGGACTTGTCTCATGCTTTTTAAATTTTTTTGGTATAGTAGCAATATTAGCAATTACATTTTCTTCCATTGCTATAGGCCAACGCCATACAAAAAAGGGGCTTGCCATTACTGGCCTAATTCTAGGCATGCTAAATCTGCTCTACGCCTTTTCTATATTAATGAGCCTGTGAGGGCAACAAAAAAGCCAGCGAGCTAATAACTCACTGGCTTTCTTTTATTTTAGATACTTATCCTGCATAGCTAGGCCTTCATCGTATTCGTCTACATAGGGCGCCTTACTCAGGTCCGCTGCTGGGTATTTTCCAAAGTTATCTTTTACCCTATCCATTGAGTCTCCGTTGTGGACCATAAAGATGACATCTGGTTCTCCATCCCTTTCAAAGTTCCAACCTTCAGGTGCATACTCTCTGCTAAACTTGCACTTAGCTACTGGTGTCATTCCATACTTAGCATACATCGTAGGTAGCGCTCCATCAAAACAATCTAACTTCTTACCTCCGTGTTCTAGTGCATTCATTAGGATACTATGCATAGCTCCCTTTTCTTTACTAGCTGGGTCCTTGAACACTGATATTATATTGCCATCAGGTGTTACTGCTACACCTGCACCGCCGTTTGGTGACATTAGCAGCTTGTCACCGTTATAGTCGTCCAGGTCGTGTAGGTCTACAAAGGCTCCGTGGCTATTGTTAGCTTTTGCAGCTGCTATAGCACTGTGAAATTCCCTAGGCGCTACTTCATGGTATTTTACATGAGTGCTTCCGCTTGCTCCTCCGCTTGCTCCTTGCTCCATCCTCTTGCTATCATTTCCGCTATTACGTCCTGCTTCATTTTGTCTAGCCTTGCTAGCGTCTCCTCCGATAGCTCTTGTTTTACTTTCTTCTCTTCCACTGTTAGAAATTCCCTCTTTCTTTTTCATATTTGACACATCCTTTTTGTTTTGGGGGCTGGTGTCACTGTCCTGCTTACCCCTCTTACTATTACTATACAAAGGTCTTTTAGATAAGTGTACGCTAGATATAGCGCCTGCTAGTACCTTACCATCTTTAATATATGTGTGTCTACCTCTTACAGTGACCCAGCGGCCACCAGGTGGTAACTCTTTATTGACAGACTTCCATATCTCTCTATACATTTCATCAGCTCTTTGCACCTGTAGGTCATTTGAACCACCTACTATGCAGGGTATGTGGGTGTACTTCATTATCTTGCTAGCCTCTATCCTGTGGTGACCATCATGCACATCATAATCGTAGCCAATTACTACGGGCTCCAGGTTCTCACCTGCTTTCATATGCTCTACGTTCTCTTGTATCTTGTCAAAGTTCAATGCAGCCTCTGTTTGGTAGGGGCAGCTTAATCTATTTACTGGTATCCATAGCACACCCTCAGTGTTGGGCACATTGTAGGCATTGCGGTTAGACTGGTCTATATGCTCGGCTATATTAATACCCATAGATTTTTCTAGTGCTTCTATAGCTAGCGCCTTTTGTATAGCCCCTGAGCTTCTTATAGCTCCCATTAGCTTGTCAAATTGTGCATGAATAGCTGTTCTCTCTTCATCTTGTGGGTAAGGTGCTGGACACGTAGCAAAACCTTTCTCGTAGGTATAGTGTACTAGGTAATCATTTTTAATAGGCCCTGTCTTCATTTTACCTTCAACATAGTTCTCAAAGGCTCTGGCAAACATTTCACAGTTGCTGGTCCAGTACTTGTTATCTTTTCCACCTTGCTTACTAGAGTCCACATAGTACTGAGAGTGACCTGAGTATACTGGTATGTTATCTAACTTCTCTCCTGTACGCTTCTCGTGGTGGTAGGCCATTTCTTGAACCATGTCATTTATATCCATCTTTCTTTTACGCTCATTGCTTAGTATCTTTTTATCTATAGTTTTATCATCGTATCTGCCTCTGAGCTTCTCATAGTATTCGTTGTTATGAGTAGCCTTCTCATTAATCATATCTGTAGCTTTCTTTATAGCGCCACCTAGACCAAACTCTTCTACGGCCTTCTTAAAGCTAGGGTGGAAGCTATAGTACGTCTTATGCTTATTCTCCACGGTGTCTTTACCGTTACCATTACCAAACATTATAGCGTGCATAACGTCCTTATAGGCTGCTTTAACTGCTGGAGACCCTTGGTCCTGCATACCCTCTGAAGCGTAGTTAAGTGAACTATGCCCAGCACTTGCTTGATACATAAGATTATCAAGTGCATGACCCCACTCATGAGCTAGTGTTCCAGCGCCACCATTCTTAGTAATATTGATAGCCTTTGCCACTGGTTCGTAGTGAGCTAATGCTGCACCTTTACCACGGGCTCCGAATGCCATTGATAAACTACCATTTAACGATACGTCTTTGTCCTTCATACCTAATATATCAGCTAAGTCCTGGAAGGCCTCTGCACACTTTATTAAGTGGAAGTTACCACTTTTGTCATCTACATAGTTCCCAAACTCAACACCTTTAAACTTAAAGGTCTTTACCATGTCTTCAGGCTTCTTAACTGGTGTAGGTCTACCACCTGACCTCTGTATCTTTCTAGGCATTACACGCTCCCACCTGACTGTGTTATTAGGCACTTTCTTTTCCTTAGGCTTGTCGGCCTCTGCCTTAGCTTGAGCAAAGTAGTTACCCCAGTCTAGCTTCTTCTTATTCATAGTGTCATAGGTTCTGTTACGGCTTTCATAGTTAGTAAAGAAGTTAGTTAGCTTATCACCCAGAGGCGCATAAGGCTTAGCAGCTGCTTCATGATGCTGCTTTATAGAGTTCTCAACTTCCTTTATACGGGCTAGCTTCTTAGCTTTCCACTCTTCGGGTGTTATGTGGTTCCACTTATCAGCCTTATAATCACGCTCCATCAAGTCTGAGGCACTAGGCTCTTTGGCTGCTTCCCTTTTAGCATAGTCTAAATAGTCTTGTTGATTCTTTAAAAATGCTGGTGTTTCCCTCTTCATTTGATTACCTAAGTCACTTACTGCATTTCTAAAATCATCCCACGATTTAATAGGCTCTAGTGTCCTCTGTAGGCTTCTTATTGCATTTAGGTATAATTGCCTATCTTCTGCTGTATCTCCTGGTGGCTTCGGTGCTATGCGGTCATAGATAAGCTGTTTACACATAGCTGTTTTTATATCCATGCCGTTCTTGTAGTCTGCCTCAAAATCCACTGGATTTATTAAATTTTTCTTGATACAGTAGCGCTGTGCTACTTCAGGCGCCATGTTCTCCAGTGCATCGAGGGATTGTCCTGTGCTGTCGCTCATCAGCTTATCAGTGGCTTTCCTAAGCTCTGCCATATCCTTCCTAGCACCACCTATCTTAACCCCTGTATCGTAGGCTACATCATGATTAACCTGCTTCTCAGACCTTATGTCAGCTACCTTGGTTTTCTTACTACCCGTTGTATTGGCCGCTTTAGATGGTATTTTTTCGCCTGTAGAAGTACCTGCATCCTGCACCTTTTTAAACCTGCTATTAATAGGTTTTTTAGCCTCTGGCTTAGCTTTAGGTGTAGAGGCACCAAACATTTCATCTAAGTCTTTGACCGTAGGTGGTTTAGGTTGTCTCTTCTTTTTATCACTGGCTGCTATTAGTTTGTCTAGCTCCGCTTTAGTATTTGTCTTAGCTTTTAGCTTAGTACCTTTATTGTTGGCACCTGCTAGTACTGCCTCTACATTCTTTTTATTATCCTTTGGTAGCACTTCAGCCTTTTTCTTTTCTTTTGGTCTGCTGTTAGCTATAGCATCTATATCTTTACGTGCCTTAGCTGTAGTCTTTGCTGCAGCTGCTTTTTTATCTGTTACAGGCTTTATAGTCTTTTTAGGGGCAGGCTTAACCTCCGTGGTCTTCTTTGTCTTAGCTACTGGCTTCTTAGCCACTGTAGAGGTTTTAGCTGTAGTTTTTTTCTTCTTAACTTCTTTATCTAGTTCAACTTGATGTTCGCTTAGCTGTGCTCGTGTGGCTTTTTTAGCATTACCACTAGCACCCTCTAAGCTGCCTGCCAGTATTTTACCATTGAGTACATATATATGTCTTCCTCTGACTGTCTTCCACTCACCTCCAGGCGGTAGGTCTTTGTGCACCTTCTTAGCCTCTGCTCTTGTGATTGACTTCTGTAGCTGCTCTATTGGTATTATGGCTACTATAGCACTTTCAGGCACTGTGCCTGGTACCTCTGTCTCTCCTAGCTCATTTTCTACAGCGTTTATTGGTGGTGTCACTACAAGCACGTAAGCTTGTTTCTCACCATACAATGTATAATTGCTGATAGCATAACCCTCTGCCTGACTAAATAACTGGGAAAAGCAGGTTACCGCCTGCTGTTGGTCTGAATCATTTCCCTTTCCTTTAGAAGCTATATATCCGTGCTCCTTTATAAATGCTAGCTCATTAGCACCTATACCTCTAAATAGCATCTGTGAAGCCTCCATTGGAAATGCTGCTGGGTCTAAGTAATCATAGAGCACTGATTTGCTTATAATTTCTAGTTTGTCTGCGTCATATAGCATGCTGTAACCTCCTCTGTTATATAGAGTTCATATAATTTATAATAGCGTCTGCTCGCTCCTCTGAGTAGTATTTATAAGTAGGGTACCACTGCATAAAGTCCTTAGCTCGCTTGCTGCTGTTGCATGTCTTACATGCTGGTATAATATTCTCTCGGCTGTAATGGCCTCCCTTGGCTACTGGTATAATGTGCTCCTGTGTTAACTCAAGTTTGCGGCCACAGTAAGCACACCTGTTATTAAAGTATTCTTTAGTTTGCGCCCACTGTTCAGCTGTTAACGTTGCAGGCAACGCATATTCTCTAGCCTTTCTACGCTGACGTATGATAACACGTTTAGTTTTATTATTACGTGCCCACTGCTTGCTGCGCTCAGATATAGCTGGCCTATTTTCTTCATAGTAGCGTTTTCTACGTACACTAATATCTTTAGCATGTTCTGCCTGGTACAGTTTCTTCTGTTCAAGGATGCTTTTCCTATGTGTTTCATAGTACTGTTTTGCTTGCTCAGCTATGGCCACCTTATGTTCCTTACGATACTGGGTGCTCCATGTAGCCTTGTGCTCCTTGTTTTTGCTATTATATTGCTTCTTTTGTGCCTGTATACTTAGCTTATTTATATCGTAGTACTGCTTTGCCCTTGCAGCAATAGTTTCTTTATGTTCCAAGCAATAGGCTTTTTGCCTTTTACTTATAGCCACTCTATTCTTTTCCCAGCGCTGCCGCTCTCTTTTAATTCTGCATTCCCTACATTCGTTTCTAAGGCCATCCTTAGCATCTTTCCTAATATGGAAATACTCTTTAGTTGCAGGTAGCTCAGCCCCACACTTACTGCAAATTTTCATTTCCATAAAATCACCTCTACCACTATTATATTCCAATGTCCTAGGACTTGCAAGTATTATCTAGCTGTAGTATAATATTTTTGAGGTGATTATAGTGGCAAATAAAGATTTAAAAACAAGAACACCGATAGCTAACTCAGTCAATACAGCTATATGGACGGAGCTTAAAGACTACTCAAAAGAAACTGATATACCTCTGTCTAAATTATTAGATAGAGCAATAAAATTATTACTAGAGTCTGCTAACAAATAGCAGGCCCCTTTTTTATTTCAAATTTTCATCAATTCCAATTCCCCTTCTGATACGTTCTTCATTGATCAAGTCTTTAAGTGATCTCAGTGTTGGCTTACCATCTACCATGCTGTAGAATCTTGATAGTTTATGCCACATATGTCTACAATTAGGATGCAGCGGAATACAAGGTATATAAGTTGCTACACGCCTGCCATAGTTAGTCTTACCCACCCAAACATAGTTCATTTCGTCACTGTAATTAGTTCCCATTAGCTCTGCCTTGTGAGTTACTGTAAAGGTTCTACCTTCTAGATATTGCTTACAGTATCTACATGAGCCCTCTACAGTATTCACTGTTACTTGGTCCCCTTCTTCACATCCTGCTAAGAATGCGTCACTAGAGGCCATTGCAAGCTCTGTGATAGCTACACGCCTCCAGTCCCTGTTTTGCTCGCCGAACTTGTCGAATAACATTTGGGCTAATTTAGCAGCGGACCAACGACCATTGATAGCTTGTAGTACTACTTGCTTTATACCTGCTCTGTGCTTTTCTGCTACCTCTGCTATCTTATCTGCGGTCCTTATTTCTGCATTCTCTACAGTTCTTATTTCCTGAGGCTGTAGAGGTAATATCTCATAATTATGCATAGCTAGATTACGCTTAGCTCTAGCTGCTCTTAGTGCTTCGTCTAACTCAGCCTCTGTAACTGTAGGACTTAAATTAGCTAGAACTTCTATTGCAGGGTCTTTAGCTGCTGTTAACACTACACCCTCATGCCTAGCTGCTTTTATAGTGGTAGGAAAGCGGTCCACATAAGCGCCTGTAGCTTTCAGTGCCTCTGTATCTTGCTTATTTCTTATCTTAGCTATAAATGCCGCTCTTACTGCATACTTCTCTGCTACCTTCTCAGCGTTTGGTAGGTCTTGCTTTAATATACCGTCTATCTGCTTGAGCTTTTGCTTGCTCCAATTATCCTGCCCCTGTAGATACTTGATAAAGTCCTTACGCTTACGCTTGGCTATATTCCATAGCTCTGTTAGTTTATTGGGTCTACGTGCACTCTTTATGAGTTCTTCTTGATATGCCATAAACTCTGTACCTAGTGATTTAGTCATTTCTACATGTTCATTGGAGAGGCCTAGCGCTGCTATAAGCTCAGCCATGTTATTGAACGCTGGCTCTACTAGCTCATGGTATAGCTCCTCCTCTGCATCTGCTAGCATACTATTATCATTAAGCGCCCATATATTGTGTTCCTTTTCAGGTGCTTGCATATAGGTAATAGGTCCTGCTACTCCCATAGCTTTGCTTAACTCTTCTACTACTGCAGCTCTCTGTGCCTCTGTAAGCTCTTTCATTTTAAGTGGTAGTGTCATTTGCACTTTCATATTCCACCTCTCTAATAATCTGCCCAGTCTATTATTACCTCAAGGGGCTCATCATCATTTAATGACTTCTTTATTGGTTGCCCTGGTTTAGCCTTAGCAGCTGCCTTCTGTTTCATAGCCTCTATATTTGTTTGGTGTTTTTGGTCTGCGCTCTTACCTTCCATGTCGTGCTTATGCTGTAGGTTCTGCATGTCTATGCTTTGGCCGTGTTGTTTATCCATAACTTCAAGGTTCTTTTTATGCGCATCGTCTGAAGTTGCTTGGGCTTGCTCTTGCTCTTGGCCTTGCTGTGCTTGCTGCTGCTCTGCTTGCTCTGCCTGCTGCTTAGCTTGTAACTCTGACATAAATACCTGCATAAGTACTGTATTACCTGGTGCTAAGGTCCATGAGGCAGGTTTACCCTCTTCATCTAGTACCTCTTCCATGTCTTCTTTTTTACGGACCTCTGCTACCTGTACTACACCTGAATCTATCTGTATTTTGTATCTATTCCACTTAGCATCTTCATCCTCTTCATCTATACCTACCCACATAAGACAATATTCATCGTCTATATGGTCTACTATCTGAGAGTTAAACGTATTAGCTAAGAATTGCATTAGAGGTATAAAGCCCTTGTCCTTAGACTGGTCCATCTTAGCCTCTGTATTATCTGAAGCACTCATGCTGTTGCCGCTGGTCCAGCTCTTAAAGCCTACTTCAGTTGGGTCTATCTGATACACTGCACATGCTATATTGAATAAGAACTCAAGGAACTCGTTAAATTCCATGTCCCTATTAGAGTTATGAAAGGGTGTAAACTTAACTCCAGCGCCTTCAGATATGCCTAGTACTGGCACCGACCACTTACCACCTGCACCCTCTGTCATTGTCTTCCAGTGCCTTGAGAATGCCTCTAGATGCTCATCTTTAACTTTACCCACAACTTCAAGTACACCCTGTGGTAAATGACTATTACTAAAGTAGCTGGTATTATATCTTATGCTATTCATGATACCTGTGACTATCTCTATTAAAGTCTCTAGTTCTGACATACCAAAGTCTACGGTTCTTATGTCTGTACGTGGGTTTCTAATTGCATAAGTGAGCTCATCCTCAGTGTACTCTGCCACTATTTGACCATCTATTTTTTGTACATATGCTATGTGGCCACTGTCCTTCTTACCTCTGTTTGTAATTGGTTCATATACGGGCACCTGCGCCTCTTCACCTGCTGGATTACTAGATACTATTTCAATAGTAGTACCATCTACGGCCCACACTTCAGAGGCTTCACCTCTCTTACTAGCTACATTTTCCCAAACCATTGCATCAAGTGTTAGTGTATCTCTTACTATTTTTCTTAAGAAGCTATCAAAGTTGTCTTTACGCCTAGCATTAGGTGCTGCCCCTGTACGCATGAAAAACTCTTCTATCTCAAAAGCTCTCTTCTTTTGTGGGTCTGTCATAGTAGCGTCACTGTCTTTAAGCACTATCTTGAAGCCCATGTCACCTTCAAACCTTGGTCTTCTTGCAAACCTTGCTACTTGATTTAGTCTAGTATTTATTATAGCTGCTATAGCTGGCACCTGGGCCATGCTTCTTAGGGTAGAGAATGTTATTGCTGTAGGCTTAGCCCTTAGTCCCATTATGCCCTCTACATCATAAGGGTCAATGATTGCTGACTTAGGCTCATTTATTTTTACATTGCTTAGCTTGCCACTGTCAAAGGCTTTCAATAGCTCTTCTGCTTTAGGCGCTTGCTCATATATGTCTAGAATGTCGCTCATAGTACACCTCCTTATATTATAAAAGAGCCTCGGAAGACTGGCCTCCTCAGCTCCTTTTGTTCTTACCTAGTTAAAGTTGTCCCTGTCATTAATGTGTCCGCAATTAGGACAGTGCTTCTCTCCAGCTGCATTAGGTCTAGTACTAGTTATGCCTCTAGGCACTGCGTATACCTTGCATAGTGAGCACTGTACCTTAGCTGGGTTAGTTTTTTCTTCTACATTAGTGTAGATTCTTGTTAAACCTATTTGGTCTGCCATAAAATATCAACTCCCTTACTCATGTAATATCTGGCTATTCATCTATATAGTACCATTTTGCATATATTATTAATAGCTTATTTAGGCTTTTTGTGCTTACCTATTTCTCGCTTGCTGCGCCCCTGTGACCTAATTGGTTCATGCCTTGGTAGGTCTTTATATTTAGCATACTCATATATCTGTGCTCCGCTGTATGTGTCATCTGTAGATGCTTTAGGCTCTTCTATTGGTTGCTCCTCTGCGTCTTTATATCTTCTTTTGCTCTCCCTGTCTTCTAGCACAGCTGCTACACATATCCACATAAGTAGTGCTATAAACGTAGTCATCTTACTACTTTCCAATTAAGCGCACACAGTGCTTTATTTGTTGGAACCCAGGCTTTACCTGGCTTATCGTTGCTGTGATATATAACATTATCCATCATGAAGAGGTAGCCGTCCCAATTCTCACGTTGTACTCTGTAGCCTGCTTGTAATAGTAGTAGAGCCACTGAAAACTCAAAGTACTCTTGGCCTGCTAACCTAGTTGTATCCCTTACTACAACTAGTGGTGCTGTGATATCCTTAGCACTAAATAGGTTACTTAGTTGTTCTGCTATCTGACTTACTTTGTGGTCGCTTACACTGTTGTCTACTGTGAGCGTGTAGAGGTCTGCTTTTTCTGCCTTTATATTTTGCAGTATAGTATCTAGCGGTGTACTGAAATCTGGCGCTGGTCTCTTAGTCATACCCTTCCATATGCTTATATCATTTGTTGCTGGGTCATAGTTTGCTGCTATATTCATAGCTGTATCAACAAAAGGGCTAGGCGCCATTGTATGCATGTCCTTACGCCACATATCTTTAAATGCTTCAAGCTCCGCATCAGTTGTACCTGGTGCTATTGTTATAGTACGTTGCGCCATTATTTTTAGAATTGATTCATCAACTTGACGCTCAATTTCTTCTACTAGTTCTGGTGGTATCTTGGCTTTAGTCTCCTCAGGTACTGCTGCCATTGCTGCTTCTACTGCCATTGCTTGCTCTACTGCAGCTCTTAGTGCCTCTTCCTTGGTTGCTGCGTCCATGTTGTCTGCTGTTCTGTAATCTCTCATTGTTTCTAGTTTACTGTTATCATGTCCTATATTCATAATACCCTCTCCCTTTTATTTATTATTCTATATAGAATGAACCTCCTGAGCTTCTCTCTTTTCTTAGAGCTATTGTTAGGTAATTCATAGCATGTGCGAAATGGTCTCCACCAGGCATACAGCCGACTCTTATAGTGATAATTTCTTTGTGTGTCTTCTCATCCTCTTCAATATCCCTTATCATTACTATATTGGTTAGGTGCTTAATGAATGTACCAAACAATGGATTCTGTGATACCCACAAAGGTATAACTATTTTTCCATCCCTGAACATCTTAGCCATAGTCTGTAGGGTTAAGGTCCTATCTACGCTTACCTTTGAGTCCTCTTCATTCCATACGTCATTAACTTTAGTTGTAGAGGCACTTGATAAGTTAGGGTAGAAACATGAGAATACTTTTCCTGGGAAATCTTGCATAAGTTCAAAGTTCCTATCTTTACCATAACCAGCATCAAATACCCCTGTCACTGCCTCCCACTGTCTCATCTTCTCGCCTGCTCGCTGTATATGTGGGTTAGTCTTTCGACCGTCTATAGTCTCTGCCTCTGAGTCCTCTGCATTCCATATATCTAGTATTAAAACCTTTTCTGGATTATCAGGCATCTGCATTGCATTAACACCCCATGACATATTACCCCAGTCAACACCCTGGCAAATATCTCTTCTACGTATGTCATAAGGGCTCTTAAGTGAAGTATCTATACACCGCATTATATCAGCCTTAGTAATCATTACATTATCACCTAGGTAAGGTCTGCCTATAACATAGTTCTCAAATAGCTGGTCTAGGTTATAGTCTAGTTTCTTTTTCATTAGCTGTGTAGCACTTATCCAGGGGCATACTAGTTGGCTTATCTGGTAGCCTCTTACTGCTGTCTTATAATCATACAGTGGCCTCCATAGTCCTTTAATCCTGGTCTCATCAGATATAGGCTCATGACACTTTAAGCATATATAGGCATGTGTATCATGTTCATTTATTATACCTGGATACTTTAAGTGTAGGTTGTGATTAGGTGCGCCTCTGCTGTCCTTGCTTAGCTCCATCACATTTTTAGGAAAGTCGTGTATTAGTGTAGTCCATGTGCCACAGTGTGGGCATTTAATCCACCAGTGCTGCTGGTCGGAGTCTTTAAAACTTGCATTAACTCCTACACCTGGTAGACTTGGTGTACTAACGTCCCTTCTCCATCCATATGCTGAAGAGGCTAGAGACTCATTGAATGCTATAGTAACACCTGAGGCCATTCTATCTATCTCCGATTCCACCGCCTATTACTAGGTACTTTAACACCTCTTCAATAGTCACCCACTGAAGAGGTCGGACTAGACTATATCATCCCTTTTGATTCTTATTACGTGCTCTCATATAGCAGTTCCTACATAGGCCTCCGCTATTGTGCTTAGTTTGAGTAGTACCACACATAGTACAACAATCGTAGTTCCTAGCCCAACGACCTGCATACTTAGCCTTACGTGCTGCTATAAGCTCCTCTTGGTGCTCATTACAGTGGCATTTTCTGCATTCAACTATTAGATTGCTGTCCTCATTGTTTGGGTCTTTAACGCCTCTGCCATGTCTGTCCTTATGATGTACAGTTAAGTTCTTTTCATCATACTGCTGTCCACATTTGCTACAAGTATAATTACACGCTATTAGTAGCTCTTGCCTCTTGCTGTCAAAATATTCTTTTTCCCTGAAGGCCTTGTTCCTTTGAAGTATAGTATCTTTATTATTTCCATAGGTTCTCTTAGCCCTTGCTCTAATCTTCTTGTGCAATTCAGGGTCTTTGTTGGCGTTGCGTTCCCACTCTCTCTTATAGCACTTGCGACATTGTTGTTTACTTGGTGCATAGAGCTTATCAAACTCTTGCCCGCAGTCTTTACATAGCATAATATAACACCCCTTTATATAAAATATCCTCTACTGGTATTATATTACATCCTGTCAATCAATGTCAAGCTACATTATAAATAAATCTCCATTCAGTAGCGTATAGTCGTTGAGGATTCGACTCCCTTAGGAGTACGTCTTTCCTGCGGATTATCCCTTCCATTGCACTTTTTACTATCTCTAAGGCGTTACCCTTCGCCCCTCAGTGTATCACTACCTGAGGTTAGTATGCATGTCTTCGGGACGTTCCCGCATATGGCTACTTTTTAATTCGACCATGTTGTTAATCGAATATGATAACATCAGCATCAACACCTTCACCGAGCTTAGCACTATGTCCTGACCTGAAAAATATAAAGCTACTACCTATTCTTCTTAGCCTTACATTATCTACTATATCCTCACCTTGCTTCTTCTTACCAGTGGTTACGTCAATACCCATACGGTCTTTAATATACGGGCTGTCTTTCATAACCTCTTCTATTCTGGTCTTACTAAAATCGGCTACTTGGTCAAAGGTTGGAAATACATATACTGCTTTAGTGTATGGATGAGTATCACAAAACCATAAGGTTTCTCTAACTTCATTCTCACTCATACCACATTGTCTGGACTTTTGAGTAGCTTTGTGTGGGTGCTGGTCATCTAGTATCTGCTGCAATAGTTGTCGCTGCCCTCTGAGTCCTATGCTTTGTTCTGCTGGGCTTATCTGATTAGCTCGTCTTATATCATAGCTTCCATCTTTATTTAGCTGCTCGAATCTATAAGGCTTACCTCTGAGGCCTGTGTAATACTGGGCCCAGATGCTGGGCCTATGCTTTATCTGGTATTCAAGAATCTGCTCATTAGTTAGGGCTTGCATGTGCTCACCTGCTCTCTCCTAGTGGGCTATATTTTTCCCTTAAATCAGGGTCCTTACCTACATAGCATATATCACCAAACCCCTCAGAGTACTCAGGTGGCTCTAGTTGGTCGCTCATTTTCTCAATTATAGGTATTAGGTCTTTTTGGTCTGCTTGTGCTGCCCTTACCCTACACATATACTGTGTTGCATCTATCCATATAGCCTCTGCATAGTAGTCATACTTAGTAGCTAACTTTAGCAGCTTAGCTCTTGCTTGTACTGTGGTGTTAGTCTCATCTATAATTATATTAACGCCCTGCTGCATAAGTATCTTTAAACTTATATCTCTTGTGGCCCACATCATAGCCTTGCCCTCTGCATAATATCTTTGGCCATACATTAGCTGTCTAAACTCATCAGCGGATATTACAACCTCGCTAGTCTTATAATCACGTGCCCAGGTGCTCTTACCTGCTCTTGGTAATCCTATTAATACTGTTAGTCTGCTTTTCATTAATTATCATCCTCTCTGTAATTATTATTCATATAGCTGCATATACTGTAGGGTAGTAACCCTGCTGCATTAAGTATATATGAAGAGGCTGTATAACACTTTGTTGTACATCGTAATTTAGCCTCTTCAATTGATATATCTAGCCTCTGAGTATACTGTAGAGGCTAGTGTATTACATAACGTTTTACTCTTTCTCTCCAGTAATGGACCTTATAATATCATTGCCCACTGCATCAAACTCAGCCTCTAGTGCCTTGCGCTCTTCAGCTGTTTTAGTATTAAGCATCATTTCCACTGGTATAGCTGCAAGCCCCAGTGTGCCTTGGATTGTGGTACTTTGTTCAATACTAGTCTGTTCAACAAACTCGCCTTTCTCCTGGCTTATCTGCTTGGCTATAGTCTGGATAGCACTCAGTACTGGACCTATGCTTTTATCAGTCAATTTAACATGACCTATTTCATTTATTACTTTGTCAAATAATAGTGCTGTTATTTTGTTGAGACCTGCTATTCTCTCTCTCTGGTTGGCCCAGCCTGTCTCTAGTGTTAGACCGTCAACATGCTCCTTAAACTCAGGATGCTGCAACCATCCATACATTGTCATCCTGCTATAGCCCACTGCCTCAGCCACTTGTCGTAGAGGCCAGCCTGCTGCCATTAGTTCTGCTGCTTTATATCGTGGCTCATTCCATTCCCAAACCTTAGGCACTGACTTATAGTAGGCCCTTGGTATAACTATCTTATACTTCTTTCCATTGCTACCTCTGACTTCAAGTGGTATATAAGAAGCGCCATCCTGCTTCGGTGGTACATCGTCTAGTATCTCAACTACCTCTGAGCCAGGCAGTGGTAGGCTTCTAACTAGTTTGTCCTCGTCTCTGTTGAGGTCTTCCTCTGTATGCTTTACTGGTTTAATTGCTGCCTTTAGTTTCCGTATCAGTGCCATAGCCTCATTCCTCCTGCTTCCAAAATTTTCTATAGGCAAAAAATAAGCTTCTGTCTAGTTTTGTATAACCCAATTCTACCATATTATAGTAGCTTTTGTATACAACTCTTTACAACTTTGAACAACATATATTTATATATATATAGAGGATTATTATTATTTATTATTATTATTTATTAAAAAAAGCTTCAGTAGTAGTAGAGTAGAAAACTAGAAAAAAAAGAAAAAGTTTAAAGTACACAAACACTATAGGAATTGAGTAGAATTTATTTGGGATTATTTTCTATTTTATTTTATTTATTAGTGATTTTTTATCAAAAGAATTTTTCAAACTATAATTACGTACCAACTCGTAAGGAAATCTCGATGTAACACACTTTTATTTTTTCAGATTTTTTTAAATTTTTGAAGAAAAAAAAGACCCTTAAAAAAATAAAAAAAAATGGAGGGGGGTGTTTGTGTGT
>Ga0302163_10000011_pt1 | contig 59793 bp, 70 predicted proteins | sample I_Fen_E2_3_FD_193497 | JGI IMG/M metagenome (GOLD analysis project Ga0302163, IMG submission 193497) | Peat permafrost microbial communities from Stordalen Mire near Abisko, Sweden - I_Fen_E2_3 | ecosystem: Environmental > Terrestrial > Soil > Wetlands > Permafrost | place: Sweden: Abisko...
ACAAAAAAGATAATTTCTGGGAAATGGGCGATACAGGTCCCTGTGGTCCTTGCTCCGAAATACATATTGATATCCGCAACAACGACGAACGCGCCAAAATAGACGGTTTGACTTTGGTAAACGGCAGTCACCCGCAGGTGATTGAGATTTGGAACAACGTGTTTATGCAATACAACCGCAAAGCCGACGGATCGCTCGAAGGACTTCCGGCTAAGGTTATTGACACAGGTATGGGCTTCGAACGTTTGTGTATGGCTATGCAAGGTGTACAGTCAAACTACGATACCGACGTTTTCACCCCTATCATTGCTGAAATAGGCCGCGTATGCGATGCCAGCTATGGTAAAAACGATAAAACCGACATTGCGATGCGCGTAATTGCCGACCATATTCGTACCATCGCCTTTTCCATCACCGACGGTCAATTGCCATCAAACGCCAAAGCCGGTTATGTGATTCGCCGTATCCTGCGTCGCGCCGTACGTTACGGTTACACATTCCTGAACCAACGCTCGGCTTTTATGTACAAACTTATCAATGCATTGTGCGACAATATGGGTAAAGCCTATCCCGAATTACTGTCGCAGAAAACATTGATTGAAAAAGTAATTAAAGAAGAAGAAGAATCGTTCCTACGCACACTGGAAACAGGTATCAAACTACTTGATAAGGTAATGATCGATTCGAAAAAAGAAAAACAAACCGAGATCACCGGTAAAGTAGCATTTACGCTTTACGACACCTTTGGTTTTCCGTTAGATTTGACCGAACTCATTCTTCGCGAAAATAATTTCACGGTCAACATCGACGAATTTAATGCCGAGATGTTGAAACAAAAAGAGCGTGCACGCCATGCCGCTGCCACCGAAACCGGCGACTGGGTAACCGTTCGCGAGGGCGACAGTAAGTTTGTTGGGTACGACTTCACCTCATTTGATACCGAGATTTTGCGGTATCGTAAAATCAAGCAAAAGAATCAGGAGTTTTACCAACTGGTACTATCTAATACGCCTTTTTATGCCGAAATGGGTGGACAGGTTGGCGATAGTGGCTTTCTGGTTTCGGAAGACGAAAAGGTAGAGATCCTCGATACAAAAAAAGAGAACAACCTACCGGTTCATATTGCAAAACAACTGCCAAACGATGTTACGGCAACATTTACCGCTACCATAAATACAGAAAACCGCCAGGCTACTTCCTGCAATCACTCGGCTACACACTTGCTCCACGAAGCTTTGCGCGAAGTGCTGGGCACTCATGTAGAGCAAAAAGGATCGTTTGTAAGTCCCGATGCATTACGCTTCGATTTTTCCCATTTCCAGAAAATGACGAAAGAAGAAATTCGTGCCGTAGAAAGCATTGCCAACCGCAAAATACGTGAGAACTATGCGTTGAACGAAATGCGCGACACCCCCATTGCCGAAGCACAGGCCATGGGTGCTATGGCTTTGTTTGGCGAAAAATACGGCGAATCGGTTCGTGTTATTCAGTTTGGTACTTCTACCGAGCTTTGCGGTGGAACACACGTGCAGGCTACCGGCGAAATAGGCATGGTACGCATTACATCCGAATCGTCTACAGCAGCAGGCATTCGTCGTATTGAAGCAATCACAGCCAAAGAAGTAGAGAAGCAGCTTGATGATCAACAAGATTTTATATCCGATGCCCGCGAGTTCTTCAACAATACACCCGACCTGATGTCTGCTATTCAAAAATCAATTGAAGAAAACAGCGACCTGAAGAAACGGGTGGAAGATTTCATGCATGAAAAGATCATGAACTTACGCGATATTCTGATCAAAGAAGCTAAAGTAATTAATGGCATAAAGGTAATTCGCGTTGACGCTGAATTGCCAACCGATGCCGTGAAAACGCTGGCTTTCCAGATACGGAATGTAGTGAGTGAGAAATTATTCTTTGTTGCCGGATGTGTATTCGACGGCAAACCATCATTGACCGTGTTGCTTAGCGACGACTTGGTGGCAGGCGGACTAAATGCCGTGAACATTGCCCGCGATGCCGCTAAAGAAATTCAGGGTGGCGGTGGCGGTCAGCCTTTCTTTGCATCGGCCGGAGGTAAAAATGCCGATGGAATAAAAAAAGCAATAGAGAAAGCATTGGAAGCTGTTTAATCAGAGATAGAGAAGAGAGCTTATTCAAATAAACTCTCCGACAATCGTATACTGACGGGGTAACTTAACATTACTTCGTCAGTTGTCATATAAATCTGTTACATTTACCGAACAATACTGTTATGCAAAACAAGTACGTTGTTATACTTCTTATCGGCCTCACACTGCTGTCGTGTCACAGCGGAAGAAAGCTACAGAAAGGAAACACGAAAGAAACTACCAAAGAAAGCATTAAGGAGATAACCAAACAAGAAAGATTGTGGGGTATCGACATTTCCCATTATCAGCTGATAGAAAGCTGGGACAGAGTAAAAGAACAAGCACCCGACTTCATTTTTCTGAAAACCACCGAGGGCTCCACCCATCAGGACAGCAAATACGCAACGTATTATCAGGAAATCAGAAAACAAAAGATTCCCGTGGGCTCGTATCACTTCTTCACGTATATGAGCAGTGGAAAAGATCAGGCTAAAAACTTTTTATCGATGGTAAATTACAAGAAAGGCGATTTACCGTTGGTACTCGATGCCGAGTTTGCCCGAAAGATGCCTGATAAAGCAACTATCATCAAAGAAATACAAGCATTCATCAATGCCGTGTACGAAAAAACCCAGTGTCAACCCATTATTTACTGCGACTACAAATATTATCTACTTTACCTCAAAAACGGCGTACCTGATAAATGTAAACTGTGGATAGTGGATTACAGGGGCATGCCCAATTGCAGCTGGACGTTTTGGCAGACCACTGATAAATACAGAGCAGCAGGCATAAAAGGGTACGTAGATTTTAATCTGTTCAACGGCACGAGAAAAGATTTTATGAATCTGCTGAATTAGAGCAAAAGTATTCGTTTAACCAACGACTAAATCAGGCAGCATACAGTTGACTTGTCGCTTCGACACCCAATAAATCAAAAGAAACTGAAATTTTACCAATAAAAGCGCAAGATACTTTCAGGATACCGTGACTATTCATATATTGCAGCCTCTATTTTTGAGTATACAGCTTTTATACTTAATTCAACTTCATTGTTATTCATTCAAATTATCATGCAAAAACGCCTTATTTCTATATTTTGTCTTCTCTTGCTCATGCAGTTTACTGTTTTTGCGCGGAAATCACACAAATCACATGGAGGACGAAAATCGCATAAAACACATAAAACCGCTAAAGTAAAGCACATACATCAAGAACTACCCTCGATAAGTCTTAGCGACATAGTTGGTCCGGATAATGTGTGGGGCATTGATGTTTCGCATTACCAAAGTGACATTAACTGGGCCGAGCTGGACAGAGAAAAACCGAATTTCATGTTTATCAAAGCATCCGAAGGACTAACCTTTCAGGATGTAAAATACATGGAAAACTACAGTGAAGCAAAAAAACTGGGTATAGTGGTAGGTTCATATCATTTTTTCTCATACGAAAGTAGTGGAAAAGAGCAGGCAACGAACTTTTTATCGGTGGCTCAACATAAAAACGGCGATTTGCTGCCGGTGTTGGATGCCGAGTTCCGCAAAAAAATGCCGGAAAAAAGTCTGGTGACTACCGAACTCACCAATTTTGTGAATGCCATTTACGAAAAACTGGGGCACTACCCCATCATTTATTGTAATTATGCTTACTATAAACTGTATCTGGAAGAACACATGCCTCCGAAATGCAAATTATGGATAGTGGATTATAGAGCAAAACCAAGCTGCGAATGGGCTTTTTGGCAAAAGACGAACAGATTTAAACTGGCGGGTATACGTGGGCATGTAGATTTGAATATATTCAACGGAACAGCATTGAACCTGCAAAATTACTTGTACAAGAATCCTACCGATTAATTGTTCCTGTAACTTTTCCAAAGTTTAGAGCTTTGGAAAAGTTATTGGTTTCAACCTGATTAATGCTTGCTAAAATTACTCAGCAGGATTGATTTTCGTTTTGGCTATCCGTTCTTTAATCGCATCGTCAGCATCAAAAATCAGCCTGATGTCGGTAATCAGGTTAGCGGTCACTTCATCTTTAGTAGCTACTCCTTCGCTCGAGAATGACAAACGGAACGATCCGAATCCATCCAATTTCACACTGTCGCCGTTCATCAGCCACTTAGGCATTTCCTGAATCATGTTGACGATTGCACTTTGCACATCACCTGACGAAAGCGATGATTTTTCAGACAAATCAACACTGAATTCCTTTAGCGTACGTTTGCCGGTCAACTTGGGCGCTGCATACCACTTCTTTTCTTTTGTTTGCGGATTGACTCTTTCAACCGCGTTGAATTGTAAAGCCATAATTCTTTCATTTTTTAAATTGTTTTACTTTTGGTTATATATAAATTGCAAGGCAATCTATGCTAATTTTGTACATGCGCATCGACGCGTTCGTGCATGCGCACCGAAGAAAACATAGATGCGCATCGATAAATTTGTGCATGCGCATCGACAAAAAGCCACGTAAAGAATAAAAAAAGAAAACAAACTTTTTGCGCGTTAAAGATAGAGCATATAAATAAATATTATAGATAATGAATATTAAAATAAATTATTTAGTTCTAAAACAAAGAGTAAATGCCACAAATACTCAGATGTAAGGACAAATACTGAGAACTATTCACTTCATGGCTGGTGTATTTATACAGAAAGAGGAACCTCCTGACCGGAGGTTCCTCTTTCTGTATAATAAATTTATTTCTTAGAATTTATAGCGAGCACTCAGGCAAATGCCATCATACAGTCCGTCAATCCGTGGAATAAGGTAAATGCCCGGACGATAGTCCACCGAAATCTGCAAAGGAATATTGAAATTATATTCAAGACCAATTTGCCCCAGAGCACCGATGCCAAAATCATGTTTGGTATCATTGAAATCATACGATCCCAAACTGGCACCTACACCGGCATACCAGTTAAAACCGGGAGCCAGATCGGACAAATCCCATACCCATTGATAAACTCCACCCAGACCAAATCCGTAGTGATTAACACCCAAATCTACTTCCAAACGGTTGGCTTTACCCAGCGGATGTTGGTAACTTACTTCTGCACCATAACCATCAAAACCTCCGAAACGAAGCCCGATAGCTTTTCCATCCACTTGTGCACTCAATCCGACAAACACACTTACGATTAATGCGAACGTAAGAATAAATTTCCTCATACTTTTAATTTTATTGTTTAATACTCTGACAATCGGTTTATAAAAGGCTGATTAAAGTATTCAATCAACCATTTATTCGTGCCAATCGCCATTTTGCTTTATCAATCCGATCAACTTATCAACGGCTTCATCCTCGGGAATATTGCGTTCCAGGCAGTCTTTTTTCTTATAAAGGCTCACCTTACCGCGTCCTGCACCCACGTAACCATAATCGGCATCAGCCATTTCGCCCGGTCCGTTCACCACACAGCCCATAATACCGATCTTCAAGCCTTTCAAATGCGAAGTGCGGGCTTTTACGCGGGCAATCACGGTTTGAAGTTTAAACATCGTTCGGCCGCAACCCGGGCAGGAAATAAATTCCGTTTTCGTCACACGAACGCGCGAAGCCTGCAGAATGCCAAAAGCCACCGAGTTGATAGCTTCAGCCGAAATGTTTCCTTTGTTTTCCAGTAAAACACCGTCGCCCAAACCGTCAATAAATAATACTCCCAAATCGGCAGCCGCTTTAATTTGCAGATACTGAAGATCGTTTTCGACATAGCTCCGTGCCAATACAACCGGAACCGTAGAGCCGGCATTGAGCAACGCATGGAAAAAAGCACGTTGTTCGGCTACTCCGTTCTGATGATCGGTTTGCAGCAAAACAACCAGATCGGTTCTTGTTTTCAGCACATCAATCACAGTCGGATTCAAATCCGGATAATTCAATTTCAGGAATTTAATCGCCGATGCATCCCCCTGTAGAGCATCCAAGTCTTTAACCGTATAAATGGGGAATAACTCACCGCTTGCTCCCTGCACCTTGTTGTCCGACAAAATATAATCGGGCACCACAGCATAGCCTCCGTCCGACGGAGCAATAACCACCGGCACATTGTCACCGCCAATATTTGCCACAGCATGAGTTTTTCGTCGACGATATTCAAACCGCGAGACTTCAGGACTTTCAACAGCCTGAATAGGCGCATGCCCTTTTCGGGTCGAAACATACGACACCAGCAAACGTCCCACCGGAATTTCGGCTTCGGGCTCTTCGCTCAACGAAACACGAATGGTGTCGCCAATGCCATCGGCCAGCAAAGCACCTATGCCCACAGCCGATTTTATACGTCCATCTTCACCATCGCCGGCTTCGGTAACGCCAAGGTGCAAGGGAAAGTGCAAATCGGCAGCTTCCATCTCGGCAACCAACAGTCGAACGGTTTCCACCATCATCACGGTATTGGACGTTTTCATCGAAATCACCACATTAGTGAAGTTCTGTTCTTTACATATATTCAAAAATTCCAGGCACGACTCTACCATGCCTCGCGATGTATCTCCATATCGATTCATCATTCGTTCACTGAGCGAACCGTGATTTACACCTATGCGGATAGCCGTACCATGTTCTTTGCAAATATTCAAAAAAGGAATAAACCTGGCCCGTATCTTTTCATATTCACGGGCAAATTCATCATCCGTGTAGTCGGACGTATCGCCTATCTTTATACTTCCCACGTAGTTTCCCGGATTGACACGTACCTTTTCCACCTGCGTTGCTGCTACGTCGGCGGCATTAGCATTAAAGTGAATATCGGCCACTAAAGGCACTTCGCAGCCCTGTTCACGCAACGCTGCATGAATTTTACCGATGCTTTCGGCCTCACGGATGCCCTGCGTTGTAAAACGCACAATTTCACCTCCGGCTTCAACTATTCTTAAACATTGAGCCACCGAGCCGGCAATGTCATTGGTATCGGTATTAGCCATCGACTGTACCCGAACCGGCTGATCACCACCTACCAGCACTTTTCCTATCTGAATCCTGTCTGAAGGACGACGCGTATAATTAAATTGATTGAGTTTCCACATATTTTAGTTAGAAGTTGTGAGCTTGAAAAGCAATTAAGTAATCAAGCACAAAATTACACATTTTAGACTATCTAACACAGAACAAAGAAAAAAGTTATTTACAAACAAGCCAATCTACCGGCAAAAGAAAGGAAGAAATAGCCAGACAAATATGCAAATTAGCTGATAACTAATAATTAAATAACAGATCAATCCTCATAAAAGTCACTATTCTTTAGGCTCTTTTAAGCGAAAAGCGTACCTTTGCAACCGTTTACAAGACTAACCAAAATATGAAGATTCAATTTCAACCCAAATTACTAAGTACACTTAAGACCTACAACAAAGAACAGTTTTATGCCGACTTAATGTCCGGAGTCATTGTAGGTATTGTGGCTTTACCACTGGCCATTGCTTTTGGTATTGCATCGGGCGTAACTCCTGAAAAAGGTTTATTCACAGCCATCATTGCGGGTTTTATCATTTCTGTTCTGGGAGGTAGCAAAGTTCAGATCGGGGGGCCTACCGGTGCCTTTATCGTTATTATTTATGGCATTGTGCAGGAATTTGGCGTTGCCGGACTAGCCATTGCAACTATGATAGCGGGCGTAATGCTTATTGCCATGGGAATTTTCAAACTCGGAAGCGTTATTAAGTTCATTCCGTTCCCGGTAGTTGTCGGATTTACAAGCGGTATAGCGCTCACCATCTTTGCTACTCAGGTAAAAGATCTGTTTGGAATGCATATTGCCAAAGTACCCGCCGACTTTATTCATAAATGGATCACATACGGACAATTTATCAATACCATTAATCCATGGGCAGTAGGAGTTGGCATACTTTCTATTATCATCATAGCTATAACTCCAAAGTTCTCTAAAAAAATCCCCGGATCGCTTATTGCCATCGTTGTACTGACTGTGATTGTCTACTTCTTGCGCAATAAATTTGGCGTACAGGGAATCGAAACTATTGGCGATCGGTTTACTATCGACCCATCGCTACCAACTCCGGTAGCACCGGAAATCAATTTTGCTGCCATTAAAACATTACTTCCAACGGCTTTTACCATTGCCATGTTGGGTGCCATTGAATCATTGCTCTCTGCAACTGTTGCCGATGGGGTGATAGGAGATAAACACGACTCAAACACCGAGCTTATCGCCCAGGGAATTGCCAACATGGTAGTGCCTATTTTCGGAGGAATTCCGGCTACCGGAGCCATTGCACGTACCATGACCAACATTAACAACGGCGGACGAACACCGATAGCAGGTATTATCCATGCCGTAGTGCTGGCACTTATTCTTCTGTTCCTCGGTGGACTTACTAAACACATTCCAATGGCCTGCCTGGCAGGTGTACTGGTCGTTGTATCTTATAACATGAGTGAATGGCGTACATTCAAGGCATTGATGAAAAATCCAAAGTCGGATGTGGCCGTACTGCTCACAACCTTTGCACTGACAGTTATTTTCGATCTGACTATCGCCATTGAGGTCGGCTTGCTATTAGCTGTTTTATTATTCATTCGTCGAATCTCCGAAACATCTTCCATCTCCATCTTCAAAGAAGATATTGATGAAGCGGAGTATGTGGAAGGAAGTACTGACACAGAGAAACTACATTTGCCCACAGGAGTGGAAGTTTATGAAATTGAAGGTCCTTTCTTTTTTGGTGTTGCAAATAAATTTGAAGAAACCATGAAAGTAATTGGTGACAGACCGAAAGTTCAAATTATCCGTATGCGTAAAGTTCCGTTCATAGACTCCACCGGTGCACACAACCTACAGAATCTGATTCAATCGGCACAAAAAGAGAAAATCCAGATACTTCTTTCGGGTGTAAATGAGAAGGTACATGCCGTGCTGAACCAAAACGGCATTGAAGAATTATTAGGCTCAGGTAATGTTTGTAGTGATATAAACAAAGCACTTGCTAGAGCCGAAGAACTGCTCAAAGAAATATCAAAACGAGATAGGTAAATTTATATTTTATCGAAAAAAGGAGAAAACATTTTATTAATTCAAAGCAAAAGAGTATTTTTGTGTAGATTTTTTTGAGAAATGACAAACCGCTACGAAGAACTTATACACGCATTTGAAACAAGACTGCGAAAATTAATTTCGGAGTACAAATCATTGCAAGAGCAGAACTCCCTATTAAAGGATGAATTAGAGCGAAAACAAACCGATTTAATGCATGCTCATCAAGAAGTTTTGGAACTTCGAAAAAATTACGACCATTTACAAACAGCAAGAAACTTGGGGAGCTCTGAAACAGAGAGAGCCGAATCTAAGCAACAAATAGCTAAAATGGTGCGGGAAATAGACAAATGTTTAGCTCTTTTAGATGAATAGAGCTTATGAAAGACGATATTTTTTTAATAAATGTGCAAATTGGAGGTTTAAGATTACCTCTACGTATTGCTCGCAAAGACGAGGAACTGTACCGTAAAGCAGAGAAGCTACTGGTAAAATTTTTAGATGACTACCAGCAGAAATTCAGTCAACGGCCGACAGAAGAAATCCTTATTTTGGTAGCATATCAATTAGCAGTTATGGTGTCAAAGCAAGAATTTGCCGAGAACATAGTTCCTTTAGCCGAAAAAATTCAATCTCTTGATCAGGAATTGAAAGCATTGCTTTCGAGAGAATAAAATCGTTTCTAACATTATTTTCCGCATTACATTGATCAGAAAATTCTTTACAATAAAGGATTTTACTCTTTTCGATGCAATGCGTTTTTTATTATTACAAATCAAAATAAAACTAACTAAATTATATTTTATTACTTACATTCATTAAACCCATAAAATGGAAAACATAATAATAGGATTGATTGCATTGATTGCTGGAGCCGGTGGGACATTTGTCTTACTCCGCTTCGTCAACAAAAGAGCAATACAAGAAGCTGAGGCTGAAGCTGAGTTACTCAAGAAAAATAAGCTTATTGAAGCAAAAGAGAAATTTATTGCATTAAAAGCTGAGCACGAGCAACAAGTACAGGAACGTAATGCAAAAATACAGGTGGTTGAAGTCAGACTGCAACAAAAAGAGATGCAACTGAGCCAGAAACAAGGAGATGTCCAACGAAAAATAAACGAAATCGAAGCTCAGAAGGAACATTTCGAGTTGCAACTAGGAAGCGTAGAGTCAAAGAAAAAAGAACTGGAACATTTACATCGTCAGGCTCAGGTAGAACTTGAGACAATTTCAGGTCTATCAGCTGATCAGGCAAAAGAGCGCCTCATTGAAGCATTGAAAGAAGAAGCCAAAACAGAAGCTATGTCGTACGTGAACGATATTATGGAAGAGGCGAAAATGACAGCTAACAAGGAAGCAAAAAAGATTGTTGTGCAAAGCATCCAACGCGTCGCTACCGAAACAGCCATTGAGAATTCAGTGACCGTATTCCATATCGAATCAGACGAAATAAAGGGACGCATTATTGGGCGCGAAGGAAGAAATATCCGGGCATTAGAAGCTGCAACAGGTGTTGAAATTATTGTTGATGATACCCCTGAAGCTATCGTACTTTCAGCCTTCGATCCGGTTCGTCGCGAAATAGCACGTTTATCACTTCACCAACTGGTTACCGACGGACGTATTCATCCCGCTCGTATTGAAGAAGTCGTAAACAAAGTTCGCAAACAGGTGGAAGAAGAAATTGTTGAAATTGGAAAACGAACCACTATCGACTTAGGTATTCATGGATTACATCCGGAATTGATTCGCATGGTTGGAAAAATGAAATACCGTTCGTCATACGGACAAAACTTATTGCAACACTCACGGGAAACAGCAAACCTTTGTGCAACGATGGCTTCAGAGCTCGGATTAAATCCAAAAAAAGCAAAACGAGCCGGACTCTTACACGACATTGGAAAGGTGCCGGACGATGAACCAGAATTGCCACACGCAATTCTTGGCATGAGACTTGCAGAGAAATACAAAGAAAAACCGGATATTTGCAACGCTATCGGCGCTCACCACGATGAAGTGGAAATGGAGACGCTTATTGCACCTATAGTTCAGGTATGTGATGCTATCTCTGGGGCACGTCCGGGAGCACGTCGAGAGATTGTAGAAGCTTATATTAAACGATTGAACGATCTGGAAAATTTGGCACTATCTTACCCTGGCGTACTGAAAACATATGCCATTCAGGCAGGTCGCGAATTACGCGTAATTGTAGGAGCTGACAAGATAGATGATAAAGAAACAGAATTGTTATCTTTCGATATTGCAAAGAAGATACAAGATGAGATGACTTATCCGGGTCAAGTAAAAATTACCGTTATCAGAGAAACGAGAGCGGTAAGTTACGCAAAATAGTTCAAAGTTACTAGTTGATAGTTGATAGCGAAACTGTCAATTATCAACTGACAACTATCAACTAAAAAAGGGGCTGTTTGGTTTTGACAGCAGGTAGAACTGATATGTAAGCATGTCGAGCTTTGAGAAAACAGCTCGTAAATCCAGAGTCTCAAAATTATAACTGGCGAAAATAACTACGCTCTTGCTGCTTAATCGAATCACAGTAGATAAGCTTAATTTCGATACTAGGTATTGAAACGAGACATTTCCCGGCGGCCGTCGCTTCGAGGCCAATGATTAGGAGATGCGGATAAATCGAAGATAGTCACGCTTAGCCTTGGAGGCGTGATGAAATAAAAAGGATAAGGTGTAGGTTGGTGGCTTTGGTCTTGCTTACGCACGAAAATCTAAGCGAAGATAAACATGTAGAAAGCTTATTATTTCCTTGTTTGGACGAGGGTTCGACTCCCTCCAGCTCCACTAAAAATTTCTTAAACGCTTGATAATCTTTATGATTATCGGCGTTTAAGTCGTTTATAGACCTTTTAAAAATAGTCTATTTTATATTATATTATTATAGTTCAATAGGTTACCACAAATTTACAGACGATTATGTCAAGAAAGCAGACTATTATCATTTTTCCGCACCTTGTTAATGGAGATGGATCACTTGATCGTGCTTGGTATGTAGAATGGAAATATCGTATTCCAGGTGACGCGGATCAAAAAAAAGGAAGGCATTATAAAGGCTTAAATATAGGCACCCGTGAGGAACGTACCAAAATAGCCAATAAAGTCATTCAGGAGAAGACTGAGTGGCTAAAATCAGGTGCATATTTGAATGGAGATATAACAAAAGTATATGCAGACGAATTGTTGTACAGAAATGAAGCTAAAATTCACGGAAAATACAGAGAGTCTGTAACTACGTTCAGAACGTATCTAAGCGCATTCTTAGAGATAAAGAAAGAATCATTGAAGAATCCAAAGTCATACATGGATTTTCAATCTAAATTGCGATTATTCAATGCATGGCTCGAAAAAGAAAGGCTAAACGATCTTAATATAAGAAACATAAATCGTGAGCACATTAAACAATTTGCAATGCATCTTTCCAAAGAAGGATTAAGTAGAGCCACAATTGAAAAATATATCCAATGTGTGCATGCATTTTTCGAAAATGAGGTTGAGAATAAACGAATAGACTTTAACCCTGCAACAAACATTCCTAAAATGGGAAAAGTCGTAGATTGTGCTGCAGTACCAATACACAAAAGCGATCGGGAAAAATTGAAAGAAGTTATTTCAAAATCTGACCCTCAACTTTGGTTAGCATGTGAAATTCAATATTACTGCGCAATACGACCGGGTACCGAATTACGACTAATGAAAATTCAATGGATAGACTTTGAAAAGAAGAATTTCAGGATCCCAAATATAGAAGCAAAAAATTCAACGGTAGAAATTGTTGTTATACCTGATTTTCTAATTGCCGAAATGAAAAGAATGCATCTGGATGATTACTATCATAGCCTATATATTTTTGGTAAAAATGGATGTCCGGGTACGGAACCTTTAGGAAAAAACACGATGAGAAATCGATTTAATCGATATAGAGATTTTTTAGGCATCTCAAAAGAATACAAATTTTACAGTTGGAAGCACACCGGTGCAATTCAGCTCAGTGAGAATGGAGTAAAGGCCTATGATTTACAAACGCATTTGCGTCATAAAAGCTATACAACCACTGAGGTGTATCTGAGAAAAAGAATACCACGAAACGATAGTAGCGTAAATCAATTTACCTCTGAAATATGAGATAGAAAAAAGGCATTCGCAATGAATGCCTTTTTTATTTGTGTTTAGACTCTTTTGTAAAGCATTATATCCGTATAACCGGCATTCTTGCTCAACCTAGCGAACATTTCTTTTTTAGTTGCTCCCTTGAATGGATTATCAGCTTTTAAATTCTTTTCAATCCAATCGGTCAACTCAATTATTGATGATTTATTCGAAGTGAAATAAAAGTAACTCGTATTCTTTAGCACCTGTAACACATCTAAATAATTACTTAAACGCCAATAATTCGTATAAGTACTCACATCAGTACTCAAATATGGCGGGTCAACTAGAAATACGACACCTGGTATATGCTTCCAACGATCAAATAATTCCCGGTAATCTTGCTTTACAACATCAATGCCCTTCAGGTAATCATCAGCTGGATCATAATCATTCTTGCGAATGCAATTATACATCGTTTGTTTCGACATTTCAGCATAACTGGTTGCGTAATTCATGCTAAACAACAGACTCGAAGATATAGTAATGTAATCGACAAAGCCGGTTGTTTTTTCTTCAAATGCAATAGCCTGTAGAATCTGTTCTTTGGCCTCTTTACTGATAATTTTTTCTGCAGGATAATTCTGTAGAATCGTGCGAAACTTAGCCAACAATGCATTCGTACACTCAATGTTAGCTATTCGCAAATGATAGTCGTCAAAATCATTATAAATAACTGTTGCATCCGGCAACTGTTGCTTTACCCAATGGCTCAGCAAACCACTACCACCAAATAGATCAATAAATAATGGTGCTGTTTTAAACTCTTTTAAAGCTGTTTTAAAGTCGGCCATAAATCGACGTTTTTGCCCCTGAAAGGGTAGAGGCGATTGATTGTAATTTTTCATTCTTTTTTATTTTCTATTTAAAAACTAATATATACTTTTGTGACGCTCTCAAAGCTCATAAAAAAAAGGTGCACAAACACCAACGAAAAGGCATTTAGCCTCTGTCGTGGTGTTTGTGCACCTTTGTCATTTTAACCGCCTGAGAGCCGGTGAATGGAGATGGGGGCTTTTTTATCCCCCCTTTATCAAACTAAATATTTTCTTTATCCAATTCCAAATCAACTCATACCATTTAAAGTGAATAAGTAAGAAAACGAGTGACGCACCAACTGCTATTCCGGCAAGTAGCCATTTCCACCAGTTACTAACCGGCGTTGTCTTAACCTCTGTTTTTGATTGTAACTTTGAAATAACCTTTGCCTGACTATCGACTTTTTGGGTTAATTGCCGATTATAATTCGTCTGAATGTTTAGCTTAGCATTCAAATTTTCTTCGGTCTTGTCATTTTTATTCGTAATTTCATTTTCATCGGTTACCGTTTCGCGAAGAACCGGTGGCTTACCGGTTACGGGATCAGTTGGTTTTGACGTATCGAAATCGGTTACTTTTGTGACCTTATTCGTTGTTTTTGATTCCGAAGAATCGGTTGTTTTATTCTGGACCTGTTCAGATCCAGAAGTAACTTGCAGATTTTGTTTTTCGTCAGATTGCTTTTGTACACCGACTTCCGATTTTACATTGGATGTCACGTTCGATTTCTCCAGTTTCTTCGTGCCGGAGCATGAAACTATGAGGAACATTGAGAATAGAAGTAATCCAAGCTGAAAAGCTTTTGTATGCCGAAGAATGTCGATGTTATTCGGATTCATCCGGAAACGTTCACCCCGGATATATGCGGCTACTATATTCCGCCAAGTTGTGTTTTTTTTCTTTGTTTTCATGGCATTATTTTAATATGACATAGCCGTTTTCGGTTTTGCCTGATTGTTTAATAGCAAGAAGTTGTTGCCACGTATGGCCGAAGGTCTTTTCAAAATGTGGTTTGTCCACGATGCTTTTAAAATCACCACCCCAAGCATAACCAGCATCTTTGAATACTTTTACCACTTCCATCCAATCGGGAATTTTATCTCCATCAAAATCTTTGTTAGTATCCCAAATCATTTTTCCACCGTCAGCCAAACAGAAATCAAAAGCCAATCCATAATTATGAATGCTCTGACCTCCTTTGGCATTAGTTACTTTGGGACGTTGCGCATAAAGTTTATCCTGCTCTGCAAAAGTTCGAAGTCCTTGCGTGACTACCATCTTTACATTTCCTTTCAAAACACTGCTATTAATCTTATCAACAAGTGTCTGAACTTCCGCTCTAATAAGCGGGTGTAGTGTGTCTATTTTACTCATTATTTTCTTTTTTAAATGGTTTGCCCTCACTGTTAGAGAACAGATTCTTTGATATGTATCCTGAAAATCCTATTACAGCCCCGATACCAAATGCCTTCAGTAACGTACTCCATTCGAATGTTGAGAAATCAACAATCATTGAAGCTGCTGCACCTATTGTGCTCACTGCCGATGAAAAACCGGCTACAATCAATCCTTTCCAAAAGTCCGATTGTTTCAATTTTAAAAATTCTGATCGATTTGCCATTTTACTCTGTGTTTTGATTCGCTTTTATTTGAATTACAGCGTCATTAATATTCTGCACATAATTAAGTATTTTGTCTTGATTTTTTTCTAGTATTTCAATGCGCACTTTATACTCCCGATTATCTTTCTCTAAATCGGAATTGCGAGAATTACTAGCTAACGTTCCGGAAAATGCAGCCAATAAAATGGCAATTATCCATCCTGCTATAGTTTTGAAATCGATTGTATTCGCACTCATCACATTTTATTTTTAAATTTTCACAAGTCCAAATTCAAACCACGGCACAAGATTTATCTCTTTGTAAATCTTGCAATTTTCCTGATCAATTTGTGTGAATTTCAGTTTTCGTAATTCGGCATCACTAACCTTTGAATCCATCTTGAGGTTATATGAAGCTAACTTTGCTTCGTACTTATCAATGTCATCCTGATGTACGGCTTTGAGTTCATTCATTTTGATTTTGAACTCTACGTATTTTGGGTTCGGTTTGCTGAAATCCAGTTTTCCATCCTCCTTAATATGATACGGAGGTACGGACAAGCCATTTCCAAAATCATCACCGAATTGTTGAAATAGTGCGGATGATTCTCGACGGTAATTGTCGAGCATTTTATCGATAAGTTTTTTACTCTCTAATAAAGGATACACTATTGGCTCCATCAACTTGATGTTTTTAAACACTCTCACCATATCATCTACTTCACCAATTTGCGTTGCAGACTGTAATGAGTCATATAATTCTACTAATTTTCCGTTTGTCTTCATAAAATAGATTTAAGCGTTAGTGCTAGCACTTACGTCAGTTAATAACTTATTGTAAATGGCATCAACATCATTAATGATTGTTTGTCTGTCAACTAATAATGACGAGCTGTTAAAACTACAATTAACAAAGAAATTAGAGCTGCTTAGGTCTGGAATATTGAAGCTCCCAATGCCAATTCCTTTCTTACTAATCTGCCCGCTTACATTAATTAATTTCGAACTAAGTACGTTATAATTCAATACATAATCAAAGTCTCCAATAGTAGTTTTTCCACTTCGATTCAGTGTTTCTGAAGTTGTTGTAATCTCCATGATTTTGTTTTTTAACTGTTTATAATTGTTTTGATATTAAATTCCAAAAGCAATCCATGTAATGCGGATATTGCCTGAGCCATTGAATATGCTCATGCCATTTAAATTTACATTAAATAGAGTATTATTTGTGCTACCATTCGCAGAATATCCGCCAGTCGTAGCATTCTGACAACCTGTATAAAATAGGTAAGTCGTAAAGGGAGATGCAAATGAAACAGTTGCAGTCGCACCATTATTCATATCAACATATCCCCAATTAATTTTTAAACCATTGGTAAATTTTTGATACCCGTTATTACTAGGAAAATTGTGGCCACCATCATAGGCAGTACCACCAGCAGCTATTAATTGAGCCGCAGTGTATCCGCCTAAATATGATGCACTACCTGCGCTAGCCGCATACCGCACGCCTAAATCTGAAGGCTCAACCCATCCACTACCGCTGTAAGCTCCGTTATTATACACATATCTCGAATAGTCTACATAGTTAGTGCCTTCACCGCGGTGTGTTGCGTAATCATGGGTATGTGTTGTCAACGAGTAGTTTGACGGAGTGAAGTTACCATCATGCCAAACTTTTCTCCATGAATAAAAAGTACTTCCACTTCCCCCCCAACCTCTGAACCATAGATTGTCATTAGCGTATCCGCCATATATTTGAAGCCCTGTATCAATTCCTTTAGCTACTATTAGCTGTCCGTAAGCACCAGGACTATTTGGTGGATTTCCTTCTGCATTATAAAATCCTGATGTCATAATAGAGTTGAAGTCTGTCGCATATCGTGAACCATCCTGCTTCGTTACGGCATCATTTGCGTGACCAGCAGTATTAGCATAGTTCACACTAAAGTTTGACGGGTTGTAGACATACATATTTGATGCGTCACCAGACCCCCATAACCAAGTTGGCTGCCCACCTTGCCCAGACCAATGAAAACGCATATATGCTGAATCGTTAGCTACATATTCTGTATACGAACTGTAAGTTGAACCGTATACACTTAAACTATTTGCAAGTCCAGTTAATCCAGTTCCCGCACCTTGGAAAGTTGTTGCCTTTAAAGTACCGGTAGAAGATAAAATTTGTATTGCATCGCACGAATACATTGGTGATGGAGACCCAGATGCCCAAACAACATTATACCACGCTCCATCAGTCCTTGAAGGATAATGAGACAATCCTGTTGCGTTACCTGCATTATTTGCATAGTTTACTGACTGGCTACCCATATCAGTAATTCCATATCCGGCTAGTGTTGTTGGCTTGCTTCCTATTTCCGACCACGAATAAGATGGTTTAGTTGAAGCTTTAGCCCACGCGTAAACATCGGATGCAGGCAAGGATGTAGGCATAAGTTGCCATGTTTTGTCACCACGCCAATATTGGTTGGAGTATCCGGATGTAATTACTGGCTCATAAATACCCGCATGAGCATGGTCACCATAAGCTGCTAAATAATGTGTAGATCCGAAACCGGGGAATCCAACTGTAGAGGCTGGAGCTGCATTGACATCTGAGTAAGTTATTGAAATGGGTAAGCTACCATCATAAACCTTCGAGTAGCCGGCAGCTCCATTAATGGTTAGCGCGTATGTACTCTTCAACGAGTCGGGAAAATCGCGTATCTGCGATTTGCTGATGGAAATTCCGTCTGATTTATTCCATGAATTGAATGCAGCTTCAGTTTTCAAATAACCTGCATCAGCATGGTTTCCCCATCCGTAAGCAGTTTCAAGCTCTAATTTGTATGCATTTGTAAAGCGGTTTACATCGGGGACAGATTCGTAAGCAGCTGCTATTTGCGAAGCAGACATAACCGAATTAAGTAGGTCCGGATCTGATAGTTTAATATACGATGCATTGGTACCTGTAGAAGTGGCTTTGTACAACGCCCACCGGGAATCTCCGTCGTCCTGAACAAATACAGAGGTTGGTAACTTGGTTATATTATAAGCATCCCTATCAGCTATATTGGCAACAGTAATTTCAGAATACCGGCTAACAATAAGGTCATACAGCTTTTTCAGCGTATCACCATCGGAAGTTACACCGTCTTTTAGAGCCTCAATTAATTGCTCAGCAACGCCGGCTTGTTCCGGGGTGAATCCTAGATTATTTTGTTTTCCACGAAATTCAGCGATCTCAGCTTCAGTAATAAGTCTATCTGTTCCGTTTTTGTCAACTTTGTTCAACAATTTAGCATCCGAATTGACAATGCTTTCAACCTTTGTCATATCAACCGAAAAGACGGGGTGTGCCAAATCGGTTTTATTGATCAGGATATTGGTGCCAGGTATCGGATCAATAAACTGGCCGCCGACTTCCATATTTTGGTCGTCGTCCGATACTTTTGTGATGTAACAAAATACACCATACTTTGGGCGCATAGGTATTGCAACTCCCTTTCCGATGGTATTGGTCACACCAATAGAGGCTACAGCTCCCGGTTTGGCATATATATCGTAGTCTTGGTTACCTTTTTTATGATTAGTTGACCATACAGGAGGTGCAAGCGGATTAGAATCTTGCGTATTATCCCCCGGATCGTTAGAATTTGCGAAAATATAGAAAAATGTCGGCGGTAATTCATCCTGAGTAAGCTTATGAGAATTTGCCCCACCAGTATTACCAACTTTCCCGTAATTTTCTGTATCATCCGAAACATCAGTTGGGGTAGCTGGTTTTGCAGGGTTATAACCCATTGGCATCACATCACGATGATCTGGAATAACGATACCATTTATAGGGACAAAATTATTATTGTAGTTGCCATCGCTCAATACAAACCCGGTAGGTATATTATCCGGATCATACCATTCTATAGTCATACCTTTTTTAATACCTGATATGAATATAGTCGGCGTAACAGTGGTTGACTGTGCACGTATCCCTGTGTCGGTAGTCCCTACCCACCAGTTACCATTGGTACCTATATAAGGTATTTCCCCAGCTTGACCATGAAGTGAAGCAATCCAGTCTGATTCCGATAATATTGGACGATCGGATGTTGTAGCAGCATATATCTCATAAGCCGTTGCACCACCGGAAGTAGATCCGGATGAATAGTTTTCCAGAAACTTTTCACGCGATATCCAATATGATTCACCCGTAATTGGGTGTTGAAAAAGGAACCTAATACCAGATGGCAATGTGTCAATCCAGTGTGTAAATCCGGAAGTAAATTTTCTTGTTATAATCTTAGCCATAGTTAAACGCCTATCATATAGTTATCATTGGTTAAAATGTATTCATCCTCTTCAGTTGCCAGTATCTGGTAAATGGTGTTGATATCAATCATGGGCGAAAAAAAAAATTCTGTAGTTACTGGTGTAACTTTCAGTGTTATGCTTTCGGGTGTCACTTGCCTCAAAGCATGCTGGTAGTTTTCAGATGTTACCGTACATTTCTGCTTTCGCTGGTCATCAATAAACCAAATGGCGTTGGATGATAATAAGTCGCCAATAAAATAAAGTTCTTCAGTCGATTTATAGCCGGTTTCCACGGTCTTCACGTCGGTGGATGCAACACGGGGACGGGCTTTTTTAAAGTCCTGAATATCTTCGTCAAATACGTTGTAAGAATTATCATCACCGGCAACCGGTGCTCTATTTCCTTTTCCGGTAACCTCTAAAAATTCGTAAGCACCTAAGGAATTTCGAAATTTAAGCAGATAACTTTCTTCCGAAAAACGATCTATAATATTGATCTTTATTACTTTTATATCATTTGCACAGAAAAAAACCGTGTTGACCGATCCTGAATCAGGAAGCGATTCTAACCAAACAGGTAAATTTACCATGCACGGAATCCCGGCAACAGCTGTTTGTAATATTAGCTTATCGCCTTTATCGGTTAATACCGATATCTGGTCGGCACTTGGAGATAGAAAAAACATGCATGCTAATTCTTTACGGGAAAGAGTCATTACATTAGAATCTGTGCGGGTAGTGAACAGGAAGTTAGCCAATGGATTCAGAAATCTGAAAGCAAATGCATCGGTACCTTCTTTGATCAGGTATTTTTGATATTCCTTTGATAAACCACCTGGTATTACTTTACCCGTGAAACTGTAGTTTGTAGTGGCTTCGGTCACCTGATATTCCTGAACAAAATCAGTTAATCCAACCTGATGGGTGGCTGTTGCATCATAAGTAGGGCGCAATAGATTACGAAGTAAATCGGAAATATCTAACGATAGTTTATAGATATTGTCAACCTGAAATGGATAACTGGATAATTGAAAGCTTTTACCGGCAAATGTAACAGTGAAAGTTTTCATTGCATCTGAATCACTTGTAAAAACGAAAACAATAGGGTTTTGTACAAATGAATATTCGGCCGGCGTTTTAGTTGCATTCATATATTTTGTTGATTTTGATAAACAAAAATATATGAATGCTTTTCTTTATAAAAGGACAGTTGACACCTATCCTATAGGGCAAACGTCGATATTCAAAACCCGATATCCGGAATCAGGTAGAATTAAATCTGGATATTTAATTCTTACATTGGCATTAAAACTCAACACGCGGGCATTGTATAGATCTAAATTCATTCTATCAATGACATCTGAGGTTACAGCAGCAAATGTTACTGAATTATGTACAAATTGATCCAGTAAAGACATTTCATCTGTCAATAGCAATCCGATTTGATCATATTTTTTTACGATTAATGATGTCGGGCGCTGATATCCGGTTTGCTGATATGCTGCCGTCGTTCCAGACTGATAATTATAAGTAGTATCCGATGCTGGACTAATGTTGGCAATTACAGCGTCATTAAATGGAACTGAATAGTTTACACTTTGTCCTTGTTTTGTTCCGGAAAGAACAGTCACAGATACAGTTCCATTATCAGTCACAACCTTAACAGTTATATTTGATTCTACATAATATTGAAAATCTACTGTTATATAATAGAAGTTAACACCTTGGACAACTTTAGTATAATAACTGGTTGTAGCTAAGTTTATCTGTCTCTTTTCACAAACAAAGCCACTCCATTTATAGGTGAATATTATTTTGTCCAGATATAATTTTGTTGTGCAAAATTCGGCATCAGTAACAGTAATACCAGTATCTGAAACTTCGTACTTCAATAGCGTGGAGATAAGTGGCTGACCGCTTAATAATTTTTGTTTACTGGCATCCCAGTTAAATGCTTCATAAATTGATAAATTCACCGGAACCCAAACCGGTTGATATGAATTACGAAGAACATCATCAAACTTTTTCCAAAATGTCTCAAAAAGTCCATTTGGCCCGTTATATACTAGGTTTATATTACCCCATGGGGTACCTGTATCATCGAAACGATGGGTGGTTCCCCAGAATACCTTTCCAAGATTTACAGCAGAATCTCCAACCCGACGACCAAAATGATAACAAAACATGATAGGGCAATCGGTTGCATTGGTTGAAGTTACAGAGCTATTTTGAGAAATAGTGTTACCAATGTAAGGAATGAAAAACACATCGGTACGCGAAGCTGTAGACCAAAGTGATGTTACATCTTTGGACGCTCCCATATCTACACGAACCATTGGTACAGCTTCGTCAGGGCTTGTAAATTCCATAGCAGTTATACTATCGTCGATGTAATAATCGTATAAATCATCGCCCAAGTCTTCATAATCGAGTGCCCATGGTTCAGGCATCCAAATATGATAATATCGTATTTCTTTCTGAACAAACAAGATTTGCTCAACAAAAACCTTTGGATCTGTAGATATTTGAGGATTTCCAGCTGCATATATAACCGGTAAATTTCCAAATGCAGTAAGCATTGAATTGAATGTTGTATATTTAGCTGTTTCTGTTTTATTACTATAATTGGATGTGAGCTTTACGGTTTGCGGATCTACAAAATAGACTTCCGGTGTATTCATTATTACCTTTGACAAATCGAGATCACAAATTTCTAAGGTATCATTCCAGAATACCAGTTTTACATCTACACCATTATCAGCCAAAAAGAACTCGCAACCGTAGCGATATCTGACACTGTTCAGATAGTCATTTATCGTTTTATTGGGAACTAATTGCCCGTAGTTGATCACGCCAAGCATAATGGCATCACAAGTATTGTTCAACTCCACTATTTTTTGGAATTCAGGATATTTTGTCAGATAATCCTGATTAAGCGCATATCCGTAACTTGAAAAAATTGTATTCAGAATGTAGCTAAACTTTAAAAATGGAGTTATCTCATATCCAATCGGAATTGTTACGGATGCTGAATCGATAGTCATTGTTCGTAAATTTCGTCCGGATAATCTATAATAAGGAAGCCCATTGGCTGAATTGGCGGTAAGTCCGGACGAAACATGATTGAGAAATCCATTTACTTCGGTAGTAGTTCCAGCATTGGCTTGTGACGTACAAACCGGGAATATATGAAAATCATCGGATATTTCTCCTGTCATTACTTTTTCCAAATAATCTATCCATGAAGCAATATTTTGTTTTTTTGTGCCAGTAAAGTCTTTTCGAATTATCTTTGAGAACAGCGTTTGCATGGACACATCCTTCATCTGGTTGTAAAAAACAGCTTCATCCAGTAGAAATGTTCCGGTAATACTTCCAGCTTGATAGGCATTTGGTCGTTGAACCTTAGTTATCTGCAACGTAGATTCTCGCTGATAAATACCAGCCTGAATAATAACCGGTATTTTAATAGCCAGTTTCAAAGCTCTATCAAATCTCTGCGGATTATCCAGAATTTCAATATTATTATCGGTATAAGGAAATGTAACAGGCAGTGATATTGTACCCTGTGTTGTAAGAAATGGGTTTGACTTATCAATGCTTATTTTGAATTTATCCGGGATATCAAAGTTTTTGCCGGAATTTTTATCTATTATTTTCATCTCGAACCTAAATTATACGAATCAGTTATTTTTTTTTCTATTTTTTTGAAATCCCAATAGTTTATTTCTAATGGTTTATCATTAAATGCTTCAATCGCTTTTGATAGTTTTTCTGCAGTGTCAGAAACGGACTTACTACTTCCTCCTAATGAACCGATTCCACCATCAGGATCGTATCCACCATCGGAAAAACCTGCAGGCAGAGGATTACTGGATGTTCGTTGTTGACGAATATTTTCGAGTTTTCTTACCAATTGAGCGGCAACCGGATTTGCCATTTCAGGCTGAGCAACATAATATTCGCCTTTGTGTATCGGTTTCCCTGTATTAGTGTATCCGGCTACTTCGTACCGGCCACCATCACCCGTGTAACCACCATCAGGATCGTATCCTCCGTCGGCATATCCTTCCGAAATACTTGTTGAAGTAGAAGAAGTAGAAGAGGAATCAATAGTCGTATTTTTCACTTTATCTCTTTCGGCCGATGCTGCTGCTATCTGAGCTGCGCCTGTACCAACCAATAATCCAGTCATTACACCAGCAGCAATAGGTCCCAAAACCGGACCTAAAGTCATAGCCGAAGCCCATGCATTCATAATACCGGTAGCAGTAGATACACCAATTTGAGCCACTTGTATTTCAAATTGTGCATCAGCATATTTTTTCTGAACATCCAGTTCGGCCACTGACTGATCATGTTGCAACGCTTCTTTTTTAGAAGCATAATCGGAATCATTTTGGTTTAATGCTGCAATTCTCTTGGCATAATCAGCCTGAACACTTGTAGTTTCGGCACTTTGCAGCGAGGTGACAAAATTGGATCCGGCAGAAACTATTTCTCCTACCTGATTAGTATATTTCTTTGCCGCGTCAAGTTTTATCTTTAATTTTTCATTTTGATAATCTTGCTCTGATATTAATCCTTCTGAATACTCCTTTTCATTGGCTGCTTTTCTTAATTGATATTCACCAAGTATAGAATCTTTTGCATACTTGGTGCTTATTTTTTTCTTTTCCTGTTCTAATTTTTCGTGTTTCTTTATTTTCTCATCATCAATCTGACTCTGAGTGTCAGAAATTGCTTTCTGACTTGCTTGCAATGCGGCAATATATTCGGGGGTTGCAGCCATTTCTAAGCCTGCAATCAGGTCATTGAATTCCTGTTGTGCTTTAAGACGATCGGCCAAACCACCTGAATTTATCACATCAATCTCATCTTCATATTGCTTTTTGGTAAGTTTTCCATCAGCATATTCCGTTTTTGCCGCTTGAAGTTTAGCATTTTTAGTTGCATCAATTACTTTTAGCTGAGAATCATTCGTTTTCACAAGCGAATCCAAAATGGCTTTATCGGCAGATGCTTCAAAGTCTTCGCGCTTTTGCTTTTCTTCTAATGTTATTTTAGTTACATTTCGTTCATGATCTGCAACCAATACCTGATAAGCTTCAAGTTGTTGACCTTTGAACTTGGAGGAATCTCCATCTAAACCGGCTTCTTTCTTCACTAAATTGAAACGTTCGGTTTCAGCTTTTAAAGCTATATCCTTCAGCTTTTTGTAATAGTTATCTTCAAGTTCAATACGCCTATCTAATTGATCTTTCGATAATTTTTCCAATGAAACTCCAAACAAGTTTTCAGATTTCAGCTTTTCCTGATATTTGTAATCCTCATTTTCGAGCAATCCCGATGAGTCGGAAAGAATTTTCTCCCATTTTTTCTTTAATTCCTGTTGCTTTTTGTAAGCTGCTGCCTGAGATGATAGCAGTGCGGCATTGGCTTTACCTTCTTTATTTTGTAGTCCCTGAATTCGGTTATCCTTATCGGCTACAAGTTGAGCAGTATTGTTCTTTGCATCCTGAATGGCTTGGTAATCCTTCTTTGAGCGAAAACTTTGCTCTTTGTTTACAAGCTCTTCATTTTTCTTTGAATACTCTAAATCTGTATTAAACATGGAAACGCGCATTTCTTTGGCCTTTTTTACGGCTGCCAACTTTTCGGCTGAGCTTAAAGTTGACTGCTTAGATGCTTTTTTCTCCAATACATCTATTTCGCCCTGAATTCGGATACGTTCCGATTGCCATTCGCGTTCGGCTTTGGTTAGTTTCTGACGTGAAACCTCTGTCTCCATTGCCAGTTTAGCATTCGAATTTATGGTATTAAGATTTACTTTAGATATGATCTTTCCACTATCTGAAATTGCACCTCCTAAATCTTTTACTGTGTTCAATGAACCTGTTACAACATCTTTTAGCCCTTTAAATCCATCGATACCAGCTTCTTTAATGTGCGTTAAAGCTGCACCAAAATTGCCTTGTTTTATGTCATTAAATAGGGTGAATATCGTTCTGAGAGGTAATAATGCCAGTTTTATAGCACCTGTTAGCATCGTAACGGCTCCACCCGGCTTGCTGAATGCTTCGAATAATACACCACCTATTTTACCGGCGACAGATAAAAACTCTTGAAAATACACACTAAGACCGGCTGTGATCTGTTTGAATTTTTTTGCACCCTCATTTGTAGCCGTGAAATAAGTAACAAGAGCACCAAGAGCTACAATTAAAAGCCCTATTCCTGTACTTGCCAAGGCAATTTTAAAAATCTTCATGGCAGCAGATCCCATGCTAGTAGCTACAGTGGAAGCCTCGGTGGCTGCTGCACGTGCTTTTTCGGCAGCCGTAGCCATTTCAGCGGTGGCAGTACCTTCGGCGGTAGCTTTTTTAAGCAATGACTCAGCGGCTGTAGCTGCTTCATCAGCTTCTTTTGCAAGTTGAACAGCAACTTTTTTGTCATTAATAGCCTGCTTCAGCATTTTGGTTGTACCAATTACCTCATCAGTCTTATTCTTTATCAGCTGATAAGATGCTACAGCTTTGGTTTGTATTTCGCCAAATATGCCGGGCAATTTTTCTATTTCAGCTTTAAGCTGAGCATTTGATTGTGGAAGTTTATTGGTTTCATCACGTAGCTCTTTCATTCGAGCCCGTGTGGTTTGTAATTCTTTTTCAAGCTTGGAATAAGCTTCAGGATTGAGCTCTTTCGACGTATTATTCAACTGGCTTTGTAAATCATTAGCCGATTTTTTCAATTGATTCATAGTCATAGCATCAATGCCTAACGTTTTTTCATGCTCTTTGATAAGGAGTGTGTTTTTAGAAATACTGTCAGCATTTTGATCGTAAGATGCTTTCAGGTTATTCCATGTATCTGAATTCTTTTTACCCTGTCCTTCCAAATCTAACATTGCCTTTTGAATGGCTTTGTTAGAGCTTGTAAGCTCTTTGTTAGCTTGGGTTACTTTGTAAATTTCTTGTTGCGTTTTGGATGCATCGAGGGAAAGAATCCACTTTATCTCATCATCTTGAAGTTTTGCCATGGTCGTATATTGTTATAGACAATACATGCATTGTCTTTACATCTATTTATAATTCAAATGGTAGTTCTAGTTGTTGTCCGGCTTCGGCCAATTGCTGACGGATGGCAGCTTTAATTTCGTCGGTCATACCAAACTTGATGGCCGGTAGGGTTTCGCCCCAAAGGACTCTCCAAACTATTCTATTATACAGATGAAGTTTACCACGAAGGCCCCAATTAGATCGGATTTCATTAAATCGCAGATATTTCAAAATTCGAACGGTTACCTGGTATTTTAATCCGGTCCCGGCAATACCAAATTTTCGCTCGTTGAGATTGGCAAATAACTGTCCAGTTCGTTCATGTAGCAGTTCATGAGCCACCTGACTTTGAAGATCAAATACTTTGTTTGTCCCTTTACGAAGCATGTCAGTAACAAACTTATCTTTAATAATTTCATCCGATATCATACGCATTTATTTTTATTCAAGTCAAAGATAAATAGGTAAAACAGGGCGATAAAGGACAAAAAAAGCCCCGGCGAATATTCGTCGGGGCTTTTGATATGAGTAAACTTTGCTTACTTCTATAAATTCAATTTTTGTATAGCATTACATAATGGTATATTGTCTTTTACTGATTTTTTCAAAACTGAAATAGTTTTATCAAACGATCTAACGTTTTCATACACCTTTATTATATCTGAAATCCGAAATTCAGATGATATTTCAATTGCTTTCAATACATTCCTTTCCATTAAATCTAACTCCATCGTAATCGATTTATTTAGTTTTGTTATTCACATATTCCAAAATTACGAGAAATGGCTTCATTGATCACTCGTTTCCGTTCTTCGGAATTCATGCTTTTGTAAGCATCTTTTTTATTGTCGATAGTCGATTGACGAAGTGAAGCACTCATTTCGGCTTCGCCCATGGCCACGCCATCAGCATAGCTTTGCATTTCGGGAGAGTCTGGATCATCAATTGCCTGTGCAGTTTCCTGCAGGCAGTTCTCGCTTACATTGCCCCTAAGTAGACGAATGGCATGCATAGGGGGAAGATTGTGACGGCCACATTCGTAAAGGATATCCAGCGGGGTCTTATCCGTTAGATCAAAGGGTTTATATTCTTTTTCTTTGCTCATGGTATTTACCAATTATCGTTTTTAGAACCAAATTTCAGTTTTTCAAGTTTTTCAAATAATTGATTTGCTTCTAATTGACATTTTTGCTTTATCTCGTTCCAAATTTTATTGTTAGATGACTTATTCATTCCACCGCCTATAGGATTCTCTTCCGCGGTAGTTATCATCCCCATACATGATTGAAAACTACAATTATTTTTAATTATCTCATGAGAGAAAGAACTTAACTCTATTTTGAATCGACCATCTTTTATCTGAAATTTCATTTTATAATGAATAAATCCTCCATAGCACTGCATAAAGCCAGTTTTCACAAAAGGAATGGATGCATCTTTAATTATATAACCGGCATCTTTATCGGATAGTTGAGAATCATTTTTTACATTATGATAATTGGTTCCGATCCATTCTAAAATTGTAGAATAAATAATTTCCTTTTTCGCAGAATCAGCTTGAATTACTTTTGAGAATGATAAAGGTTCTTGCGCATTTGCACTGCTAAAATACAGAATAGACAGAATAGATAAAAGAATAGTTTTTTTCATACGTGATAATTTTTAGTAATGAATATGAGTTACAAAGATATAAAAAAGTATTAACGCAAAAAAGCCCCACATTTCTGTGAGGCTTTTAATATAGTATTTTGGATTCACACTAAATGAATCTGCATTAAATCATCCATAAATTTATGAATCCCTGTATCAATCTTTTCAATTTGAGTTTTCCTTGGCTTTTTCAAACCTGTAGAATAATGACCTAATTGTTTTTGATTGATGCCTGTGATTTTTTCTAAACCCGACTTTGTGAAAATTACTGAAATATACTCTAAATATGAAGCCGTATCGAATTCCCATTTAATCTCATAATTTCCTTTTAAAGCCTCTGGAATATCTTCATTATACTTTTTATATAATGTGATAGCTTCCAAAATATTCTCTTTGACTTCTTTTACGGTGTCCCCCGCACCGTATATTCCAGGAATACCTTCAGCCCAAGCACCATATTGGTCGGTTCCTTTTTCTATTTTTATAATAATTGCCTTCATAATTGTTTGTTTTGTCTATTTAGTCATTTTTGCATTTAGTCATTTTTGTCATTTAATCATTTAATCATTTAGTCTAACAAAAAATTGTGTTCTTTTTTTTCTGTATGTAAGTTTGTTTTTTTTCGTTTGGTACAAACGTAGGTGGGGTTGATAATATATTAAGTTTCCTTTTAAAGGATATGGGAATTAAAACCCCATATCCTTTAAAATTCTTTTTCTTAATCCTTCCGGAAATTCTTTAGCTCCATGATAAGGAACAGGATATCTTAGTCCATTTTTATCTTTGTAGATATAATGGCTACCTGAAGATTCTCCTGTCCACTCCCAATCACGCTCAGATTCGTCTCTGTGCTTTCGAAGCCAACGATGGAATTCAGTATACTTCATATTTCAAAGAGCTTTCGTTTATTAAACTCGATACAAAGGTAGTCAATTTTCTACCATTTGCAAGTAAATAGCAAGATTTATTTTAGATATTAACGATATTTATAATTACAAACAAAATGCCCGAACTTCACAGCCCAGGCATCTCTTCATATTAACCAATAAAATGAAACAAATCAAATGATACGAGAAAGAATTTGAAGTAAAGCCCCGGAACGTGCAGGGGTTAGGTGTTGTAATAGTTCGGTGGCAGCATGGAATTTTATTACTGTATCGTGAATTTCCTGTCGTGTATAGCCTTGAAACAGTTCTTTCACCACAGCAATAAGGCCGCTAGGTATGCAGGCATTAGACTGTCCGTAGATATGTGCTACGTCGTTCAGATAGGTACAGCAAAAATATGTTTGGCTCACACAGCCTTGTATTTTATTTTCGGGTATCACCATGTGTGCCGGCATGGGTTGTTGTTCGTCGGATAACGAAATGAGATAATCAAATTTATTGTTCCATTCGCCCAAATCGTTGAACATATCGATAAATTCCTGTTGTTTCTCTTCTAGTGTCATAATATTTCTTTTGAATTTTCAAACATGGCCGCCCAACCGCTTCGCCCATAAAAAGTTTCGGGTGCGATGGGATAAATATCAGCTGGAAATTTTATTAAACTCAGATACCCGCATGAATTGAGTTCTGTCTGATCCGTCTGCATTTGGTTCAAAATGGCATTCAGCACATTGTTACACTCGTTCATCAGCAAGGCTTCGTTTAGATTATCGTTGTTGCTAAAGTTGAAATCACGACAAAGATTTATACCTATTTTTTCACTAACTCCATCGGTGGTTAGCGGATTATAAGAAAATTCTCCGTATTCGACGAATAGAACAAATCCTTTAGAATTACTTATTTTATCCTCTACGTATTTTCGATCGGCCGAAACGATAAATGTACCAATACCGGGGAACACCAAGTCGTCAGACTGATTAAGCATGTCCGAAACTAATTCGTCGTAACCTTCTTTTTTAGTTTCAGTTGTTTGTGAAAACAAATCGGTCAGCACGGTTTTAGGAACAAACCGTGAAAAATATTTGTAAATATCAATGATGTAATCCTGCTTATTCATTGCTTAATCTGTTTATATCGGTTATACTTAATCCGGTCCGCTGTGCCAGTTCATCAAGCTTGATGCCCGAAGCCAGCGCGTTATTGATAGAATCTTTCAATGCTTTGATCTGAGCATTGAAAAAATCAATTATAGTTTTATCTTCAACAAAAGAATATCCTTCTTTTTCGAGGAAAAGCATAGTTTCGCTTAAACCCAGGTTTATTTTATCGGGGTCGAAATCTTCACCTCCTTTGCGACTGTACAGAATGCTGTAGGTTGAATGTTCGCGAAAAAACTTGATAATGCCGGTAAACCAATACATCACCCCAAATGGTATTTCAGGGGAAAATTTCTTCACCACATGCATCGGAAAACCGTACAGCACACACATAATTTTATTCATGCAATAAGCCTTGACATTGACGTCGCCCGATTCATTATATGCCTGAAGCAAATCCATACAATCTGTGTATTGTTTGGCGGTTATATTTGTTTCCACGGTTACATCACGATCGAACATCGGGGCGCAATCTGAGTAAAGAACAATAGGGTTTCGGGCAAAATAGTAGTTAGGAATGATCTTACTTTCTTCTAGCTCAAATGCGAAATTAAATCTCTCAGCCAGTTGTATCAGATTGAACTGGATGTTTTCCTGTGTTTCGGCTTCATGCTCCAGCATTTCACGAAATCGCTCTTTTCCTAAAAATAGTCTATAAAAGATGATATAGAAAAAGTGTTTGAGCCCAAACCAGAACCCGCGTGTTTTCGCCGGCATGTAACCGGTGAATTCTATAAGCAAATTGAGCTTAAACTGAAATGGTGTAATTTCATTTGCAAAAAGCAATATCATATTGCGGAAAACAAATGGTATATGCTTAGGTGGCACATCTTCCCAACATTCGGGGATGTTGATTGTAGATCGTTTTAGGTGGATCGTTTTCATTGGTTGGTTGATTCAAATGTGAAAGGTTTACAGACTCCAATCGAAAAATGCTCAGCAGCTTCTAAAGCCTTTAATACTGCCATCTCTGCTGTGATAGATGCAGAGATAGATGAATGTATTGCTCCTAATGCATAATCACTTCCACATCCTACAGAAGCAAATCCTTCCATATTTTCACCAACTTGAAAATCTTCATCAATCTGGAAAAGTCTGTTTTTATATGCTACTAAAAAACTACCACCCTTTTCATCTCCATCTTTTTGTTTCTGAATAAATCCACCATCAGTAAAGCATTTTCGAACTTCGTTGATGAAATCAGTACACATATATTCGTAAATGTCTTTATCGTTAACAACTGGTGGATTGAATGAAAATCGAAGCAATTGTATCATTCGAAATGATGATGTACATCCAATAATAAAATCACCATTTTTAAAAAGTTTAGTGTCTTTTCTTGCCATAATAAGTGATCCTGCTACTCCGGCAGAATCAGCACCCATGATAACTCTATCATTTTCTTTGTCTAAAAATCCTACAATGCATGTCATAATGTTATTTTTTATTGGTTAGCTATTTTTAATAAGCGAATGAATCACTTTCTTTTACTCCCTGCAATTTGTAAACCTGAGTAGATGAAATTCCGGTTGCAGTTGGATCGGTTGATTTTTCGATATCCATTACGCGCCAAAAGCTTTCGGCTTTAGCTTGAAATTGATAGGCCACTTTTTCGCGGATGAATTTTTCTGGTAGATCCTTTTTGTTTTTGGAGTCCATTTCGTTGTTTATTTCAAGGCGGATAGTTTCCGGCAGGCAATAATACGAAAGGCGCAAACAGGCCCGATACATGGTTTCGTAGCAAACGGCACGGGCTATATCGTCTGTTTTTTTAGATGATTTATTGCGGCTTAATACGCAATCTGCCCAAACTTCGCGGATAATCCATGTGGCATTAAGCACGAAATAAATATCTGAAACACCAACCCATTTCTTTAAGTCGTCGATATTGATCGGTAATTCTGCATATTCTTTTTGTTTTTCAGAATCTTTCCAATCGGAAATTTTGGCGGCATTGGCATCCAACAGTTTTATTAGCTGGTTCATCCAAAACCAAGCATCGGTAATCAATTTGTTGTCGAGCTCATCTTTTTGATATTTGTAAATGGTTGTCTCGCTGTCAGTCTTTTTTATGGTGATCCCATCATTACCAATTTTGGCAATTAAAAAAATGGAATGCGCATACAAAGCAAAGTTTAACATTGCACTTTGTAGGCAATCGGTTAATTCAGCATTTAATTCAGTCTCCACATTGGCTTCGACTGCCGGAACTTCCGGAACATCATCGTGTGCCGGAATAGCATCGGAAGCTACGGTAACAGCAGCTTTACCATCACAAAGTTTGTTGTACAGAGTCTGACCGATAAGATCGGATATCTCCACTCCTACTTTCGTCAACGAGCTTTCAAGATTGTCGAATTCTAGGGTCAAGTTAGCCCCGGAAAGTTTTTTCTTTAATATTGAAGAAAATCCTGTGCGTACAAATGGTATTTTTAGCATGATATTATTGTTTAACTGGATCAGCCGTTGCTGTATTTGTCAACCGATCCTTTGGTGTAGTGTCCTGTTGTTTTGCGGGGATATCAATCCAAAATCCTAGTTTTAAGCCTAGCTGTTTTGCATACGGGAAATTGATCCAGATAGCGCGATTAATCTCCTTAAGAATGAAATATTCGTCCCATGTGAGCGTGGAAACATATAACAGGTAGTTATAATAGACATCGGCACCTGCCAATGAAATAACACCATCCTTATCAACACCGGTGATTGCTCCCGGAATTCCCAACGAAGCCAACACAACCTGATCGGATCGTTTATCGTTGCTATTTATAGACTCAATAAATTCCTTGAACTTACCGGGAAAATCTTCAAATTTCCAAGGTGTATCTCCCCATTGGGTGGTGGCGTATAATTTTCCCTGATTTTTACCCTCACCACTCATCAGGCTTGTTATTCGGCGAAGTTCACACGAAATCAAATCATCAACCATTACTTCGTAAAATGGAAATGGCTTACCGGTGTCATCCACTAATTTCACACCCCTATATTCAGTTTGACGTGGCGTGTCAGGATCTCCCTGTAAATTCCGAGTACATATATCCTGTAGAATGGATTTTTGCTGCATATACCAGGTACCGGGGATAATGACATGAACGTGTGCATTCAGCGCATTTTTGTAATATGAATTAGTGTATTTAGGTGCCAGATTGGACGATTTTATATATTCCGATGCACCTTTAAACCAATCGTTATAGGCGTAAACCCATTTAGCGAATGATTTGTCGCTGTTGAAAGCAATTGATACAGGATATTTGGTAGGATTTTTAGGGTCAAAACGTGGATAAACATCATATTGGTGAGTTGAAATGTATAACCAGTCACCAACTATTACATATTGACAATCTTCCGATTTGATACGACGGTTAGTCCAGTCACCAGTCGCAGCCAAACGGGCTTCATCCGATCCAACATAGCTAAGCGCATCTATGGAAGCAGCTGTGCCAATTCTGCGGCCTTTATTAAAATTGTATTTTGACACGCAAGTTTTAACCAAGTAATAGTCATACGACATATTGGTTATATACTCCCAGAATGAATTATATCCTTTTTCTTCCCAACTATTTAACCAATCTTCAATTTTAGAATCGTAATAAGGTACTCTAACGCGACGAGCATCCTGATCTTTCCCAATTATACGTTCTGTAAAAAGTCTCGGACCTTTTCCAAACAAAAAATCAACTTGTTTTTGAATTAATTGAGGGATTAATTTATGTTCTCCGGTTACGGCTGCCACTTCTTGTGGGTAAAGGTTGTGCCCATCCCCCCAAAGAGGTACAGAATAATCTTCCAAACGCATGCAAACACGATCGGTTGAAAATTTACTGTAAATTGTTTGATATTCACGTGTCAGAATGTTTTCACGCTCAGATACACCTTGAATTTCGAACGTCAACACATTAGATTGTGATCTAGCAATGCCCCTATGGTTATTTGTCCATTCAACTTTTACATCTTTTTCTAAAACCGTTTTTTTCATTTTTGTTGATTAAATTTTTTATTAGTCAAACCATTTTATGGTTAGAAATTCATTGTTTGGCGGAAAGGCTATTTTTCGGATCAATTTTTTAAAACATTGCCTTGCATCTCCACTTTCAGTATCTTCGAAATATAAATAATGATCTGAATTTACACTCAACCCCTCCCCTTTCATGGCTGGCCGTATTCTACAATTTTCATATTTTCGAATTTGCCCATATTCATTGCGAGCCAAATCGCACGTAATAAATACAATGGAAAAAGTAGCTCCCGGAATGAGTTTTAAATTTCGGATCCGGATAAAAGCGTCGGCACCGCTAATTGTCTTTTCTTTCAATTCCATATACAAAAAAAGCCCACTTTCGTGAGCTCTTAAAGGACATTATTATCAACCAACGGAATAATTTCCAGCACCCATTGGCGAAATTTGCTTTCGTTCTGAGTCTGGTAACAGATTACTGAATTCACCCCAAAGAAGGTACAATAGAGCAGATGACAGCTGTGTTGAGTAATATGCCTGATCTTTATACTCCAGTTCCTTTTCTGATTTTTTATCCAGTTCCACTTGTCCTTCTGTACGTTTCAGGGGCGAATGATTGATAGAAGAAATTAATGCTTCACATTCGTTTTCATCAATCAACACATCATCACGGTTTCCTTCATTTTTTCCAAATAGTAAATTCAATAGCCTATAATGTTGGGGATAATATATCGTAGGCTGACCCAAACTCATTAATGTCACATTCCAACCTAGTTTTTGAAGTGCTGTTTTGAGTAATATGGCATCGGTATCATTAAGATCGCCTTTCAATGGATAATATTTTCGATAATGAGGATCCCGCTGATTGGCGGCTCTGTCGTAATGAAAAATTACGGACTTATTACCCGTTTTTCGTTGAGCTTGGAAAAAATCATCAAACTGTTTGGCCATTTCTTCATGCTGATCCGGGTGAATTACCCACATATCTTTAATCACACGAAATTTCTTTTCTCGTTTATTGCGTTGAGCTATTATCAAGCTCGAAAATGGTCCTGGATCTAATCCAATTATCAGCGGCAAATCCTTATTCCAATATTTCAGATTTTTGCATGTATGTTTAAATTCTTTATCGATGGAAAAATCATCAATATTGCCGTAAGTATAGCCGTCATCAAAAGTGTGCTCTTTTCCGAATTTTCCGAAAAAACGATCTTTCACCTTATGTTTTCGAACGGCCAAAATTGAGGTATTAAGCCGATCTGTATCTTTTATGTTTTTAACCTGATTTACGATATAGTCAAGCCCTAATATTTTAATATTTGAAAATGATGAGGCTCGGACGTATAATGTTTGTCCACGTCTTAATTCGGTCAACCGCTTAGACCACCTTTCTATATATTTAGTCAGTTTACTGATTTTTTGTTGATCTAACTTGTTTTCAGCAACGATTAATTCAGCTTTTTTCTGATCAACTTCATAAGCAATTTCTTGAATACAATCCATCAATTCAGGATTCATGTTTGCTTCGTATTTTGTAAACCAATCGTTATCAGTTTCAAAATTGGGGGTTGATGAAATACCGGTTATTCCCATAAAGTAATGAGAATGCCCAAATTTCGCACGATTGGCACGTAATGCAGGAATAATACGTTCGGTGAATTTATCCTCTGGAATTCGAAGCATTTCATCCACTAATAGGTGAGCAGCATTCTTACCAAGCATACTTTCAGGACGGTCGCACGAAACAAATTGTATTACACAACCATTGACAAAAGAAACTGTATGTTTCCAGTTGTCAATGTAAGTTTCACATTTTGCGAAATGCTTTGGCGGTTCCTTACCTATTTCAAAATATACACCCCGCTCATAGTTCTCATAAAAGTATTCCATCAATCCGGGCAATATATTTTCAAGGATTGATTTATATGTGGAAGCAGCCAAAACAATAACAGCACCCGGAAGATCATTCTGTATCCTATCTATACGCGGTGCAAGTACGTGTGTTGTCTTACCTGATCCACGCCCTAATTCAGCAAAAAGGAATGTAGGATCGCACAGTTTTATCTTTATCTGAATAACAGTCAGATAAACCGTTAAGAATATATCCTGAGCATACTTCTTTATTTTCATTTCTTCTGTATATCAGTAATATTCAATTCCATTTCAACCTCTCCTTTGAGTCTGCCCTTATCGTTGCCACTTATATCGAATGATTCTATAAGACTCAATGCCTGCTCGTATGCTGACAGTACACCCTTCTTGCTTACACCCATTCGTTCTAGTTGCATATCTGCTGATACTATCTGCGGTTTGAACTTAATACGATCTGGATTAATGGTGTTGGCAGATGCAGCAATCCGATAATCACGGGCACGTTCTAAGCATGTACGTGCTTCTTTAAAGTCATGTGCTACCATGTCAACCTCCCAAAGCTTCATCATTTGATCAGCATAGTAAAGGTTCCATGCCTCACTTGTGACTGAGCAATCAGAGTTGAAGTAGTTGATTGCATCGTATATACGAGTCTTACATGCGGATATAGATAGGTGTGTGTATGACTTCTGAAGTCGTTTGGCACAATCAGACACAGACGCGTAGCGTCTGAACAAATTAGATGCTTCATTAACTTGAAGTATATAGTCTGCTAGTGCAGGCGGTATGCCTGTCTTCTTTGCATCCCGAACTTCAAGGAATCTTTCTACAACTTCAATGGGTAATTTTTGCAGATGTTCTATCATAATTTCGACTATATGTATCTTGTTTTGAGCAAAACTAATCAACTAATACATGTCGTTAAAGGACTATTCTAAGTATTAATGAGCCAAAAGCGATACATTTTTGCTATCTCAGCACCCAATATGAGCAACTATACGTAACCTGCTGATATAAATAGCCTAATCATATATCCCTTTTTTCATGCACTCTCGCATTACAAATCCAAAACTCAGCGGAACGGAGGAGACAGAGACATTTTGCGTTTTTGTTTGAGTCGTAGAAACATCATAGTTCCGATTATTAGACATTTATGTATAAAAAAAATATCAGATTGCTTGAATCTGATACTTTTTGAAGTAAAACCGCATATTTTATTGAAAATTCCAACTTCTAATCATTTTAAAAGTTGCTTTAATATCTCATGCCGGATTTTTGCACGGGAAAGGTTGAGCTCCCAACTCTGAAGTTCTTCATCCGATTTGTATTTCTTTGTCCGGATCTGACTTTCGATGCGGCGAATGTTCTGAACAATGTTGGTTACCTGATTTAAAAATTCGGCTGGATTCTCAGCCTTTAAATTGGCTAGTTCGGTATATTGATCATTTGAAAACTTACGGGAGCGTGTGAGGCTGTGAATGTACAAAAATGCACCAGTGTCATTGTAGGATTGTAGTTCCCGGTGTGCGGATTGATTGCGGATATCGCACTCAACCATTTCAAGTGCTAGATCAGTATGCTCATCTATTAAAACATCAATCTCCTGCATGCGACGGTAAGTGTTTACTCGTTCATCATACAGGAGAATGCATGTTTGAATATCTGGATCGGTATTGTTCGACCAGGCTATTCTTGGGAATTCGTCAGATTTTTGTCGCTTTTTTTTTCATTTTCTACGACTGGTGATTCTTCTTTAGTTTCATCAGTGTTTATATTGGCGGCTTCTTTCGCTATTAATTCAGCAGCATCAGCTTCCTCTTTGGCTTTCAGTTCAGCATCTTCTTTCGCTTTTAATTCTGCAGCATCAGCTTCCTCTTTGGCTTTCAGTTCAGCATCTTCTTTCGCTTTTAATTCTGCAGCGTCAGCTTCCTCTTTGGCTTTCAATTCAGCAGCTTCTTTCGCTTTTAATTCTGCAGTAACTGCTTCCTCTTTAGTCAGCCTATTTGCTTCAATTTCGTCCTGAGAAACTTTGTCCAACAGTGAATAAATGATCTGACCATGCAGACGATCTATGTTGTATCGGTTGACACGGGCAAGTTCGTTGTTGAGATGTGACAATGGAAAGTGTTTTTTAAACAGATTCAGGTCTGTATAAAAATGCTCCTGTACCCGCAATGAATGCGAGGCCTTTGTTTTTTCGGATATGGTTAATTGCTTTTTCATATTTTGTGTTTTATAGTAGAGACACACGGTTGTGTGTCTCTACAGTTTTTATACAATTAATAAACCTATGATCTATACACTTCGTAGAAAGCGTAGCCGGTACCCGTTTTTGTAATTGCAAACGAAATTGAATTTCCAACCTTAGCTGAGAATGATACTCCCGATTTCAGAATGAATTTATCTGAGTTATTGATTACAGTCGGGAATACAACCCCGGCACCTTGCAACTCAATGATACGACCCACATCGGCATCTGTCACACCTGTGATATCTGTCAGTGTTTTGGCTGTTGCATTGTCCGTAAGTAGATATAGGGATATAACTCCCAATCCAAATGTAGTTCCGTCTGCTAGTTGAATAGTAAGAGGATCCTCACGAATGATCGGACCATCGTAGAACCAGAATGGTTCAGGACAATCACCACCTTCGAGCGAAAGTTCTACACCAGCAATATTGCTCACATCACCAATGGATTTCAGTTTAATTGTCAATCCACTTGAACATGGTGAACCGGCAATAAATTTCTGTCCGTCTGAACAACGCTCCCAAATGAGAACGACTTCAAGACCCAGATTAGCATATACCCATTGAAGAGTCGGTTTACTAATACCATCCAAAGTGAGTGCAACAGTTTGTTTACCTTCGTAAGGAGAAGAACCAGCTGCTGTAGATGGCTTAATTGTGTTTACCCGGCAATCAATGTATTTATGTGTTTTTCCGGCCAACAATACATTGGTGGAAATGGTAGCATTGACGGCTTTCGGGAAATTATCAATATCAACATCAGTTAACAATGCTATATAAGCACGATATTTAATCGACGTGCTTTTTTCATTGTTGTTATTATTTTTTGTTATATCGAATAACATATTATTTAAGTTTTTAAGGGTGAATAACTATCAGGTGGCCGAAGCCACCTGAATTATATGTTAGACAGTTGTCACTTTACGTTCGAGTTCCAAGAATTTTCCTGTCGGTTTAGTCACAATTTTAGCTTCACCGTCGACAGTTTCCGTCACATCGTGAAGTTCAGCATACACCTTGATGTAGTCGCCAGCTGCTGCTGGTACGAAATCAGAACCTATTGTAGAGAATACCCCTGACTTAGCAAGTTTACATCCTGCAAATGCATCGGTGGCAACTAATTTGTATACAAACTCATGACTAAAATTAGTCACAGTTGTAACCGGTGTGTTACCTGTAATTTCAAACAAGGTATTTGCCTTGAACGAAATTGAATCAGCCAATGCTAAATCGGAAGCAGGGAAGTTGGTAAAAATCCACTGGAACTCACGGTTTGCAGCCAATTGATCAGCCATTGTTTTGTACTTAATTCCGGCACGAAGTACTCCTGAACCTTCTTTCCAACGCGAAAATGCGATAAGCGTTTCCATCCATTGTTGGTAATTGAATGCCAACATTTCCATTGGTTTGTCTTCGTAGTTTTCTACATTGTTAGGCAACGTGATCCAAACTTTGAAGCAATTCATTGGCATATTAGGTACCCATACAATTGCATCAGGTGAAAGGTCTACCAATGCGTTTCCGGTTGATCCGGTAAAGTCATCTGCCAATTGGTACTTGGCCCTATACGCACGTTTGTACCATTGTTTGTGACGGGCATTACCATAGATTTGATACCCGGTCATGTCCGGAACTACTTCGTTGGTATTGTCCCACAAAGTTTCGTAAACATCTAACATCGAAGTGTGATCGTACACTCCTAATTCTGAGAAAGGAAGAATTTTCAAATCTTCTTCAACACGTTCGATAGCACGTAATGCACCATCAGCACCTAAAAGAGCAGGGTTGGAAGTTACGTTTTGCAATGGAACGCGAACACCACATACACGACGACGATTTTGTTCGTTGAGTAGAATCTGACCAAAGTAAACCAAAATCCATTCAATGAATGTCCACTTGATTGGGTTGGATCCTTCGCGGTTCAGATAACCGATATACAGTTTTTCTAACTTGATCATGTCTTCAAACTTGAATTTGAAACCAAGATCGATAACTGAATACACTTCGGCTGCAAAATTTACGTTTCCTTTGAAATTATCTCCAGAACGATATCCCTGAGAAAGCTCACCAAAGTTAGCGGTTGGTGCAAATTCCTTATTTTGGATATTTGAAACAACAGGGAATATGGAAGCTACTGACGGAATGGTACGGAAGTATGCCAGAATCAAATCGGTACGACGTACAGAATATTCAGGAGCTCCGGCATCATCTAAGCCGGAGTAATCCATTCCGCTTTCGCCAGCAATCATTTGTTTGTAATCCAATGCCCCAAGCAGATTGCTTGCATCCAACGAAGCCATACGATTACGTACAGTTCCGGCAAATGCTTTGAAATCTGTAATAAACATTTCTTTATCTCCCTCGCTTAGATTTTCGCCATGAGGTTTACGAGTAATAAATGTTTCGTTGTACCATTTTCCACGGGCAAACATCGGAGCTTCCAAACCAAACAGGTGAGTAGCTGTGTGAGCAGTTTTGCCTAATACAGTTGCCAACATACGAGAAGATCCAGCTGCCGAAGATGCTTGTACAGCGGGTACCTGAACAGGTTCCGGTTCGGCAGCTAATGCTGCAATCTGTTGCTGTTGGTTTTGAGCTGTAGTGATTAAGGTTTGTACAGCTGCAGGAGCTGTTTGTGGAGCCTTTGCTGGTTCTACACTCAAAAGAGTTGCTATTGAAGCAATGTCTTCCGCTGATAAAAGAGTTTGCTCCATTTCGGCAGGCTCATCCAAAGCGCGATCTGCTTCAAATGTGATGTTGTGAGTTTCCTCATACTTAGCGAAAATAAGCTTTTGTTCGTCTGCTGTTAAAGTTCCTGCTTTAACTTGCTCAGAGTAGCCAAGAGCTACAATCAACGCCATAAAACGTTTTTGCCACTTTTTCATACTTTTTTAAAATTTTAATTGTGAGTAAATACTTTTGTTTGTGTTTGCTATGTTTTGAACCTCAGCAATTGCTTGGTTTAGGTTCATAAGTCCGTCGATAGCCTTGTATGTTATTGCATCGTAGGCATAAAATTCGCGCCCCTCCAAAATACCTTCTACCGATTGATCAATTTTTGGACGACCTTCTTTTATTATATTTTGGAAATGAAGTGCAAAAGGGGTTAGAGATTCATCGATCATCGGTTTATCGTTTCCGTTTAAAGCTTCACGAAATGGAAGATTTTTAAATTTTGATTCTGGAGGATAAATGGATATGATTTTAACCCCGGCATTTTCGAGCATTTTGCTCTGATCAATCAATTGTGCAAAGGTTCCGATTGATCCCCATTTGCACATTCTATTGGTTGCGCCAACTTTATTGCAAAATGAAGCAGCATAAGCTCCACCCGATTCGCACATGCCATCAATCAACCCAATGCTTGGTTTGGTACGGTTGCGCATGGCATCTTCGAGTTGAAAAATAGAATCGGTAGTTCCACCTGGTGTATTAAAAAGCAAAACGGTACCTGCAATATTGGAAGCTGCATCTGCCTGCCGAATAAGATTGGCAATTGAATCCATACCCATTATATATTTATAGGCATCCCAATCTATCCCGGAATATTTCATCATCATGCCTATAATGGGTAGAATAACCACAGATCCATCTTCGTAACCGGCAAATGGTCCGTTGTCGTCGCAATCGTCCATACAATCTGAACAGATCATATTTGGGTGCAATTTTGGCATGGTTGGCTTGATGCTTTTATCGCCGGTATAATGTGATGATGAAATAAGCCGTGAAATAAGTAATTCGGCTTCGGTGATGGCCGATTCGGCCAAAAGAAGTGGTGATGATGTGAGTTCGGTGAGTAGGTTTGTCATTGCACTATAAATTTATAGTGCAATGTTACTTATTATATAATGTCAGCGAAATGACAATTATAATGCGGACTGGCGGGTAAAAGTGATGGTGGCTGTTACTTTATTGTCTGAGTAAATTTTTCGTACGGGATAGTTCTGTGACCCGACAATGATTATTTCACCGGCATTATACAACCGAAGTATATAATTTTCTTTTCGGTTAAATAAATCGGATACATCGGCAACATCGGCAACAACAGTAACAACTTCTTTCAGAATTGCGCCAGCCGACGGGGTTTCGGTGTCGCTCTGATAAACAATTTTACTTTTCGATGATATTCGAGTGAACGATGCACCGGAATTCAATGTGATCACGCCATCGTCGTCGGACTCTACATCCGCGGTATGAACGTAATCAAGATAGTTACAAATTACATATTTTTTCATATTAATCTATTATTAATCAATTATTTGTGTACACTCCGACGCTTTTCGGACGTTTTTCGGACGTTTTTCAGTGATTTAAAGGACTGTAGACGCCACTTGCTTAGTGATTTTGCACCTGTTTTTTGACATTATTTAACCTTATTGGAGCTATATCTTCTCCTCTTTTTCCGATTTCGGCATTTATCGCGCCACCGTTGGTAGTTTTTAAGTAATGCATCTATCGTTATAGATTCGATGCCATATTTTGTCATGAATATATGCGCGGAGTCTTTGAAGTCGACTCCATTCATGTGTTTTTCATAATCCATGTAGTCGTGGATATCGGCCCAGAATTTTGCTTCGATTCGTTCTTCGATTAATTCAACCGATCGGCGACCGAAGTAATTAAATACCTGTGTTGATTTTCCATTTTCCCGCTCGGGAAGATAGAACCAAAGATTTCCGACATCTATTTGTCTGACATTGGCCGGGCAACGTTCCGACAAATCGTAAATAGTATGGTATAGATCAAGATTATCCGAAAACTGGATTGGATTTGACGTATCATGATTGTTGTATTTACCAATCAAGTACTCGGCCAGATGTGGTTTTATAGTTATTTTGACTGAAATCATAATATTGTGCTTAATGTTTTGATTAAAAAAGAGTATATTCGATAGTAAAAATACAATTTAATTTTCTAATAATCAAATATTTAGTGTTATTTTTTGGCTGATTTTCGGTTGCTTTTCTGTTTTTTTTCATCGAATAAAAAGTAACCTACCACATACCACAAGTTTTAATGTGCAGTATATAAACTCGTTATAGTGTGGTAGGCTTGTGGTAGGTTTGTTTTGTGGTGGGTTGTGGTGATGTGTGGTAATTGTTATAATTGCAGATACCTACCACATATTTATATTTGAATTTCAGCTAATTAACCACGATTGTGGTATGTGGTAGGTTAGGTGTTTAGATTCTTCGTTCATGTTACAATAAAATTTATATTTATTAAAACTTATTTTTTATTAATATAATATATATGTGAGTGAGTCGGTGTCGGACAGTCGGTAAGCAGTCACACAGCTTGTACGAACGATGCCAGGAGCATGGGGAGCAATAGAGGGCCGCGTGGGGTAATGTTTTCGGGTGGTGGTGGATTGAAAATAGTTTGAAAAATAAATGCAAAACATTGTGTGTCTTGCATTTATTTAGTATCTTTGTGTATTACATTACGAGAATAGATCTTTTGGTTGATCGAAGTTCCACACCAGAATTTCGGTTCGGGTTTTTGCCGGGGTAGATCCGGTATTCGCCACTTTCAGCAATACTTCAATGCGCTTGAACTGCCAACCGTACCGGGCAATGTGATATCGCAGAGTTTGACTCCAATAGTTGGACAATATAAATTTGCCTTGAATGGTGGAAAGTGCCTGCAGTAATTCATATAGATTAGCGTGAGTGTACCCGGTATAGTGACCATTATACCATCCGGGGTATGGTGGATCCAAATAAAAAACTGTGTCGGGTGTATCGCGTTCGCGTATTACCTTGATAGCATCCCTGCAGGATATCTGTACCGTTTGTAACCGATCGCGAAGCTCTGCATCAAAACTTGCGCGTTTATTCTTTATATAAACGCCGGTGTGGCTTCCTCCAGTTCTATTCGACCATTTCCACCCACCGTGCATTGATCCGGCGAAGCTGCCGTTTGTAATCAACCACACCGACCACGCACGTTCGACATCACTTGCCGGCACGCGATTATTCCAAATATCTTTTGCGGCCAGATACATGCGCTCGGAGTTCAACGTTTGACTGATCAATATCTCAAGCTGCTCGAAATTGTTTTGCGCTACCTGGTAGAAGTTGATTAACCGATCGTCGATATCGTTGATTACCTCCAGATAACTTTTCGGCTTGCGGAAGAATACGGCACCACCTCCGAAAAACGGCTCACAATAGATTTTGTGAGCCGGCAGCATGTTGATTATTGTATCGGCCAGACCTTGTTTTCCGCCGTAGTAGGTGATTGGGGTTTTCATGGGTTGATTAATTGTAAATTTGTTTTTACTTTATTGATTATTTCCTGCGTTGTTGCAGGTTTTATCAATTTTAATCTCATTGCTTTGGCTCGATTACCATATTCTAAAATCGGTTTTTCTAATGTCCGATCCCAACCTCTATATTTCTTTCGGAAAGCGTTGTCTTCAAACACGACTTCGAAGGAAGATGTGTTGTCGTCAAAATCGTAGGTTACTTTATCCCCTAAACATATCTGTCTGCCGGTAATATCTTTCGTATGGGTTGGAAATCCTTTGGGTAGTTGTTTCATGGGTTAATTCGTTTAAATTCGTATATAAATACCCACGGGTTCAAATAATATGAATCCTCACTGTTTATTTTCACCCATAATGAATAAAATGAATATTTTCCGTTTATGAACTCAAACTTTTTAGTGTGATAATTCATAAATTTGGATTCTCCTTTTAAAATTCCCTCGGCTATTGCATCGGTTTCTGTAATATCCTGCAGGCGCTCACACCTTACGCCGGTACACTCTAGCCAAATGCGAGCGGCTTTTTTAGGCATAAATAAAGACGATCGTTTAAACCAACTTCCTCTTACTGTATTTCTATCAATTCTAAATGAATCGGGTTTACTATCGAAGTAAAAATAAGTTTGGTCAATAACATTCAATGTATTATCTACAAACATTTTTTCAGGTTTACCCGTCTTAGTTTTTTCACCGGTTGTAACCCAATAACCTGATGCATAATATTCTTCCTTAATCCAGATATGATCCCCAACCTGGTATTGTGGTTTCATTCTTTCTGAAAATCCACTTTTATTGAAGAATAAAATTCCTTTATTAGTTGTATCTGATGTGATTGTCCATTCATCTGGGCATTTATTTACTCTTTCTAACCCGCGTGTACGTCGGGTCATTGTCTTTCGGTCCTCCAGTATGGCTTGCACCATGGGCGTGGAGAATAGGGCTGGTAGTTGGTTCATAATCCTTTCATTGTTTCTTCATAAAACTCTTCTGATTCTATACAATCAATGCATCGGCCATCGCCAATAAGGATTTCATTCGATTGTTCACCACATGAAGTACATTTTCCTGTTTCAAGATCATGTTCGGAGTAAGTTGTTTCTGTTATCATAATAATTTATTGTTTAGTTTACTTACATTGCTTGTTTTAAAAGCATTTGATAAATGCTCATGGCCACCGCTTCGGCATTTACTTGTGATTGGGTGCACTCTACAGCGTTACCAATGAATTTCTTTTGTTCGGCCTTAGTGCCCTTCAGAATATAATCATCGCCAAAGCCCATTATTCGCTTCAGTTCGTCGATAAAGAGCATGCGCATGAATATGTCGGTAATACCATACTCATTGCAGAGGTTCTTTAGCTTGATCATTGTTTCGGTATCGGATTCATCTATCCGGATCTTACTGTATCCAAAACTTGATTGAAGCAAATATGGTGGTGCTTTATCCATCCGGGCAATAAGCGTGAAGCATGGTTTTTCAATACTTGCACCTTTATTGTTGTATTGTGGGTTCAGGAGCCATTGTGCACTTACAAGGCGTTGCTTTGGGTTTGTAAGCAGAGCTCCGCAAGGCTTATCAATGCTTACGGCTCTACTATTCCCGTATTGTTCATCAATGAATTTTGAAGTAATAAGAGCAAATCTATCCTTTGTCATTACTGTTCCACACGGTTCTGAAATTGGAGAATTTAAACCGGGCGAATTGTAAGTCATCAAACTTTGAACCTTTGTTGTTACCATAGCAAAGCGATCTTTAGTAGTTACCGTTCCGCAAGGTTCGGAAACGTCCGAGTTATAACCATTGCCATAATAGGCTGTAATCATTTGATGATGATCTACCGTCGTGGTTGTTCTGGATGGGCGATTTATATTCAAAAACCAAGGATCACCACCAGATGGAACCTGAATAAATGAGGCCTTGACTAATCCCAATCGGTTTTGAGTGGTTACGGTTGGCGACGGTTCTTCCACGCTAGGAGCTTTATACTTTCCATTAGCTTGCATCGAATTCCATTTGATAAGGAAATCATTTGTTCCACCTAAAACGAAGCGTACAACTCCGTTTAGTATCCTTTCGAGCGTTGCATCGACTAATGTTTTCTTTCGGTTGAAAATACTTTCACCTTCAACATCTAATTGCAAGACATTTTTTACCGCTTTCCATTTTTCAAACCCGCCAGTACCACTTTTGGAGTGTGTTTGTACCGGGAACTGAATGTTGATATCATTTTTTGCAAACAACCCGAAATATCTACTTCGTGAAGTATATGCGCCATAATCGGCAGCATTCAATTTACGGTAGTCGTATGCGTAGCCATGATGTATAAGATCATCGCGCCAAGCTTTATAGTATTCACCTTTGCGTTCATTTACCGGTACCCATACAGGCTCTATTGAAAGAATTTTTTTCGTTTTCTTATCCTTTTTGTAATCCAGTTTACAATATATCTCTTCGCCTTTTTTGTTACAAATAGTCTTTACTTTTAGCGGTCCCCAGTCTATAAACTCGATCACGTTTTCCACTCCAATAATATCCGGATGTAAAACGCGAACATAACGTTCGATATGCTCTGGTAGTGATCTACTATCAGCATCTCGTGATAAACCGCCTTTGGCTTTGCTATGGTGCGTACATTCGGCCGAAGCATGAAACAACACTTTGGCATTTGGGTAACGAAGTTTTGCAGCTTCAACGATATCGACCAATCTGTGTGGATCCAGTGTGGTGAAATCTTCGACAAAATGAACGGTGTCCGGGTGATTGGCTGCATGACTGGCTATGGCCGTAGCGTCGTGATTAATACCGATCACTACTTTGGCTATATTTTCACCGTTTATCTTTGCACGGTGAAAGCCTGTTGTAGTTCCACCACCACCGCAAAAACTATCGATTACGATCAGGAGTATGTTTGGGTTTATATCCATAATATTTTATTCAAAATCATTGGTTTGATATGCCTGGTATTCTTCCGGGGTCATTGGTTTCAAGTCTTCCGGCCGGTATCGCTCTGAGTTTTCGTAACACTCAATGTGCACTACGCCGTGCATTGTTACTTTTGCTTTCATGGTGATGACATCCCCGGCGGGATTGCGAAATGGAGCTTCGTGATTAAATTTCATATTAGCAGCTTTCTTTACATAAACCCTGACAATTGTGTTTGCATGGTTCATTTGATTTATAGCAAATTTGGGGTTCTATTGTTTCTAATTCAGCCTCCTTATCAGATATCATTTTAGCTCGTTCTGGATCCGGATTTTCACCTGATAACATTTTCAACAAATACAATGAGTCATTTTTGTTGGTTGCAGTCATTGTTATAATTCCGCTTTTAGTTCTTGTTACTTTCATGATTCACATTTTAGCTATTTTATTCTGATGCTCTTCAATCCAATATTCAACCATCGCTTCTGACTGAACCTCTATTTTAGAAAGCAGTTCCTCTTTAGAATCTGCATACACATATCCATACTGCATATAACTACCATTAATTGTACATGATTTATAATCACCATCTTCGCCAAATTCAAAAGCTTCCATTCTCGGATATTCAATTTCAGCAATGAATCCTGAAAATCCAGCGTCGGAAAGCGAACATATTATTTCGTCTTTATCGTCTTGTATATGGACGTTATACGGAGAAGATAGAACTCCGGGAAAGCATTTTTCAAAATCTTCTTTTCCCATTTCGCAAAGCATTTCCTTTAGATCATCATTTTCGTACTGACACATCATCCAGTAAAGATTTCTGATTTGCGCGCAATGGCACTGCTCAAACCGATCAATCATACGTGAAGTGGTATTTTCTGTATTTTCGTGATTGATTTTGAATTTTGTTTTTCTAAATTCTTCGCCAATAACAACAATGCATATAGCCCTGTCTTTATTGGTCAACTGTTCAGTAGACCACATGGAAATTCCTGTATTGTTTTCCTGTAACATTCTATCCATTACGGATAGTTCTGATATTTCTTTTTGTGACATTATTTTACTTTTTATTGGTTATTTATTCTATTTCCGATTCGAGTTCTACCTGTCCAAACATATTGTCATATCCTTCATCTAGGAGTTCTACACCACAATACATTTCTTCATCTTCTACACGACCATTGTACTTTACATATCCTACGCCTTCGACAAGTTGTTCGACTCCTTGTCTGGCAACATTGTAAGCAATATGACTTATCATGTCAACTATTGAAGTTGCTCCGCTATCGATCACTTGTTTGAAATCGGTGAATGCTTGTTTGAATTCCGGAGAATTTTCATCGTATTGAAAAATTAGCTGCCCGGTAAAATTGACTGTTGTTGTTTTCATTTTATTCCTTTTTATTAGTTTCTTCGTTAGTTATAAATACTATATGATATCCTTTTCTGGATTCGTTTTGGTCTGCTTTAGATCGATACGAAATTTGTTCGTAACCGAGAGAATTGAGTGCTTGTCCTATTTTTTGCGGAGTAATGTTTTTCATTTCGTCCGATTTAATTTTTCGGAGTGTATCAAGGCGTTGCATTATTTGTGTTGGAGTGAGTTTTTCGCCTTCTTCGTCGGCTTCCGGCCGGCGGATAGATCGCTGGAGTACGCGCATGGCATCGGTTTCGAAGCGGTACCGGGCATTATAGGTATTGAAATCTTCGTAATCTGGTTGTCTGAATCTATATTCGAACTTGCTGCTTTCGAGTAGGGTGAGTGCTTCGGCCCATAGCTGATTTTTATCGATCACGTTGGAATAATTCTGATCGAGTTCGGTTATCTCGATCAAGCCCAACCGGCGGGTGTCGCTGCCATACCATGACTGGATGAAACCGCCATTTTCTTCGTTGGCATTGGTGCTTAACACCCCACATCCAATGCGTGTTTTTTTCGAAGGAAATTCTTCACCACGTTGTTTTATATCAATTTCAGTATTTGTTTGTACCTTTTTCCATGTATTTATCGTGGACTTATTAAGTCCGACTAATTCTTCGAAATTGATGATCATATAGCGCGTATACACATCCTCTATATCGAAGTTTTTCGGATTGTTTGAAGACTCTATGTAATAGTCTTTCAGTACATCCGGAAGCAGCCAGCGGGTGAGATATGTTTTTCCGGATCCACCCACGGCCTGAACGAGTCCGAGTGTTACGTCGTTCGACTCATTTTTAAGCCACATGGCCACACACGACACAAGCCATTTACGGAAAAGATTATTGGTACGGGTAATGTAAAATTCAGCGGGATTTTCGTCGAAAATGCGGGTCTTTATGTGATCGCACAATATGTCGATTTGTGATTTTCCATCCCAGGTACCCCGAATACTATCGAAGTAATCTTTAATTGGGTCGCAATGTGGAATATAGTAGGGTGAGCATAGAATTTTACGAAGCATAGAATCACCTACATTTACATTATTAGCTGCCAGGTGTAGGGATATTTCGCTAAACTTTGGCTCAATGCCTTTGCGATCGGCATCTTTACAGGCTATGTACTTTTTTGAAGGGTCCTGAACTGACACCCTGATTTCGTAATGTTCCAGCAGGAAATTTGCCGCGTATTGTATTTTGTCATCGAATAGTGATTTTTGTGATTCATGTTTTGCTGGAGCTGTAAGTTGTGCCATTATCTTATTTCTGATTGAAGAACGTAATTAAATTCAGTTTGCAGTCGTTTTACGACCGTTGCGTTTGTCGATTCCGGATCGGACCAGTTGTAATAAATGGTTCGCTGTCTATGATCAATCCGGAATCCTTTTTTTCTGACCTGATAAGTCAGATTATAAAGCCTTGTTTTTGTTTTATCCCGTTTGTCGTTCATCAATGTGTAAGTTTTTAAAGTTTTTGCTAGCTTCCGGAAGTTCTTTCTCCAATCGAGCGTTCACCAGTTCACATCGTTTTGACAGAGCTTCGAGGGCGGACAAGAGGGGAAACTTGCTGCGCATTATTTCATCGACTTCGCGCGTTATACGTGCTTGCACCTTATGCAGGTATTCATCCAGTTCCGTTTTTTCCCTCTTCGGTTTGTCATCATCGGAAGCCGACTTTGCGCGCATTTTGCGCTGTAACGCTTTCCAATCTTTCGTGTATTGACCAAAAGCACGCATAATTAATTGAGCATCCACAGAGCCATAGAATGTACCATATTCATTTTTTACGATTCTGCCAAGAATTATTTTGAAATCACTAAGGTATAGACATTTATAATCTGTATAAATCATAAATGCAATAGGATCTATCTCGAGCAATGGCTTGTTGATATTCAAAATACTATTCAAATACACCAACCAACTTTTGATAAAATCAACTGATACATTTTTTTTACCTGATGAATCCGGATATATCAGGCACAGATCACCTATTGTGATTCTAGGCTTTGAAATGCTTTCTTCGATTGTAGTTATGTTTTCAAATGATACTAATAACTGCTTTGGTTTATAGTCGTCAAAAAATTTTTGATACGTAGGATAAATACTCAGGGCTTGCTGTTGTATCGGGTTTAAGTTGTCTAATGGAAGTATCATAAATCTGTATTTTTGATTCTATTTTGCGATTTATTTCAGCATAAAGTGCTGCTTTAATGGAGCACGGAATAGATAGGTAAGCGGCTAAGTATTCGCGAATTTCTTCTAATTCGGAATCGACCTGCAGTATATAATTGGCAGTATCTTTATCCATTTCCTATTATTCTTTATGCGGGATCAAGCTGAAAGTTTCCGTACTGATAGTCTGGGCGATTTTCCTGAACACAGGGAAAAGGAAATTCGTTTTCCACTGTGTTTTGAAGCGCGCAACATTCTCTAAATAGCGAACATTGTCCGCAATCGATGATATCAGGATGAAACCGGTGAATGGTTATACCTACAGTTACGGTGTTTTTGTCGGTTGAAATTGCGATGACTGACATGGCTATTTTTCTATAAGGTCCAAATCACCTTCGTAAAATTCATAAGCACTTACATCAAGCAATGTTATGCCATTAGTACCATCAATACGAGGCCACCCTTCCATTTCTTCAAATTCGGATATAACTCCTTTTTCGTTATAGTTATTGAAAGTGGCTACCTTAATACATTCCATTGCTACTTTTTTCATGTATTCGTCTACCGGGTTGGCATCGGTGTCATAAGGATAATCCCAAGAAAAGAAATCAAGAAGTACTTGTGCATCTTCTTTCATGAATTTTTCTGTATCAAGCTGCAATGTGCAACTTGCCTCATGGCGTGAATAATCGTATTCTAATGTTTTGATCATAATGTTTTTATTTATTGGTTCTATTCTGATTTTGTATCCAAATATGATTGGCAATATCGATGATTAATTTATCAGAAAAATCTATGCAGCTAAGCGATCGAGTAATATCCGCTGTTTGGTTCAAATACTTATAAGCATCTTTTGCAGTTGGGATATGCGCTGTATCTTCAGGTTTAATTACTTGAATGGTGTTTTCGGGTTTAGTGATCAAAAGCTGATACTCTGGTTTGTCATCATCGGTAATTATGCGTGTATAACCTCTTCCATCCTTGTTATACTCTTCACCATCGAGAAGGAATTGAATTACCGCTCCAATGAATTCGTTGGTTACATCCTTTTTAATAGTCCAAACACCATCCTTACCAAAACCGACAAAGGCTGTATTTGTCAATTGGCTGACATTAAATGTCAACATTTCAAATAAAGATCGGATAAGGAATTCGAAATTTTCAGAATCAATACCGAATTTATCATACAATGCCGATTCTATTTCTCCGGAATCTTCCGATTCGCACCCAGTCAATACAGACTGCAGTTCTTCAATGTCTAGTGAATTGATTGCTTGATTGCTTTTGTTTTTCATTTCAATTTATTTATTGATTATTAATTTGATTTCTTGTATAAAAAAGAAAGAAAAAGGAGTGTGCAACCGAGTTACCGCCCAGTGACTTTGGGCAACCATTACACTTACACTATATCAAAAATTTGGTTTTTTATTGTCACTTTTCACTCCTTTTTCTTCTTATTGGCAATATGTTACTTTGCCCCCGCCCGAACGCTTTCGGTGCGGTTTTCCTTGTCGGGGATATCGTTATTTTTTTGAACTAAAGAAATAAGAAAACATCCTATGGTGAAAGCTACAATGGCAATAATGATTGCATCAAATAACCGTTCGTTCCTAGCATCGTACCGGCGTTGATAGCTCGATTTTGATTGATTTATTTTAGGTGATTCCATATTTTTTTAGTTTTTCATTGAGACTTTGTATCATTTCGTCTTTTTGGCGCAAACTAGCTGCTACAGCATCATTGCGCCTACGTTCGGTTTCTAACTGTCGTTTGAGTTTATCCACCTCATTTTCGGCAGGCAGTTCGCTAGCACCGGCATATCTTCCGTCCGAATCACGATCGCGTTCGCTGATCGTAACCGATGATTTACGTTGCCGGGGTCGGATAGTAACCGAATTGGCAAATAAATCGAGTTGATATGCAGATGACTGTGACATATTAGTCTAATTTTCCTTTTTTAGATAGATCAATAGTGGATTGATGTTCCTCTACTTTTGTTGGCTCATCGCCTGTAAGTTGCTTTTCTGTGGGTTTAAAAATGGTTTTATAACCATTGTCTATAAAGAAATCCATCATGGCTATAGCACGCGGCTGATTAGAATCTGCCATTTTTTTTAGGCGGTTAAGCCGGATTTGTTCTTGCCTACTGGTTAGCGCAAATCCGTGTTTTTCGACTAATGATTCTTTGTAAAATTCCCAAGCCTTTGAGAATTCCTCTCCCTCGAATGGGAGCTTCACCGTTATTGGTGCAATGGGGTCGATAAGCTTATCAATTTCGTTGTGCTGAGCAACAGCTTGACCAAAGCACTCTACTATTTTTTTAAATGCTTTTTGCGTGCGGGTGTCGGTAATTCCGGCATTGAATTCATCCAACAAGGTTACTAAATTCGCCATTGATTCTGAATGCTTGTCCCAAAGCGGTTTTATAATGTTATTCATTTTTTTGGAAATAAATTATAGATTTCGAGTTTCTCCGGATTAAGGAAAAGCTCATTCTTTTTTGATTCTAAATATTTCAAGAAGAATTCATCCAGTTTTTCAAGCTTGCCGGTATGTGGATTACGGACTGTCCACATTGGCATCATTTCGGTTTTTCCATCGCCGTGAGGAGCATTGAAGTATACCGGCATATCGTAACTTTCAACCTCTAGCCCAGCATTGCGAAAAACAGCAACGGCATCGGAAGGGGAAAACAGCAACTGGAGCTTTATCATACCGGTTTGCTTTTTAAATTAAGATCATATTCGGGAACCCGTTTTTTTGCTCTGTAGCATCTACCGGTTTTGTTCCATGTATAATTTTTACCGGCAATAATGCCGGTCATGGTTTTTACTACACCATCCGGTTGTTTTACATCCGTAATGTGTGCATTAAGCTTTAATGCTTCTGTTTCAAATTGTGATAATGAACTCATAATTGATTATTTTTTATTTAAATTTCTTCGAAAAGTTCTGTTTCAGCCTTTCTACGACCTCGCGATCTGCGAACTCTACAGAAGTCTGACGGATTACATGAAATGTCAAAAACTATCAATAGTAGAAGAACTGTAGCGAACACCTGGCGTTTTCGTTCCGATATCTGAAATGAGATATCAAACGTCTGGCCGCAATACCACAGAACAAGATCAGTTATTTTGCTGAAACCTAATTTTGCATAGACATTTTTTATAGTCGTTTCAACCGTATATACGCTGCGATGCGTGCGGTAGGCCACCTCTTTTTTTGATTCACCCAGCGCAATGCGTTCGGCTATCTCAAATTCTGCAGGGTTTAGAGTTTGATCCATGATCGTACTATTTAATAGCCTCGTTGGCTTGTTGTGGAAGTGACTTGATTTGGTTAACCATTTCGATGGCTTTCTGATATACGTCTAACTTTTTTCCTGATAACAAATCAAAGCTTTCCACTTTGAAAGTATCATAGACTGTAGTTAACGAAGTTTTAGCTTGGGAAGCCAATTCACTAAGTTTTTGTTTTTGCGCAAGAAATTCACTAATTGACTTTAGATTTTCTTTGAACATTTCGTTTTCTTGATTTTGTTCCATTTTTTTACCCTTTTATTTGTATTGTATTTGTATATTTGCTGTCTTATCTTTGCATTGTGTACAGTATCTGTATAGATACTGTGTATATTCTGTAAAAACACACTGCAAATATAGACCAGATATTTCGATCATGCAAGAAAATAAGCAAGAATTTTCGATTATAAAGAAAAGAATTTTAGAATTCCTTAAGAAAGAAGGAATTAGCATGTACAAATGCTACCAAGAAACTGGTATGTCAAGGGGAGTTTTAGGTCAAAAAAATGGAATTAGCGAAGAAAATCTGATCAAATTTCTCAAAACATACCACAAAGCCGACCCAAAATGGATAACATTAGGCGAAATATCTAGTCTACCAAATGAAATTGAACAAGATTACAAAGAGAAAGTCAAGTTAAAGATTCAAGAAGTAACTCCCGACTACATCCTAAAGCGATACGAAGAATTAGTAATCGAAAACAATGAGTTGAAAACTCAATTAAAGGCTCAAAAAAAGGAGGTGCAATACATGCATGGAATCGAACAGACTCTTGTGGCTGCCGAACCACAAATTGAATTGAACGACAAAGAAAAAAAAGAATAACACCATATATATATGAAAAGAGAAGAAGCTGAGAAATATCTTTTAAAACTGGAACAATATTCTTCCAGCATGACAAACCACTTGAGAGTATTCATCGCCCAACGCCGGCCCGGTATCGAAATAGATTTTGACGACCCTGATATATATGATGGATTTCATGAGGTGTTCTTATTAATAAATGAATTCCACAAAAAATCTGGATTCAAATTGAATTTCTTGACTGATTTTGAAACAATAGATAAATCAAACAAGCGGTTACTGGAAATTAAGGATAAAAACGAACTTTATATTATATATCTGGAAGACCTACTGCAAAAAAATAATATACAGTATTAATAGACTTTTATAGACGAATAGACCATTATAGACGAAATAGACGGTAATTTAATACAGCATTGTCAAGCTTTTAATTAGCAAGTAGGGTCTCCCTCCAGCTCCACAAAAAAACCAAGACGTTTAGCCGACACATTTGCTAAACGTCTTTTTTTCTAAAAAAATTAATAATTAGTGCCCTTACGCGTTAAAAACAGATAATGTAATGACATACATGCCCTAATTATAGCATTTAAATGCTGAAAAAAATCTATCTTTGCTACCGAAAGAAATTATATAATTTTACGTCAACAACATGAAACCAGCATTAAGAATCTATTTAGTTATCACTCTATTAGTAGTAGTTTGTATTGCAAATGCTCAGACTTACCGCTTAGAAATCGGTTATAACAACCCTAAGCGGTACGGCTCTGGTGTAAGTTCCCCGACGTATTTTGACGGAATAAAATTTGGAGGGAGCGCTGAATTCAAACTAAAAAACAACTTTAGTTTACTTACTGGTGCACTTTATAACTTTGTGTACTCAAATAAAATTCAGGGTTATCCAAGCGATGCTAGCGTCAAGTACCATTCAACCGGGCATTCCCTAGATATTCCGGTTCGGTTAATGTATACACTTCCAATGTCCAAGACTCTCAAAGTTTTTGGATTTGCTGGACCTAACTTAAACATAGGATTATTTCAAAATATGAAGATTACTTCAACTCTAACTTATCCTACTACAAGTTCATTGTACATACAACCCCGTTCAATCGACTTATATGGCGGATCAGACGCTGATTATCAATTAAACCGATTGAATCTCCAAATTGGAGTTGGTGGTGGTGTTCAGTGGAAAAAATATCAGGTTAAAGCAGGATACGATTGGGGCTTAAATAATCTAAACAAAACAAGCTCGGGGAACATATACCAAAAAGGATTGTATATTTCTTTTGCATACGACTTTTAAAAGAAATAATATTGCAGGAAATGACTAAACCCGCTCTATGGATTTAGTCATTTTTTTTTCAAAAAACAGTAATAAATCACGTATAAAATCTTTATTTAAACCTAATTAGAATTATTAATCGTTCATTATTAATTATTAATTGATTAGTATGACGTTAAATTATGGGATAATGATTATTTTTGTAGCAAATTAAGTCCAAACTTACCTTTGAAATGCAACTTTACCAGATATACCTCCAACATTCCACAATTTGTACAGACAGTCGCATCTGTCCGACCAACTCGCTTTTTTTTGCATTAAAGGGGGAAAATTTCAATGCGAATGCATTTGCGCTTTCGGCTCTTGAAAAAGGTTGCGCTTTAGCAGTTGTTGACGAAGCTGAGTATGCCATTGATGATCGTTTTATATTAGTAGAAAACACATTAGATACTTTACAGCAATTGGCTGCTTACCACCGGAAACAACTAGGAACAAAAATCATCGGAATTACCGGAACCAATGGAAAAACCACCACTAAAGAGCTAATTGCTGCAACGCTTGAAGAAAAATACAACATCCTCTTCACTCAGGGAAATCTGAACAACCACATTGGTGTTCCTCTCACCTTACTGCAATTAAAACCAGAGCATGAAATTGCGATAATCGAAATGGGAGCAAATCATCCAGGCGAGATCAAGACTCTGGCTGAAATAGCGGCGCCTGATTACGGTATAATTACAAACGTAGGAAAAGCTCATCTCGAAGGTTTCGGATCATTCGAAGGGGTGAAAAGAACAAAATCAGAGCTTTATCAAAACATATTCAGCCACGGAAAAGCAATCTTTATAAATAAAGATAATGCCAACTTAATAGAAATGGCGGGGAAAACAGGTTTTGCAATCGGGCAAACAAATGTTTGTACCTATAGTTTCGATCAGAAAAAGAAAGATACTTTTGTTTTAGGACAAACAACAGCATGTTCTCCATTTCTGAAAATGCAATGCACTACCGATAGTCAGTCACAGTCGTTCGAAGTTAGCACCAACTTAGTTGGGATCTATAATGCGGAGAATGTATTGGCAGCAGTAACTATCGGTAAATATTTTGGGCTAACTAATGAACAAATAAAGGCTGGTCTTGAGCGATACATGCCTCAAAACAACCGTTCGCAATTAACCATCACAAAATTCAATAAGTTAGTCGTTGATGCGTACAATGCAAATCCAACGAGTATGCAGGCAGCCATTTTGAATTTTGCTCAAATGGATGTAAAAGCTAAAACTCTTATTTTAGGCGACATGCTTGAACTCGGCGAACAAAGTACAATTGAACATCAGCACATAATTGACTTATTACAACAAAATAAGCTGGTGAACGTTTTGTTGGTTGGAAGTGAATTTGGGAAAACTCGCAGCCACTTTATGCACTTTAAAGATGTGAATGAACTTATAAACCATCTAAAAGAATACCCTGTCAGAAATGAGTATGTACTAATTAAAGGTTCGAGGGGCATCAAGCTCGAAAACATACTAACTGTACTTTAATAATTGATAATTATGGATCCTATTAAACGAAAAAATTTTATAATTATAACAGCAGCAACAATTATAATTATTGCTTTGGGAATTGCCGTGGTATATTTTGTACGAAAGGCAAATCAAAAAGATGCTGAAATGGCTGAGGTTGTTGAACAAATGAACTTTGAAAAACAACAAGTAGAAAAAGAATATTCCAACATAAATCAAGAGTTTGGAGGTTATACTTCAAACATTAAAAATGACTCGCTTGTAAAGTTACTTGACAATCAAAAAACAAAGGTTCAACAATTATTGGACGAATTACGTGTAACAAAGTCGACAAATGCAAGACGTATCGCTCAATTGAAACAAGAATTAGCTACTGTACGAAAAGTAATGATTCAATATGTAAATCAGATTGACTCATTAAATTCGGCAAATAAAGTACTAAGAACCGAGAATGTAGAAGTGCATAAGAAATATCAGGCAGCAACAGAAACTGTTCAACAGTTATCGAAAGATAAAGAGTCGCTTAATCAGGTTGTCAACCGGGCTGCAATCCTGGAAGTCATTAATTTCAGCATGACACCACTCAGCAGTAAAGGGAAAAAGACAGGTTGGTTCTCGCAAACGGCCAGTTTGCAATTCAACTATACAGTTGCTAAAAACATCACTGCACAACCGGGTGAAAAAACAGTTTATTTGCGAATTACCCGTCCGGATGATGATGTATTGACTAAAAGCCCAGGTAACGTATTTCCGTATGAAAATAAAAATATAGCCTACTCAGCAAGTAAACATTTTGAATTTACTGGTGATGCCAAAAGCGATGTTATTTATTGGAAAATTGGTGAAATTTTACCAAAGGGAAATTATCGCGCCGAATTTTTTATTGATGGAAATCGCGTTGGGAGTTTTTCTTTTAAATTTGAAAAATAGCATTTAGAAAAAAAACTATCAGCAATAAGTAGGTAGTTACAAGTAAGTAGTTACGAGTTACAAGACTATTTCTCTGAATATAGTCTACAAAAAACCTATTATTAATTACTTATATTGAAACTTACAAGCTACGAAATTTTCAAATGCAAAATAAAACAATCAATGTCAGTCCTTGCAAATAAATCATTTTCAACTCAATTTAAAAATAAACAAAAGATAATATCTCATCAAAAATAACAACAAACATGAAACGAATTTCAATTGGCTTCTTACTTACTTTTGTTCTTTTAATCATCTTTTCAGCCTGCAAGGAAGATAAATATCTGGA
>Ga0302163_10000018_pt1 | contig 54937 bp, 56 predicted proteins | sample I_Fen_E2_3_FD_193497 | JGI IMG/M metagenome (GOLD analysis project Ga0302163, IMG submission 193497) | Peat permafrost microbial communities from Stordalen Mire near Abisko, Sweden - I_Fen_E2_3 | ecosystem: Environmental > Terrestrial > Soil > Wetlands > Permafrost | place: Sweden: Abisko...
AACTTCTGCAATAAGAATTCTGCCAAAGTGAATGATGATCAAAAACAATCTATTCTAAATGAATTACTGGCTGATCCGCGCAATTTGGATAACGAACAGGTAGCCGGATTGTATAATATGATAGCATCCACTTTACAGTGGGATAAAATAACCGGTGCTGCTGTGGCCAAGTGGAGAAAGAAATATGCAACACAAATATTCGCCGGACGACGCGGAGCTGTTGAATTCAGAAACAAAAAAACAATGCAGGTGAAACGATCTTCCCCTACTTGTCCACTTTATTACTGGACATTGGATGGTTGGGATGTAGAACTATTGTTTCAGCAGTTTGAAAATGGCAAAACAACCTATCATCACCGGCCAACAGTGGTTGTGGTTCTTGACCCGTCAGTAAAATATATCATTGGTTATGCAATAGGTACCCATGAAACTCCGGAGTTGATTACAATGGCTCTACGGAATGCAGAATGCCACACAGCGCAACTGTTTGGAAAGATGTACCGGACACACCAGATACAGAGTGACCGATATGCTATAAAAAAAATGACTCCATTTTACGAGGCTGTATCAGAACTGAGCACTCCAGCCCGCGCAAAGAACGCAAAAGCAAAGGTTATTGAACCTTATTTTAAAAGCATTAATCACGATTATTGCCAATACGAAAAGAACTGGAGCGGTTACGGTATCACCTCTGCTAAAGATAAGCAGGCAAATACGGAATATCTGAACAAATACAAGAATGAATTTCCCGATTATGCAGGTGCGTGTGCCCAGGTTGTTCAGATCATTGAAAAAGCAAGGGCAAAAAAGATAGATGAATATATGAAGTTGTGGGAAGCTACGGCGGAAGATAATAAGCTAGAAATGTCCATAGAAAACTACCTGTACACATTCGGAGAAACAAAAGGAAAGCCTAACCAACGTGAAAGTGATGGGTTACACAAAACAATCAACGGAATAAAACACACGTGGGAGTGTTGGAATCCAAATTTCCGGAATTACGATCACTTGAAATTTGACATATACTTTGACCCGACAAATATGGATAAGGTGTTAGCGGTTAGCGAAGATAAAACACACCGGTTTTTGCTTGAAAAGGTATATGTGCAACCAATGGCACTGAAAGACAGAAAGCCGGGTGACAGTGGCGAAATACAGCGGGTACGAGAGTTCAACGCCAGTCTTGAAAAGCAGGTATCAGACTTTAGAGCACAAAATATACAGAACATGGCTGATATCATGCCTGTATTACTTCAAAACGATACGCTTCAGAAATTCTGCTTAACGGACTCTAAGGGGCAGCATAAGAACAACAGAAACGAAGGCAGATCGAATACAAAAAAGCTGAAAGCGACTGCCGTAGACGTTCCGGATGAAGAGCAAAACGAATTAGACATATATAATATCTACTAACATGGAAACAGAAAAAACAGCTATTGTGATAGCTACTTGGCCAGAATTGAAATCAATAGGAATAACAGAAGAGCTAACCGGTGTAATTGTAAAAATATTACCTAAAAAGCACTTGGTACATCCTGATTTAGGTCCAATTGCTGAAGTTGAATACCACTTCAAAAAATACAATTATTTAATTCCAACTAAATGGCTATCAAATAACTAAAAAAAACGATACACATGGAAACTATTCAGAAAAAACAAATCACAGAGACGCTTAGTGCATACATAGACCGATACGGAAGCCAGAACAAAGCGGCTAATTCATTGAAAAACGTAAGCTCGGCTACCTTAAGCCAGATGATGAATGGAAATTGGGAGCTAATTAATGATGATATGTGGCGCAATGTGGCCGCTCAAATAGGTCATCAGTTTGAAAAGTGGATTTATGCCGAAATAAGCACCACCCGTCAGTTGAAAATGATTTTGACTGACTCCAAAGAAAATCACCTGGTCAGTTCGGTGCTTGGTGATGCCGGAACGGGTAAAACTGAGTTTTTGAAACTTATTTCGAAAGAAAAAAACTCCTACCTGCTGAAATGTTCCGAATACTGGAATAAAAAGCAATTTGCCATTGAATTATTGCAGTCGCTAGGCAAAGAACCCGACGGGATGAACATAAACCGAATGATGCAGGAGATCATTGCAACGCTAAAGCGTCAGGTAGACCCGATAATCTACATTGATGAAGTTGATAAGCTATCGGACGAACTGCTTTATTTCTTTATCACCTTGTACAACGAACTGGAAGACTATTGCTCCATCATATTGACTTCAACATCTTATTTCAAAAAGCGTATTGAAAACGGAGTGGCAAAGAATAAAAAGGGATTCAGGGAAATTTGGAGCCGGTTAGGCAGAAAGTTTATTGAACTAACCGGAATAACAGCCAACGACATTACGGCCATTTGTGTGGCTAATGGAATTTCAGAGAATAAAATAATCAGCGAAATAATTGAAGACAGCGAAGGTGATCTGCGACGGGTAAAGAAGAAAGCCCAATCGTATAAGCGGTCGAAAAGAAACAAAGAAAAGGGAATCAATTAAAAGGTGATTAAATGGCAATTAAGAGAGCATTAACGGTACAGAATATTTTCGATAAAAAATACGATCTTTTTGATTTTGAGGATGAGTGGTTTGATGCTTTCGATAGACCTGAAAAAACAGGAGTTTGGTTTATCTGGGGAAATTCAGGAAACGGAAAGACAAGTTTTGTGCTCCAGCTGATTAAATGCCTTGCTGACTTTATAGATCAAATACTTTTAGTTAGCCGGGAGGAAGGCACAAGCCACACACTGCGGAAATCATTCGAAAACTTTGGAATGAATGACGTGAAACGAAAGTTGCTGATAGTAAATGAAAACATGGCTGATCTTACAGCTAGACTGAAACAAAAAAAGAGTCCTAGAATAGTGATTATAGACTCCTTTCAGTACACGCAGATGAGTTACCGTGATTATATCAATTTCAAATCTCAATTTCCAAACAAACTGATCATATTTATCAGCCATGCAGATGGAAAATCGCCCGCCGGACGTAGCGCTAAATCGGTAATGTATGATGCCTGTTTGAAAATACTTGTTGAGGGGTATGTAGCTTATTCGAAAGGCAGATATATTGGTAAAACAGGGCATTATGTAATTTGGAGAGAACGAGCAGAGAAATACGGAATAAAAAATAATAACGAATAAAAAAATCGACACACATGGCAACAAAAACTTTTATGGAAAAACAAAAAACGGCACTTGTAAAAAAATTGCATGTGCTACTTGGAAAGGCCGGAATTGATAACGACGGAAAACTGGCTATACTGGCGCAATATGGAGTGGTTACGTCGCTTGATCTAACGATCGATCAATTGATACAGGTATGTGATGCACTTGATAAGAAGGTGAACCCCGTACTTGACGAACTTGACAAAATGCGGAAACGGCTTATTGCCTCCATTTTTGCATGGCGCAAAGCAATGGGATGTACAAGCTCAATGAATGAAGTGAAAGGTATAGCCTGTAATGCTTGTTCTGTATCGGATTTTAATCAGATTCCAAAAGAAAGGTTGCAAAGCTTGTATTATGCCTTTAATAACAAAACAAAGGACCTGAATAAGGTGACAGCAATGACACAGGATCAGGTTGACTATTTGGCAACTTTAAATTAGATGATATGAAAAAATTAGGTTCAGAATTCGAAACGCCAGAATTACTTCGGATTCGCCTTTCGGCAAAAAAATGCATTCGTAGAAAAAGAGCTAAAAAGCTAGGCATTTCGCTTGAAGAATATGAAGAGCGCCTAAAAACGAAGAATACGCGTAGACCAATAACCCCTGAAGAGCGGTTAAAACTTCAGAATGCAATACGCCTGAAATGGTATCATAGAAAGCGTGCAAAAGAGCTTGGAATGTCGCTTGAAGAATATGAGAGTGACGGAATTTATAAACGAGTGGAAACAATGGTAATAATGGAAGAGGAAGAACTTAGAAAGGTGAATTCTAATAAGCGGTTGCAGGAAATAAATGCTAAGATACAACGGGTAGTTGAATGGTTTGAAGAAAATTCAATAACTCATCCGGATTATGAGGCAAAATGTAGCGAGTTACATTGTTTAGAAGTGAAATTTTACACGCGTAATGAGAGTGTAAATACAAGTTTATCCGGAGGAATTGAGGAACTATCTACTTTTAAAATAAAAAGCGATGGAAGATGAAAAAATACCGTTTTGGAAGGTTCTACAAGGATTGATATTACTTTTTATATTCAATCTTTTCATATTGGACAGAGTATTAATATTAATAACAAATTTGATAAAAAAATGACACAAACAAGTAAAAATGAAACGTGGGTAGATGAGTCCGGGACTCGAATACCATACAAGCGCGTGACAAAAGCTGAGCGGCTTATGGAAGTTCATTCAGCCCGATTGGCAAAAGATGCACTGGCGGTAAATGGGCGTTTAATTGCCTTTAAAAAGGAGATTAAACAGCTATGCGAAGAGGCTGAACAGGCTTTCTTAGATGAAAATAAGTTAACCCGCGATGAGAAGTTTAAAGGTAATTATACCTGGTACAATTTCGACAGATCAATAAGAATTGAAAGGTCCGTTAATGAGGCTTTGCAATATGATGATCAGACGATCATGGCAGCAAAAGAAATTTTGCATGAGTTTCTGAGTGAAAGCCTTGATTCATCAAAGGATTTCGTGAAAGAAATGATTCTTACAGCATTTGAGAACAAAAACGGTAAGTTGGACCCTAAAAAGATAACGCCCCTTACCCGTCACGAAAAACGGGTAAATGACCCACGATTTACAGAGGCCTGTAATCTGATTAAAAAAGCTGAGCGTCGACCCGATTCGAAAGTTTATTACCGGGTATCTACCAAAAACGTTGCGGGCGCTTACGAGGCTATTGAATTGAATTTTTCTAATATATAATTATTAATCATTGGGTGAATCGGAATTCGCCCATCCTAAAAAACAAAAATTTATGCATAATTGGTTCGAGTGTAAAATAAAGTTCGAAAAAACAGGCGAAGAAGGTAAAATCGCAAAAGTGAGTGAAACTTATTTGGTAGATGCGCTATCGTTTACCGAGGCGGAATCGAGAATTATTGAAGAAATGAGGCCGTTTATCAGTGGTGAATTCACAGTAACAGCTATTCGTAGGGCAAAGATCAACGAAATGTTCTTCAATGAAAACGGAGATAAATGGTATCGCGCAAAAGTAATGTTTATCTGCTTGGATGAAGACAAGGGTGTTGAACGTAAAACAGCTGTAACTATGTTGGTACAGGCTAATGATACCAAAGAGGCTAATGCAGGCGTAGTGGAAGGAATGAAAGTTTCTATGGCTGACTACGAAATAGCTGCTATTACGGAGACTCAGATAATGGACGTATACATTTACGATGCCGTCGGTTAAGGAACTTCAAAGAAAAGCCTATCGACAAAAGGCTAATGAACTTCACGAAAAGAAAATTCACGAAGAGGAATTACAAAAGGTGATGGGCTTTTCTTGTATGCTTTTAGTTCTTGACAATTACGTGTTGAAAAAAGATGATTTTAAAATAACACTGACTGCTTACAAGAACTTATTTAGCAAAGACTTTGAGGCTGAACATATTTATGATCTAGTTGAGCCTGTTGGACAATGGATGTGTAAACTCCCAAAGGGAGTATGGGAAGAAAAACAATAAAAAAACAATTCAATGAAAACAATACAGATTTCAGAACAAAATGCAAGGAGGTTGTACAAGGATGCAACTCCGGAATTCAAGGCAGCACTTGAAGATACTTTTGGAAAAGCTTTCTTTTCCGAAAACATTATGGATCGTATAAAATCATACGAAGACGCCTGTTTAGAGCTGGGCGAAACGCCACTAGACGAATCCAATTTCAAACTACTTAGTTTTACCGATGATGAAATCACATATCGGAAAATAAAGACTATCACACGCGCATTGAATGAAGGATGGAAGCCTGACATGCTAAACGCTGATCAATATAAGTGGTATCCTTGGTTTAAAGTGTCTGCCGGCGGGTTCGTTTTCCATGCTACGTATTGCGCTTGCTCGTCTGCGTCTGCGGGTTCCGCCTCGCGCCTTTGCTTTAAGAGTGACGAATTAGCCACTTATGCAGGGAAACAATTCTTACAATTATATTCATATTTTATTAAATAATCAGCCGAAAGGCACAAACAATTTTGAACACATGGAAAAAGTAGAAGTAACACAAATGGAAAGCATCAAAACAGTAGAAGATGCTTTGAACGTAACAGGTATGCCTGCAACACCTGAATTCAACGAAGTACCTGAAGAACTTCGCGAATATTTCAAAGCCGTGTATGAAGCGGTAGTAATCACCAAAGCGTTAGTTGGAAATTGGAAGGCTGACTGGAACGACTGGGATCAACGTAAATGGTTTCCTTGGTTTGATATGCAGTCTGCCGGCGGGTTCGTTTTCTTTGCTGCGAGTTACGATTACTCGACTGCGCGTGCGGGTGACGCCTCGCGCCTTTGCTTTCCCACTGAGGAAATGGCAGAGTATGCAGGTAAAACGTTCACAGACGTTTATTCAAGAATGATCTTGAAATAATCAAAATAGGCTGTTTGTCTTTGTGAGGGTGTCTGCCGGCGGGTTCGTTTTCAATGATACGAATTACGATAACTCGAATGCGAATGCAGGTAACACCTCGCACCTATGCTAAAAATATACAAAGACAAAGGCCTTGGCACTTGCCAAAAAATAACAAACTTCAAAAGGTGCTGGTAGGGTAACCGAACGCTCCGATACGAAAAGCAAAGAAATGCAATGAAAAGATACAATAACTTGTATGATCAGGTATGCAGCGAGGAAAATATGGTTCTCGCTTACGAAAAAGCCCGAAAGGGCAAAGCGCATACATATGGTGTTCGGCTCTTTGAAAAAGAGTTGGAAAGCAACATGAGACAGTTACAGGATGAATTGATAAACGGAACTTACCGGACTTCGGAATATAGCGTATTTACCATTTATGATCCGAAAGAGAGGGAAATTTACCGATTGCCATTTCGGGACAGAGTAGTCCATCATGCTATTATGAATGTGATGGAGCCAATATGGACAAGTATTTTCATTCAGCATACATACAGCTGTATTAAAGGACGTGGAATACATGCCGTTTTAAAAGCGATTAAACGGGATTTAAAAGACCTTGAAAATACACAGTTTTGTCTGAAAATGGATGTAAGAAAGTTTTATCCGTCAATTGATCATGATGTACTGAAAGGAATTATCAGGCGAAAGGTAAAAGATAACCGGTTGCTTGAATTGCTTGATCTGATTATTGACAGTGCGCCAGGCGTTCCAATAGGTAATTATTTATCGCAGTTTTTTGCGAACCTGTATCTGAGTTATTTTGATCATTGGTTGAAAGAATCTAAGCAAGTAAAATATTACTACCGATATGCCGATGACATGGTGATACTGGCACCCGATAAGCCTTATTTACACGGTTTACTGGTTGATATAAACGATTATCTTACAGACAAGCTAAACCTACAACTAAAGGGCAATTATCAGGTATTCCCTGTCGATTCTCGCGGTATTGACTTCGTGGGTTACAAATTCTATCATACGCATATATTGATGCGAAAATCGATTAAAAAACGGCTTTGCAGAAAGGCTGCAAAGTTGAATAAAAAGGATATTGATGCAAAAAGTTACCGGATGCAAATAGCTCCCTGGTTAGGGTGGGCGAAACACTGCGACTCGAAGCATCTACTTAAAAAAGTACTAAATGAAAAAGTTCTCTGATTTGGGCGTAAAGCCGCCTGAAGATAAAAATATATTCAATGTTCCGGTAATTTCTATACAAGACGTAATAAACGTCGAAATACAAGTGCTGGACTTTGAAGCAAACGTAAAGACAGCACATGGAGATGGACGCTATATTTTGAAAGTGAAGCATGAAGACAGGGAGTGCAAGTTTTTTACGAATGCTACTCCCATAAAACAGGCACTTGAACAGATTAATAAAAATGATCTTCCATTTACAACAATCATTAAACAACAACGATTCGGCAGCGGATCGGGTAAAACATTTTATTTTACATGATATTATGGCAAAAATTGATATATCGCAAGATCAGAATACAGTCAGAATAGATGAGAATGAATATCATGAATTCTACAGTTATTCTCAGCTTCCAACAAATCACATGAGTGATCCATGCAACAAATGTAGTTTGAAGAGGTATTGTGTTGAATTGGGTGCCGATTTACCCTGTGATGATGAATCGAGAGATGATGGACTTTGTGGAGTCTTTAAAAAAACATATAAGGGGAAATAAAATGAAAAATAAAATTAAAATTAAAACATTCGTGATAATGGTTAGCCGGACATTTCCGGCATATCACCCACAAAAAGGTAAATATACCGATTTTATAGAACTTATTCAATTGGGTTTGGATAGAGACATTAAATTCAATAATAGAAAAATACATACTTTCCGAGGTAATTTTCCTCTTTGGAAAAAACGAATTGACGAAGTGTTGGCCGGTAATGCGGTAATAGTGCTTAAGTATCACACACTCGGCCGATACGTGAAAGGAAATAAGCAGGTGGAGTTTGCACGATTGGATAAAGATAGCGGCGTAGGAGTTCAGGAAGCTATTTATCAATCAGAATTTGAACAGCCTTATGACGGTATGGCCATTAAGTGTGAGGGGGGAATATTTCGCGATTTTCCGTTTTACATGACTGCTGAAAATGACGGGTTGTCACAAAGGGATTTTAGAGATTGGTTTGAAAAAGGAAAATACAATCTTACTGAACCAATGGCGTGTATCCATTTTACAAGTTTTAGATATGGCAGAACAACACTACCAACCCCGAAGTAAGGGAACATGGGGACGTGAAGAGGCTAAAACGGCTGAGGAACTTAACCGGTTATGCAATGATTTCTTTGAAAAACTGGTAGTTCCTAAGGAATGGAAATTTATGGGGTGGAATAATGCAATAGAAAACCCCTCAGGAGTTCTGCTTTCAGTTGGTAAGTTGTTTCGGGATATGCGGACAAGTGGCCTGAATTTGATGCATTACAGAGTGTTTTTCAATAGTTTTTCCTGCATGGGCGGTATTGTTTCAAAAACGGTTATTGACTTCGGAAAATACAAGTATCATTGCGAGGTGAGCAATAAAACAGTTGATAAGCTGAATGAATTTGTAAATGATAGGTATGGGGAGATAAATAAGGTTGAGTTGGAACTCAACCCTCCCGATAAGGGCGATTTGGAAATCACCCCTCCCGGTGATGATGGATTGCAAAAATTTAGAGATAGGTTTAAATGAAGAAAACATGCGAAACACAGTTGGTATTAAAGTTTGGGGTAATCCCTCCGCTTTGCTCGTCCCCTTTAAAGGGGACAACTGAACGCATGCGGGATTCGGAGGGACGGTTTACATCGGGGGACTGTGAGGACGTGGGTGACGATGTAGAGAGAATTAAGAGAGAAAATGAGATGCTAACACGGAAATATTTAGCGGTGTCTAAATTGCTGGCATCGGCTGAACGAGAAATTTTAAAATTAAAAGAGAAAATATGATTATTGCAATTGACTTTGATGGGACGATCGTAAAGGATGAATTTCCCGAAATAGGGGAAATGATACCGGGGGCAAAAGATACTATTAATAAGCTTAAGTATGAAGGATACACCATAATTATATGGACATGCAGAACTGGTGTAGAACTGGCAAAGGCTGTATTGTGGCTTGCAGAAAACGAGATCAAATATGACTACATAAATGAAAGTTGCAAAATCAATGTAGCCAAATATGGCGGGGTAGACACCCGAAAGGTTTATGCTTCGCTCTATATTGATGATCGCGGGTTAATGAGACCTTTACCTACATGGGAGGAATTGTACTGGCATGTACATGATGTGGTTCCGACGTATGCGGACAAGGTGGGAAGAGACGGATTTTTGTGAGTATAAAAATTGTATTTAAAAACTGATTAAAACGCTGACAGAATCGGAATTCTGTCCTCCCAGTATGGCTAAAAAACATCCGAAACATATAAGCCGACGTATTTCGGCTGAAAAAATAAAAGCTATTATTAAAAAAGAATATGAGCCCGGAAGACAAGATAAGTGCAAGCTTTGGGTGTATAGAAACTATGTTTTTCCAGCAACAGGTATTAGTGAAAGGACATTTTGGCGTTATCAGAAGGCTGTAGATGACGAAATGAAGCCGGATGATGATCCTAATCAATTGAAATTATTTGAATAACATATAATATTATGATAACAATATTTGACTTGAATGCTGCTGTATTACAGACTAGAAGAAATCCGAATATTTCAATATGCAGCTTTATTATAAGTACTTTAGACAGGTCTAGTTTAGAAAAATCAGCAACTTATTATCTTCTTGGAATAGATTGTTTGAAAACCGGGCTCTTTGATGATAAACCAAATTTCAAAGGAATACCTATTTATTATTCTAAAGAATTATCTGAATATGAAATAAAGATTAATTATCAGGATATAACATATAGTATAATTGAACCTATGGGTCCTTCTACAAGATATGAATCAATGGCGGATGAAAAATAATTTAAGGAGTTTGCTTGTTTATTCAGGTAAACTCTTTAATTTTGTGGAATAATTTAAAAATCAACATCATGAAAAAAATACTGATAATAATATTATTGTTTAATTGTTTTCTTTCTTTTTCTCAAAATGATAGTATATGTAATATTTTACCGTCAAAGGATGGAAAAGTATGTTATGAATCAGTTGTTCAAATTGATAAATCTAGTGGAGCACAAATTTACAGTAATTCAAAAATATGGATTGGAAATACTTTTAAAAATGCTAAAGCTGTTATTCAATCGGATGTTGAAAATTCATCTTTAGTTATTAAAGGAAATATCAAAGAGGATCAATATTCAATTTACACTTTTACATTAACTTTACAATTTAAAGATGGAAGGTATAAATATACTTTTACTGATATTCATTCTATTTTCACGATGGGTACTGAAATAGATAAAAAAATTGAAGATTTACCAGCATTATCGTCATGTAAAAAAAATACACTTTTAAAAATGGACTTAATATTTAATTCTTTTTTGAACAGTATGAAAAATGGACTAAGTAAGAATAATGACTGGTGACATTGATGACTATGTAGACAAAAAAGGCCTGTGCAGATTTGCACAGGTCTTTTTTGTTATAATGCTGTTCGATCTTCGAATTCGCATTTGAATGTGATGCGTTCCACATAGATGCCATCTTTTCGGTTTTCTTTGCGCTGTGAGACCCGATATAATGGGTCGAAGTCATCGGTACCCCATCCTTGCAATGCTGCGTAAGCGGCCGTAATGGTATCGTGAAATGCAAGGTCTTTTTCTCGAATGTCATCACCGGCAATGGATGAGGTTCGTTGTGTAGGTGTTTCGAATGCCAGACGTATAATTACGTTTGCTTTACACTCTTGTATTTTACCCCCAAAGTCCAGGTCTTTGCATTCGTTGAACTCAATGCCAATAATGGCACACGGGAACTTTACGGCAGGTCGTTCGCCTGTAGGTACGTCGAGTTGTCCCATCTCCTGATCAATCCAGGAGAGAGCCGGAACGGTAGTTTTTAGTTGTGCCAGTATGGCGTTATAGATTACTTTCATATTCAACACTAATTTTACGGATTAATACTAATTACACGAATTCAGACGAATTACACTAATTTGGTTTGAGTATTTTCTTTATTTCTTTTACTATTTTGTTTTCAATGTTTTCGCGTAGTACTTTTGATTCGCCCATGAATTTGCGTTTTTTCATGATGAATGGTTTTCGGCCATATACGTTGGCACCTTCGCCAAAGTTATGAACTGAGGCGTACGGGGCAGCATCGGTAATTCGAACCCCACTTGCAATGTAATTGTACGATATTGAATTTTGCAGCTCTTTAGTCTCTCCACTCAGAATTTTAGCCGTAGTACGTGCGGCTGAATACTTTCCTGTCTGACCTGAATGACCGTACCACGGAGAATCCGGATTACGGCGTTTTACATCGGGCCATTTTTCTAAACTTTCATCGGTGAATCCTTCATTTTGAAATGATTCTTTGAAATGGTTTACCGCCTCAACACCCATAATGGTTTTGATGTCATCGCCCTGAACAAACTCATCGAGTTTTTTCATTTGGCCAGTGAATTGGGTTGAGAAATCGGCTATATCCACTTTTTTAATGATAAATTATGAATGATAAATTATTTTCCTGTGTTCTTCTTACTTGAAAGATATTGTTCTAATAGTTTAGCAGCATCCAACATAACATCATTACGAACGGATTCATCGGTATTGGTGTAATATGAATTATCCTCTATGTTTACAAAACTGGCGGTTTCAGCCGGGTTGTTTTGGAATTGAGGATCGACATAATCACCATCCGGAACATCCGTTGGGTCTTTGTCGGATTGCTTTACCGAACATTGGCAATTCCAATCGCTTGGCGGCATGTGATCATCCCACCATGGATGATTGAACGGTAATATAGTACCGACGTATTTTAAGTGCGATTCGCGCTCATTGGCTGCCGTACTTTCAACGTATTCCAAATTAGGGTACAGGTGTAAGGTTTTTTCATAACCCTTCAAATTAGCCGCTATACGAGCCGAACGAACAGCTTGATTGTATTCGGTCTGTAACCATCTACCATCATATTTTTCGGATACCTGCAATGCCAGTTTTTTAAACTGACTGAATGAACGCAATTTTCCATTTTCATCGGTCAATAATGCAACTATCTCTTTTGTTTGCAGATGGTTTTTAAAGGCAGCAAAAACAGCCGTATTATTTTTAAACCTATCAACAAATTCGGAATCATCTACCGTCTTTAATGACGTGTCGATTCCAGCCTGCAACTTGTTATTTGTAACGTCAAACAGATTTTTGTTTATCAGTTCGTTGCGCTTTTCTTCGTCATCATACAACTCACGAATAGCCCGTTTTATCAGATCATTGATGTTGATGGTGTCAGATAAGTCCAACTCAGAACCCCTCCGCGCTTCGCGCTCGTCCCCTTCGGAAGGGGACATCTTAATGTTTGTGGTTATATTGTTGTTCGATTTCTCGTTCAAGTTTGCCCGGCTCCCCAGCGTCCGGGCGTTTGCGAAAAAATCAACAATCCCCCGAATGAATTTATTTTCGGTGTCAGAAAGTTTGGCGGTTGGCTTAACCCCTCCGCTACGCTTGTCCCCTTTTTTCAAGGGGTCATTTGGGGACGGTGGTGACTTTGGCGACTTGTCAGGTACAGGCGGAATATCAACCGGTGGAACATCAGTTGGTGGAACGTCCGTAGGCGAAACGGGTGCAGGTGAAGCAGCTTTTCGGGCTATAACATCTGTACCTTTTGCTTCGGGTATTCCGAACTTTTTCTGAAAATAATAAGCCGGGATTTCGATGATGTCAGATAGTGAAACTAATTCGTCAACAGTAAGGTCTTTGAGTGCTTTAGGGAAAACAAACGAACCACCATGTACTTTGAATCCACGGGCTTCGAGTATTGGTTTTACTTTTTTATTCAGAATCCGTTGTACAAAACGCATGTCCTGTTTGTTGACTTCATCTTCTACATCCTGATGTACTTCGCTCTGCGAACGACTTGAACCGTCGAGTGTAGTCATTGTATTACTCAGGACCGTTACTAACATAGCCTCTTTGAGCTCCGACATAAAGTCTTTGTAAATAGACGAATTAGTAGAACGTCCATTGTCGGCCATCTCAACGTCCGTTTCTTTCGGAACGACCATACTGGCAGCAGCACCCTGTTCTTTGAAAGCCTGCTCTAACTGTTTGCGCGCTTCCTGATCGTAGATGCTATATTTACCAATTCGCTGAGGCATTCCAAAGAGTTCGACCATTTGTGCCCAGTCGGAAATACCACCCCTCATCATGATGACGTAGGGAGCTGCACGAAGCAATAAACCGTACTTATCTTTACGGTCGAGTACTTCGACAATGTTTTGAAGTGATTCGTAAGATATGGAACCGTCGATGTCATTTTGCATGACAGCCACTGTTTTAGTAAGTGGACGTATGTGTTTGCGTGGAACGCTAAAAACCTGTAGTCCGTCGGAAAAATCTAATTGAATCAACGAAACCCGTTGAAAAATTGCCATTAGTATTTCATGTAGTAAATACTCGAAATCGTCGGTGTCGATGAGGTCGATTATTTCCTGTACTTCAGTTCCGTCGGCTAACTGGAACGTAAGATCGGAAGATGTAACCGCCCTGATGCGACGTTCTACGGCATCCCAAAGACGACCGTCGGTAAGTATTCCTTCATACAAATCATACAGCAATGTCCACCGGTCCATTTCGGCGCTTTGAAGTGCGGTTTTCCACTTACCCATATCAAGCAGTTGCCTAACTACTCTGTTTACGGATATCTGATTTATAATTATACCCTGCGGTGCTTTCTCCGTTGGAACTAAGTCTACTTTATTTTTAGCCATTATAAATTTATTTAAAACTGGTTATCTCGTTTAGGATTTGAACTAAAAGTAATAAGATCGGTTTTTTGTTCCACAGGAAGAGGTGGAAGATCGGGTATGAATTCACCCCGTTGAACTCCTTTAAGCCATGATACAGCCCGGTTATATCTATCTTCCCGAATTGTCATACTTATATTTACATTACAAATATTGATAAAATGCCATACTGCAATGTCTTTTACAAAAATGATTAGCAGTGCATTTCGTGTATCTGTATCGTTATTTGTCGGCTTTGATTTAGCAAACTCGGTGGCAATATCAAAAGCAGATAGGTAACTTTTAGTTTCGACATACGCACCGTCGATAGCAGCCTGCAACATGGTTTCATCTCCATTGCTAATAGCTTCAATAGAATCAACGCCAAGGTGGGTTGTTATTTCGTCAGGACTAATGTACATGATAGTTGATAGTTTACAGTTGATAGTTGAAAGTGATAGTTATTTTAAGTCTTTAAATCGTTTATATATAATGTCAATACCTTTCACTTCCATGTTGGTATAAGTAGGGTGTGAGTTTACGTGTCCCTGTGTGTCGTACAATTGTATTCCTACCATCTGAGAGACTTTAAGACCCGTACGAACGCCTTTGGTATGGTTGCGCCAGTATTGTATTTGTTTTCGGTTTAATGCCCTGTATTTACCTCCGATGAAATAAATATAGGTTCTCCGCCCTCCACTATTATATGATACATGAAAAGTAGATGAGGCTAATTTCTCAGCCTGTTTAATGGCTTTTTCGAAATGATATCGGTTTCCTCTCCATTTGATAATTACCGTTGCGATACGTGGAGCCAGCCACATAATAAATTTTTGTTGTGCGTTCATGTGTGTTTTGAATTTGTATTTAGTATCTGTTATTCCGTGATTTTCCGAATCCGGAAATAAGGCTTTCACCAGTTCCGGTAACGGATAATATTTTATTGTTGCAAATAAATACTCCACCTTCAATAGCATCAGGTCCATCGGCGGGGGCTTTCATGGTGGCGCTAAAAAGTTTAAATTGCTCTTTCAGGCGTTGCATGTGCGGATTATTTTCCTCTTTTATATTGAAGACTAATCTTCCGGTACGAACCAACATTTCTAATCCGCCCTCTATACGACTAAACTTATCTGGTTTTTTACGTTCGTCGGGTATTATACCAATATGTCCGCGCTCAGCACCTTTGGTGTAAAACAGTGGCATAAATACCTGTTCGAAGAAAGGACCCTGCAAGGTATTATTTTCGATGTAATTGTACACTTGTGTACGGTCTTTCACATAGTCGCGTATAAAGTAAAACCAGTCGACAAATTCATCATTAGTAACCCTATCAAGATAACCGGTGATGACATAAAACTTATTATCCAGGTATCCAATGAGCCAAAGAGCTTTTGTGGAATTCTTACGTTCTCCTGTATTATTGCTTGGACTTGGGTCGGCATAGGCAACCAGAAAACGGAATTTATTTAAAGGCGGAATATCACTAAATGTGAGTTCTTTGAAAACATCGCCCACAGAAATGGGATTATTCATGTATTCACCCTCGAATGCCATTGTACTCATGGTTGACCGAATGCGTTCAATATTTTCTTTGCTGTTCTTTTCCGGCCAAGAGCTTTCACCTTTCTTGTCGACAATATTGATAATATCAACTTTATCGGCTTTGGCACATGCACGTACTACGCAGCAATCATTTGCAATCTTATTACCCAACCAAACTACCTGAAAAGGTTTAGAAATTGACCGAGTTGGATATACGGCTTTTTCGTACCATTCCCATCGCTTATCAATTACATCTTTATTGCGTACATCTTCGTCCGTGTCAATATCCGATATAATTATTTTATCGGGTCGTACTTCCTCGTTACGGCTTCCACGTGGTGATTGTCCGGCTCCAATAGCTAAAAAAGAAACTCCCTGTGTGGTTACAAAATCGCCCGATGACCAGCTTCCCGGATTCTGTTGAACGCCATAATCATTAATGATACGTTCGTTTCTTTCCAGATTGATTTTAAAAGGTTCTAACAGGTTTTCAGCCTTATCATAACTATTTGAAATAAAAAGGATATTCCGTTTTACTCCGGTTAGCGTTTGATAAAGAGTATTCATCATTTCCACCACATCCTTAGCAAGTTCGCGCGCCCACATACGTACTTCTATCCATTCGGGATTATCAAGTTCTCGCTTCGTTGCTGCTTTGTGAAAGGATGCTGCTGGTGCATAGCAGTATTTAGGAAAATAATATCGCTTCCATTCTTCGGGATTCGATTCTAATTTGGCAACACGTTTTTTTCGCTGATCTTCACTTTCGTTTTGATCAGCTGATACTGATTCTAAGAAGTTGGAAAAATAAATATTCCAATCCTGAACAGCTTGTTTATCCATTGCCTTAGTTGCTGCCATGCTTAAATCCTTTTTAAAACATGTTTAATAAAGTCATCGAAAACACTTGCCACTATTTTCGAATTTCCGGGATTAATAGGGCGAAGCCAGTTCAGCACACGTTTACATACTTCGACTATATCGGCAATGCTTGCCTCGGTTTCCATTGATTTAATGGCATTAGTCAATTTTCCGATTGTGTCTGCTTCTTTTGAATTGGCGAAACGGCTTCCCGGCTCGCGCCCCATTATATTAGTTGTCAACTCATCGAGTTGAGCATACAACCTGTTTAGTTGAGATTCGCGGGTAATAAGCATTGATTGTTTGAGCGTTTTCCACTTGCCAACCTCTACCCACTTATTAATGGTTACAGCAGAACAGCTAACCTTTTCGGCTATTTCTTTTTGCGTTAAGCTTCCTTTTAAATAGAGTTCTTTTGCCCACTCCTTTTTTTGGTCGTTTTTTAAATCTGACATTATGTCTTTATTAATTTGAAGCAAAATAACTGCTTTTAAGGCATACGATAAAAAATACAGGACAAAATGGCAGTACTTTTTTGGTAGGTGATTTTTATAGAGTTTTTTTGCAGTGTAATTAAACAGACAGGGAAACTACTCCGATTTGATCATTTCCTAAATGGGGACAATTGGGACGGGGACGACAATTAAAAACCAATTAAACGACAATTAAAGATGGATGCAATACCATACGTAATATTAGATTCGAGTGTGCTGACAAATGGTATGCGTGTGATGGTAGATGGAGTTGACACAACCCAATTTGAAAAAAATCCGGTAATGCTATATGACCATAACGATTGGAACTTACCACTTGGACGTTGGGAAAATATCAGAAAAGAAAACGGATTGCTATTGGCAGATGCTGTATTTGATGAAGGTGATACCGATGAACAAGTAAAACGAATTATCGGAAAAGTATCACGCGGATTTTTAAAAGCATGTACGCCCGGACTTGTTGATTTGGAAGGTACAATTGATCCTATGTATGTATTGGATTGCCAAGATGGACCTACAATAACGAGTTGTCGGTTACGTGAGGTATCAATAACGCCAATAGGGAAAAACTTTAATGCACTCAAACTTTATGACAAACAGGGAAAAGAGATTGAATATAAAGAAAACCCTACATTATTACTCTCCGATTTTATTGTATCACCAAAAATAGAAACAAAAATGGACAAAATTTATTTATCAAAACTGAATCTAAGCGAAAAAGCGACAGATACGGAAATTGACACCGCAATTGGATTGCTTCTTTCAGATAAACAAAAAGCTGATGAACGCGCTACAAATGCAGAAACTGAACTTAATGCATTGAAACTTTCGGATAAAACAGCCAAGAAATCGGCTTTTGAGGCTGAACTGGATGTTGCGTTTAAAGATGGCAGATTGAGTGAAAAACCCGTAGGTGATAAACTTACACCAGTACGTGATAGTATGTTGAATTTATTCGACAAAGACCCTGAAGGAACGCACGCGATGTTGGGATCAATAGCGGTGCCTACCAAGTTGGATGGTTTGCAATTGGGAGATAAAACAACCCAACGTGAGCAGCTTGAAAAAATGAGTTTTCAGGATATTGATAAGGCCGGAAAGCAATTGCTTTTGAAAGACAGTTACCCGGACTTGTATAAGATCAAGTTTAAAGAAGCTTACGGGAAAGAACCGAAATAACCCCTCCGCTTCGCTCGAATAACCCCTCCGCGCTTCGCGCTCGTCCCCTTAGGAAGGGGACAGATGTAAGGTATAAAGTGTAAAAAAAAGAAATAAACAAATAAAATTTTTAAGGTATGAAAAAGATTGTTGCATTAATGTTTAACCTCGTTATTGGGGTAGTATTAGCTTCCGCAATGGGTGGAGGTGGAATGGTTGCACTTGGAATTGGTGGAGGTTTATCTCTCATCAAATCGGGTGGTGAAGGTCTGCATATGGCCATCCAAAAAGAAATCTGGCAAAATGATATTATCGAAGCTTTGTGGGCTGATAATGCTTTTTTGAATTTTGCATTTAATGCAGATCAATATGTGTTGGCCGGTAAAGTGGTACATATCCCACAAGCAGGGACTTCCGTATCGGCAACTACAAATCGTTCAAGTTTGCCCGCATCGGTTACTATTCGTACAGATACCGAGATTAATTATTCGCTCGATGAAATAACCACCGATCCTATTTTAATTCCGAATGCAGATACTGTGGAGTTAAGCTATGATAAACGTAATTCAGTACTTGCTGATAGCAAACAAGCTATCTCTGAAAGCGCCGCATTGAATTTATTATTTAAATGGAATCCAACAGTAGCCGGAAATATTGCACGAACTACAGGAACCGCTGTAGCAGCTCATACAGATAGTGCTACCGGAAATCGTAAAGCCTTTTGTGTAGCCGATGTGAAAGCTGCTAACAAGCAGTTCAACAAATGGAATATTCCGACAACTGATCGTTATATGATTCTTGATGCTGACATGTATGATCAATTGATGAGTGATTTATCGGCAACTCAATACAGGGACTTTTCGTCTTCTCTTGATCAGGCTAATGGTGTTGTAGGTAAATTGTATTCATTCAACATTATGCAACGGTCAAATGTAGCCCGCTATACTAATGCAACTGTTCCCGTTCCCGTATCCTGGGCAACCGCAGGTGCAGCCACTCATAATGCTGCTGCCCTTGCATGGCATAAAAACTCTGTAGAACGTGCTTTGGGTATGGTAGATTTCTTTGAAAAACTGGGAGACCCAACTTACTATGGCGATATTTATTCTGCCCTGGTTCGTGTAGGTGGCCGTATTCGTCGCTCAGATGCCAAAGGTATTCTTGCCATTGTACAAGATACAGCCGCTTAAAAATATAAACCCGTGTGTGTAAAGGGGCGGGAATGATATTAGAGACAAGGAGTACCTTGTCTCTACGGAACCGCCCCTTTTTGTTTTTAACCACGAATTATACGAATTAAAACGAATTACGCGAATAAATATGGCAAAGATAGATTCTCTTATTCCTATTGAATTTCACGTTGAAGGCGGTAAGGTTAATAATCCTAACGATAAAGGACGTGCAACAAACATGGGCGTTACGTTGGCCACATGGAAGAGCCAAGGATATGACAAGGACGGTGACGGTGATATTGATGCTGATGATTTGAATTTGATTAATCACGCTGACGTAGTGAAAATCCTATCGACGTATTGGAACCGATGGCAAGCGGATAAAATCAACAATCAAAGTATTGCCAATCTACTTGTTGACTGGGTTTGGAATTCAGGTGCATGGGGAATTAAAAAGCCACAGATTGCGCTAGGTTTGGATCCTGATGGCGTAGTTGGTCCAAAAACGATAGTTGCTATCAACAGTGGTGATCAAAGCGAAATATTCAAAAAAATATGGATAGCCCGTAAAAACTTCTTTGAAGATATTTGTAAGCGTGATCCTAGTCAGTTGGTTTTTATCAAAGGTTGGATTAATCGGTTGAACTCATTTAAATTTCAAGCATAGACCCCAAGCCCCTCCCGATAAACATCGGGATAAATGTCGGGTAATTAAATTAGTAAAGTTATGAAACAGCTTATTGACCGTTGGAAAGCAGAATCGCCTGCATTTTTTATTCAGTTGAAAAAACTGGCTTTTAAAGTCGGTGGTTCTTCAGCGGCTGTATTGGTCGCCAATTCGTCCATGGGTTTGAATTTAAACACTGTTTTATTGACTTGTTTAGGATATGTGGTTGCTGCATGTGTAGCAATTGCCGGTACCGCACAACTTACAAAGGAATAGTATGAACGTTTTAACTATCCTGACACCGTATGTTTTGTCTATTCTGTCCGTCATTGTCGGATGGTTTATAGGTAAACGAAAAAGGAACAATGATTTTATAAGCGAATTACAAGCTTCAATTGATCTTTTAAGTGAGAAGTATACCGAAACACTCAAAGAATTGATATCGGTAAAGAAGCAAAATGCAGAATTGATGATTAATCAAAATTCGATGGCGCTTGACATGAAAGAATTGAGAACTGAAAATGCCGGTTTGAAAAGGGAAATAGAAGACCTTACGACTAAACTTCAAGATGTGAAAATTATAACACGGCAAGCAAAGTGACGGGGGACAATTAAGACAATCGGGACAATCGGAAGATTGGTACAATTAAATTTTAAATGATGAAAAGACTAATTATAATCACTCTTATTGCTGTTTTGGCATTCGGTTGCAGAACTACTAAATCGGTGTTTAAAGAGCATTTAAAAACGGATTTGACAATACACGTTGATTCTACTGCTTCGTTGAGTGTAACTCAGCATGCTGTTATTGATTCGAATGTTGTTGATCATTCTATTTTGACCGACAACAGTACGGAAGTGATTACTCAGATAAACTATGCTCTTCCAGATTCGACAGGTAAACAAGTTGTCTTATCAAAAATTGTAACGGAGCGTACCCGCGGACTGGCTTCACAAAAGAACGTGAATACAACTGTAAATACTACGAATACGACAGATAATAAGCAGCATGTAACACTTGGTAAAGAATCCAAGCAAATAACAGAATCAAAAGTAAAAACAACAACTAAAACCAGCTGGTCAATACCGTGGTGGGTTTATTTAATTTCAGCCGCAGGTATCTGTTTCCTTATTTTTCGATTTGACTTACTTACGAAAATTTATTCGCTGATTAAACGACTTTTAAAAATTTGATTATTAAGACAACGCATGCGTTGTCTCTACAAATCAACAAACAAATAAATCAACAAAACAAACAAACAAAATTATGGCAGAAAGAGTATTAACAACGCTACGTGTGGCTAAAATTGAATTTGCGCCACCAATTGCTACCGCTGACGGCATTGCTTCCGCTGTGTGGGCAGAACAACCATTGACACTTCGTGATGATGCTGTGGAAATTGTAGAAGGTGATCCTACAGCTGTGGAAACCTATTCACATGAAAATGATTCTCCGGAAGATTATCAATTGACCGGAGTAGGTTTGACTGCTCAGGGTTCATTTATCAATGCCACATTTGTACAAATGGCAGCTATTATGGGCGGAATTGTAACGGGTACCGGAGATGCAAAAATGTACGAACATTCTTCGACGAAAACTATGCTTCACACAGCAATTCGCTACACACTTAAAAATGGTGGTTACTTTATTATCCCAAATGCTAAAGGAAGTGTTCAGTTGAATGCTAATGTTGGTAAGGATGGTAAGATGAAACACCCATTCAAATTCCGTGTATTGGCTCAACCAGATTGGGATGCTGATTTCATTATTATGTAATCATGGAAATTGATAAACGATTAGCAGCCGCTAATTTGTTACTAGAACGGGGCGTGCGGTTTAATATAACGGATGCCCCGTTTTATTTTCGGTTTATCGGACTGAAAACTATTATAATTCGTCCTCTTTATCCTGGTACCATTATGGAACTATCGCGGGTAATACTAGAGGATGGACTGGAAAAAATAGATTCGGAAAAAGCTGTTGAAAAGATGGAATCTGTTTGCCGGGTAATAGCAATAGCTATGCTGAATGACCGAAATAAAATTAAGCGCACGGAAAGACTTACACACACCCTGATGGATAAAGTGCCACTGGCAACATTGATACGCATATTTCTGCATATCGCAGACATTAACGGTGTGATGGATTTTACACTTATTACCAGCTACTTCAGCGGTCTGATGAATCAGATGATGACGGTGAAGAATCTGGGTCAGATAGAGGGGAGTTAACAGGCTACATGGATGGTCTCCATAGCCCCTTTGGAATATTAGGACAATTGAAAGAAAAACGCGGACTTACACACGAACAAATTATGTGGAGTCAGCCCTGGGCGATGCTCCTATTGGAGATGGCCGACGAACCACGCTACATGAAAGGAAGACGTCCAGCACCGGTGGTGGACAATGCAGATGATTTGAGAAAAGTATTGGGAAAAAGATAACCCCTCCGCTACGCTCGTCCCCTTGGTAAGGGGACAATATTACACGAATTAAAACTAATTACACGAATTATGGAACCTGTAGAAATTGACATACAAATGAAGCAAAATGTCACCGAGGAAAGCAAAAAAGCTACCGACGGGATTAATGACATAAGTGCGGCCACAGACAAAACGAATGCGGCTATGGGTAGTATTGTTAATTCAGGTAAGCAAGCCGTGGCAGCGGCTAAAGAAGCCGTACAGGAGCAGGTGAATGTAGTTAAGCAAATTGAAGCGGACATAAAAAATATTGAAAGTCAACTAGGAAAGGCCGCTCCCGGTAATGCTAAGAGTGCGATGGTTCAGGAGTTGAATTCTGCTAAGCAGGCATTAGCTGAAGAAAAGGCAGCACTTGGGGAATATTCAGCTAAAGTAGATGAGGCTGCCAGTTCGAACGTCAGACTCCGTACACAAGTGATGAATGCCAAGCAAACACTTGATGAAATGGCACAGGCCGGATTGCGTGGCACTGATGCTTATAAAGCTCAACAAACTGCATTAGGAGATTTAACTGCCCGTATGAATGCAGCCAATAAGCAAGCAAAAGTATTGGGAGACCCACAAGGTGGATTGCATGCAGTTACACAAACGGTAACCGGAATGTCGGGGGCATTCACAGCCTCGGTGGGTGTTATGTCGTTGTTTGCCGGAAAAAATGAAGACCTCCAGCGCATACAAATGCGATTACAGGCTGTAATGGCCATCACCATTGGACTAACACAAACAGCAGAGATGCTGAATAAAAACAGCTATTTCACGCTAAAAATTCTTATACCTGCTAAGGAAATGCTAGCGGCTGCTGAATTGAAAGTAGCAGGTGCAATGGGAATTTCTACAGTTTCCGCTCAAATACTGATGGGTACATTGACCCTTGGTTTGACGGCAGCTATTGCCGGGGCTATTTATGTATTCAATAAGCTAAGTGATGCATCGGCTGAAAATGCTAAGAAAATGAACTTGGCTAATGATTTACGAAAGGAAGCCAATAAAGATGCATCGGCCGAGATGTCTAAGATAAAGGTTTTACAAGCTGTAGTGGAAAGTGAGACGGCTAGTTATGAAGAAAAAAGTAAAGCAATTAAGAAGCTAAAAGATACAGTTCCCGGCTATATTGCTCAATTAGACTCTACAGGTAGATTGGTTCGTGAAAATACGAAGGCAATTGATGATTATGTAGTGGCTTTGAACAAAAAAGCAATGGCAGAGGCTGCACAAAAAGAGTTGGAGAAAGTTTTCAATCAGCAACTTGATATTGAACTTGAAAAACAAAAACTTCAAACAGAACGGGCTAAATGGGTAGTGAAAAAAGATACTCGAACAGAACGTGCCGGACAAATTTCTCCGGGTATGATTCAAAAGACGGAAGCAGATGTAGCTCCTACTATGATATCAAAAATTGACAGTCAGATTAAAGAATTGGATGATAAGAAAAATAAATTACAATCTACAGTTAATAGTATTGATAAAATAATAGGGGATAATGCTGCCGGATTATTTATGGACGATAAGGCTCCTAAGGTAAAAAAAGAAAAGGCTACCAAAGAGCAATATAATGCTGCTGAAGAACTTCAAAAACTATTGCTTGATATCAACGATAAGACCTCAACCCTGCTGATAAAACAACAAGAAGATGGCTTGCAAAAACGTCTGGATGAAATAGATCACGAAAAAGAAGCTGAAGTACGAAAAATAACTGAAAAGGAAACAGCTATAATCGAAGCATATAACCGGAATCACCGTACAGATAAAGGTTTTAAACCTTTGTCGACGAAACCGGAAGATTTGCAGAGTTCTTTAAAATCTGTTGATCCGACAGATACTAAGGCTATCAATCAGGCAATGCTTGATTTAGATAAATCTTACCAGTCGAAACGAATAGAAGCAACCGAACAATGGGGACAAAAGATGTTGGACCTTGCCGGGGAACTTGCTGATAAACGAGTGAAAATTGAAGATGAATGGAATAAAAAGATTAATCAAATAGATACACAGGCTCAGTTTTTAGACTCTAAGGCATCCACCGAAACTGATCCAGCATTAAAGAAAAAATATGAAGACCAGGCCGCCTATTTGCGTGCCGGAGAGGAAGCCGATAAGACCGAAAGGAATAAACGTGTAAGTGAGGTTACACTCAGCTATATTAAAGAAACTGAAGCTTACAAGCTTGCTACCGATCAGCAATTAAACTTAGGTAAGAAACTGAATGATGATCTGGTAAAACAAATAAAAGAACGTGTAAATGCAGAGGTTGAAGCTGGTAAGTTGACTAAAGATGACGCCAATAAAATACTGGAAGCTGTAGATAAATCGCAAGCAAAAAAGGTGAGTGGTTCGCTCAGTGATCTGATCGACTCCTATTCTAAATTACAGAAAGCTAAAGAGTCACTTTCTACAGCTCAAAAGAACGGTGATGCTGATGGTGTAATTAAGGCAACACAAGATGTAAATAATTATACAAAAGCTGTTGAGACCAGTTTCCAGAAGGTTCAGAAAGCATTTTCGCAAGCAAGTTTCTTTGCTAATGAAGCTGTGGGATTGCTCAATGCTATATCAACAAAGGATGGTGATGCAGCCAGTTCGGCCGCTAAAAGTATAACTGCTGTTATGAATATTGCCTCATCAACGATGCAAGGATATGAACAGGGTGGACCAATCGGCGCTGTAGCTGCATTTGCTACCTCTACACTGACACAGATATTCAGTGCCGAGAAAGTACATCGGGAAGCATTGGAAGCGCTGGCTAAAGCTAAACTGGCAACACAAAAAGAATACAACGATTTGCTTATGAAGCAAAACGACTTGCTTAAAGCCGCTGAAGGTATTTTTGGTACTGATTCCTATGCTCAGGCTAATGTATATGCCAATCAGATGGCTAGCTATAGCACTGCAAAACAAAATGCCGTAGCTGGATTATCGACAGCTACCGTGCAAACAGGTAGTCATAAAACAGGGTTGTTTGGATGGGGAGGTGAAAAAGCCGATTATTCCAATTTATTGAGTCAATATCCGCAGCTTATTGATGCTCAGGGAAACCTGAATCAAGAATTAGCACAATCTATATTGGATAATCAGAAATTGGATGATACCAGTAAAGCTGCTTTGCAATCGGCATTGGATTATACAAAAGATTATGAAGATGCCCTTTCTAATCTTCAAAGTTATCTGAATAGTATTTTCGGGTCACTGGGTAAAGACCTTATGACTTCTATTGTAGATAATCTGAATGATTCGAAGGCTGCTATTGATGAATTCAAAGACTATGTGGGTGATGCAATAAAAACAATGATATCGGACATCGCAAAATCTATATTCTTTACCGATCAGCTGAATGCTTTACAGTCGAAAATAACAGATATTTATACGGATACTACTCTAACCGCAAAACAAAAAGAGGCTGATATTAATGCAACGATGAGCAATTTTGTAAACGGATTAGACGTGACAGGAGCGCAGAAATTTATTACAGATGCTTACTCGGCTTGGCAAGCGGCAACCGGTCAGGATTTGACGGCTAGTACTACCCGAACCGGAACAACAAAGGGTATTGCTACAGCTTCACAAGATTCAATTGATGAATTGAGTGGTGGTGTATATGCATTACGTACCAGTGTGGCCGATATTCGGAATTTTGCAAAAATACAAGCTGATTCCGCTAAGGAACAACTTGCCATAAACCAGACAATGACTGATCAACTTTCTCAATTGATTGACAATACATCTTATTGTAAATTACTGGATAATATCAATAAAAAGTTTGATGATTTGGTGTTGAAAGGGATAAAGATATATACGTAGTTGGTAGTCGTAAGTGGGTAGTAGGTAGTAAAGAAAGGAAAAAATAAATGGCTGGAAGTTGTATAATAAATAATATTGATATATCCACATTAGGGATGTTTGTTCTCAAAGGTGGCGATTCTGATCTGCTTACTTTCCCCGATCGGAAAGAGCCAAAAAATAATGATTGGTTTGAATATGATGGTTTGGATGTCGATTTGTCTGAAATCTATTTTAATGCTAAAAAAGTAACGATTAAATGCTATTTAAATGCTGCTACAACGCATGATTTTTTGACAAACTTGAATGCATTTAAAGCATTGATTACGTCTTCTGAAAATAAGTCTATTTATTTACGTGAGTTCAATAAGACATTTTTGCTTCGTTATGTTTCTTGTCAGCAATTCACTTTTAAAGGCGGTTTGATTAAAACGCCACCTAAGTCGGCAGAGATAGATGTTCAATTTTCGGATGATACGCCACTGCTTATGTTTGACAGAACCATAACAGCTCCGATATCGACGAAAATAATGCCTACGTATGTATATTTAAATGATATTGAGTTGAAAAATTTCGGTGTTATTGTAAAAAATATATATGATTCAGCATTGCAGTTTTCTGATTCAAAAGAAGGTCTTATAATCACTCAGGAACGGAATAGCGGACAGGTTGTTTATCCAAGTTCAAAACTGAAATCGAAAAAGATAACAATTGAATGTGCCATGTTGGCAGACACACGGGATGAGTTTTATACTAACTATTATGCATTGTTTAATCAGCTAACCATATTACAGGCTTTACAGCTTCGGTTGGCAGATGGAACTACACGGAATTGCTATTATTCAAGTATGACAAATTTTTCAAAGATTAAACCCTTTTCAAGCGGTATACACATTCAATTCACTCTCAATTTAGTTGATATATTATGATCATATACGATAAAGATGGAAATCAAATAGTAGATGTGCTTACCTATGATAAAAGTTACCGGTACAAAGCTATTATGGGTGAAAATACACTTACATTGTATTTTTCGTCTCCTACTTTCTATGAGATAGCTGAAGGCGCTTATATTGATTTCAAAGAAGAGCGATATTTTTTATTAAAGCCTGAAAATTTTACACAGCACCATAGCCAAAATTTTGAATATACGCTTTTGCTGGATTCGTATCAGAGTCTAACAAAATATGTTAAGTTCAAATATTTCACGATGGCCGACGGAGTAGTAAACAGTGCTTATGAACTAAAGTTCTCGCTTACATTTACACCAACACAATTTGCACAATTGTTGGTTGATAACATGAATATAGCTGATTCAGCAGGTGGATGGACCGTGGGAACCTGTATAACTGCTGATCCGATTGTATTGGACTTTAATCACGATTATTGTTTTGATGTATTGGCTAAGTTGGTTGCTTCAGATGCTTTTGATACGGAATGGGAAATAACGAATAAGACGATTAATATCGGAAAGGTAGAAAAATTGAAAGATACTCCACTACCACTTAAATATGGATATAACTGTGGACTTATACCCGGTACATCACGCGTTAATTTAAGTACTTCGAATGCTATTACCCGATTATTTATTGAGGGATCGGATAAAAATATTGATGAAAGCACCTATGGTAGTTCGACGCTTAGAATGCCAAAGAATACAACTATTGTTTATGAAGGTATAAGCTATAAAACTGATGCTACAGGTACGTATATTGAACGCGTAACGCCTACCGGAAGACTGGTTGAGGACAGTTTGGATGTCACAAAAATATACCCAAAACGGATCGGTACGGTTAGCCAAGTGAATACAGTGAACGCCACAACTAATCTGTATGATATTATTGATTCATCTATTCCGGATGAATTGGATTTTTCGAAACAGGTAATTGCCGGGGAAACAATGACTATCATTTTTCAGACCGGGCAATTAGCGGGTAAAGAATTTAATGTTGCCTATTATTCAACCACTAAACGATTTGAAATAGTACCAACATCGGATAATGGAAACTATTATCCATCGGGTTCACTTATTCCAGAAGTAGGAGACAAATATGCTGCTTTTCATATTGGTTTACCAACTACATACACCACAACTGCCGAAACGGATGTATTGAATGCAGCTGTGAAATATCTGTATGAAAATGAAACGCAAAAATACACCTATACCTGTACACTAGATGAAATATATGCAAAACGTAATTGGTTGACAATTGGAGGTTTTTTAGATTGTGGTTACTTTGTGGCATTATCATCTGACCAGTTTTTAATTGATCCCGTAAACATTCGTATAACGGCAGTTAAAGAGTATTTAAACAAGCCTAAACAGCCGGAAATAACGCTATCGAATGAAGTAACCGGAACAACATTAAGTACTACGCTGAATAAGATTCCGACTCAAGAGCAGGCAACGGATAGAAAGGATGATGAAACGGTCCGTTTTGCCCGCCGGCAGTTTGCTGATGTGAAGCAAACAACAGAAATGCTTCAAAGTTCTCTTTTGAATTTCAGTAGCTCTATTTCACCATTGACGGTCGAAACAATGCAGTTGATTGCCGGTGATGAAACGCTGCAATTCGAATTTGTCAATGATTCTGATTCAACAGTCGGAATTCCTCACTCAGAGCAGTATGATAAAGTGGCAAAACAGTTCAGTTCTGAAGCTGGTGTATTACAACATAAAACGCTTGGCATTACGAATATTTCAAGTTCACATACGGCCAGTGAGTATAAATGCTGGAATATGGCATCTTATATATCGCCTGTATTGACTGATTCAGCAAAATCATATTACTTATATGCACGGGTCAGTAAAACAGATAACACTGGTGTATTTCTGCTTAGTGAAACAGCTATTGCGTTAGAAGGTGTAGGCGGTTATTACCATCTTCTTGTGGGTATTCTCAATTCTGAAATTGACGGAGATCGAAGTTACTCTCAAATGTATGGTTTTACTGAGGTTTTACCCGGAAGAATTACGACGAATAAGATTGTGTCAAGTAATGGGCAAACCTATTTTGATCTGCTGAATAACAAGATAAAAGGCTATATAGAATTCATGGACGGTCTTATTGCCGGCATGATTAAGTTGTCAAGCAATGGTGTCGTAACGGCAGGTTTGCAAGGCGATTCGGCTGTAAATGTTGGTGCATGGTTTGGGGGAACGGATGAAGAGGCACTGACTAATATCGCAAAAATAATTTTAAATAAAGATGGTTCATTCCAATTCGGGGGCGGAAGTTTCCGGGGGGATGCCGCTGGGAATATAATCACGGACATGGGTTTTGAGGCAACAGAAGGTCATGTTGGCGGGTTTTCTATTTTTGAGAATGCCATTATGAATGATACCGTTGAGTTTGCTGACGAAGAGGTTGAAACTTTGAATGAATTATTTAATCCTGTAACCAATAAAATATCAAAATCGGCAACGTGGAGTGCGTCTAGCAAGCCAAATGCAATGGCGTATACTCAGGGCCTTACATTAGATAAATCCGGAAGTATAGCATTTGCAGTTAGTGCAAGTGCAGGGGATACGGCTTCGCATGGTGCAATGACACTGAGGATACTTATATCCAACTCTACTAATGACGTAGTATTTAGCCGATACATTACAGCTCCTGATAATGGAGTGATTGCTCGTACTGTTTATTCTGTTATGCTACCATCCGGAACTTATAATATACAAGCTATAGGTACACAGTATTCTGGTGTATTTATAACGGTTAATATAGATAGTGACATTGTGGACGGAACATATATAAGTGCTATACCCTCTACGAATAGAACTAAGATTGGTAATGATGGACTATTTTCATTTTGGAATATATCAAGATATTTGTATTATCAAGCAAATCGTGGATTGAGACAGAAAGGTCCCTCTGCATTTTTAAACAGTTCATGTGATGCAGTTATTTCTGATACTAATACAGAACCTATAATTAGTAATATAAATCAATATAGTTCATTTATTCTTAGTCAAAATGTAAATGACAGCTCAAATAGAGCAATTCATTTACCGTCACCATCTGATATGGAAGATGATGTTTCCGATTTTGTTATGCGTATAATTGTAAAATATACAAATGGAGGACAAATTTGGATAGATTCTAAAACCGGAGCAGCATTATATGACTGGAATGGAGATGTAAAAACAAGAATTAAAATGGCTATTGGTGATTCCGTCGAATTACATGCAATAGCTGAATCAAATGGATTTAAATATTTTATAACTCGGGTAACCGGTGCAGAAATAGACTAATATGGGACTATTATTTTACAGTGGCAAAGGAATACAGGATATTCGAAAAATATCGGGCGACAGCTATTCGGGGTCGGTAGATACTTATATGATCTACTACACTGATAACTCCGCATCCACTTACTCGGTGCGAAATGGAGCCAATGGCTATTCTGCACGTATCGGTGATAACGGTAACTGGTGGGTTAACGATGAAGACCTTGGTGTGTCAGCTACCCATCCCGATTTGACAGGATATTCAACTAAGGCGCAAGCCGATCTTTTATACAAACCGATCGGATACGAACCGGACTTGTCGGCTTATTATACAAAGTCGCAAAATGATGTATTGTACCTAGGCATTAACGCGCAAGCTTCTGACTCTGCTAAGTTTGGCGGACAGCTTCCGTCATACTATCAGCCTGCCGGAAACTATGAAGCTCAGTTGACATTTTCAACAGGTTTGAATCGGGTGGGCAATACCATTTACAATACGGTTTCTCAGTATACGGATGCGATGGCTGATGCGCGGGTTGCTGCCGGAATAGCCGGAAAACAAACGCAATTGAACGGTAACGGGCTTGTGAGAATGTCCGGCACTACTGTTACCTATGATTATAGCAATTATCTTACTAGCATAACATATTCTCAGATTATTACTGCACTTAGCTACACGCCATATAATGCGGGAAATCCTGCCGGATACATTACGGCGGCTTCTATACCTGCATCACTTCCGGCAAGTGATGTCTACGCGTGGGCTAAAGCTTCGAGTAAACCATCTTATTCGTGGTCGGAAATAGGAAGTAAACCTACGACTGTGGGTGGTTATGGTATTACTGATATGAGTAGCCAGTCAGTGAACTATGCAAATAATGCAGGTAATGCAACAGGACTGTCTCATTATCCTTCAAGAGGTGATTCTGCTTGGTACAATGTAGTTTGGGCTTCTGGATCACCTTCTCCTATGTATTCCTGTGACGCTATACAAATTCAATCATCCACGGGCACTTTAAAGGCTACAACTTTTCAAGGCGCTGGAACTGGATTAACTGGACTTGCAAATAGTTTAAGTGTATACGGTTCAACCTACAGTTCATATACAGAATATGTAGGTAACGATTCAGCATATATGCGTTTTCATTGGTCGGGGCAGGGTGGGCAACCTACATGGTTATGGGGCTCTGGTGACGCATCAAATATGTATGTCTACAACCCGTCAAATTTTAGTGTGAACTATGCTAATACTGCTGGTCATGCAAATGATGCCGTAACAAAGCAGGATGGTTCAAGATATACAACAGACTTCAACTCTATTTTGACATCAGGATTTTATAACGCAGAATCGACTCCATCAAATTGTCCATCACCATACGGACAATTGATAGTTGCAAAAGGTATAGATACAGGAATGCAAATATATGGTGGATACGCTAATGACAATCTATGGTTCAGAGGTTGGGGGGGAAGTGGAAGTACTTTTTATTCATGGAGAAAAGTTTGGCATGATGGTAACTTCACCCCGTCAAATTACTCGCTTACATCACATACACACGACTACGCAACACACCGCGGTGAAGGAACTAACTATGTAGACTATTCGCGCTATGTTTACAACAACGGTGCGTACTCAGGTAGTGGATGGGTTGAACCTTCGGATTTGGGGGTTCGGTATGCTTCCTCTGCCAACTATGCAACTAGCGCAGGAAACGCTTCGACTGTTGGCGGATACACAGCGGCTCAATTGCTGGCTAATGGTAGCAATTGGGATAGGGCACACTCATTTGGGAATCCAGGATACCAGTGGTTTCCGAATGGTTTTATTATCCAGTGGGGATGGGTGATAGTTGCAAGTGGTGGTACAGCATCAATAACATTCCCTAAACAAGGATTCACAACAGTTGCGAACATTTACTCTTACACAGTAACATCAGTTACTGCATCTGGGAACCCGGGAGGAGCTAATAACAACCAAATATTCAACTCAACTGTATCAGGGTTCTCTGTATACAATGGTAGTGGACAATCTACAACAATGTCATGGCGGATTGAGGGTTACATAGCGTAATAAATATAAATAATTAAACAAAACAATCATGGAAATTAAAGAAAAATCTCGACAAATGAGTATCATCGCAAGTACAAGCAATGGTGACACCAATTATGATCTGAATTACAATGTTCAGGGAAGTAAACTAACGTCTCTAAATGGGACAGTGACAAAAACAGTTCAACCATCAGATGGAGACGTAACCCCAGCTAATAACGTGCAGCTAGGAAGCTTTAGCGTCGGAATTTCTGTAGATACGCCTACTATAAATTTGAACTTGAACGCTAATTGCGCTATAGCCGACAAACAGGCTGTCTTAGCTGATATTTACACAATTCTCGACGAATTGACAACCAGTACTAACGCTTAAAAATAACTGTATGATACTAGGACTTATTAAAGCTAAATTGCAGGACGTAAATCATTTATTAGATTACTTCAAGGAAAATAAAATCAAGAACACCCCATTATTCATGGTGTTGTTTGATAACCTTGAAGTTTTAGCGGCTGCCAATAAAATTATCGATAAAGCAATATCTCCCGAACTCAGTGAACTAGATAAGAAAGTATTTGATCTAATAATTGCCTACAAGGAGAACAAAGATAACAAACCTATCGAGGGTGATATGTTCCAATTCGGGTTATCTCTGTTGACCGACGAAGAGCAGGAGAAGCGGAAAGCACTATTCAAAGAATATGAAGCGGATATGCTCATTGATCGTGACATCGATCTTATTCCAATTGGCCGGGTGATGCTTAATGGTGTTGATTTGGAGGTTGACGAATATAATCAGATTCGTTTTTTCTTTGACCCAGATAACTGGGAGAAAAAGAAAGAATCGGTTGAGCCTAAGAAGAAAAGGAAGTAATATAAATAGCATTTAAATACTAATTAAAACGGCATCATGTGAGTGATGCCGTTTGTGTTTCTACTATGTGCGTGTGTCTCTTTTTTACACAAGTTGTTTTATAGATTTTGCACAAGTTGTTTTTTCGATTATAGCTTTCTCATATACGAATAATTTGTTTTTTAAGGTTACAAGAAACTTGCATGATTTTCTATTCCGCTAGCGAATCTTAGCTCATAAGAGTTTCTTGTTGATTTTTATTTCTTTTTCAAAAGTACACATAGAATTGAATGTAAAGGCTTTTGAAAACTATTTTGATTAATTTGTGTCCTATTTATGGCAGGTTTGTATCTTATTTGAAAAATAAAATAGCTCTACTTTTGGCAACATAAAATAGTCGGAAGTTTAATTAAAAAATAATATGCCTATGCAGTAATTCATTTATTATATCAAAAAGATAGTTTATAAAATACACTTTTCTGTTTTAGTATCAAACTAAAAACACACAAATCTTAAATTAAAAATCAATGAAAAAAACTAATAAAAATTAGAGACATTACGAGAATCATTCCCTCAAAGACAATTTAATAATTGTTTTCTCTTGTACTAATCAGTACGGCTGTAATCTATTAGAATACAGTATACTCGCAAAAAAATAAATTGAACAGTTAGCGATGCCAATACCGACGCAAGTCTGGTTGATGTTAGTTTTATTAAAGGAATTTCGAAAGGAATTGCTACGTACTTAAAATGTTAATTTTAGTATTAATGTGGTTAAACTCATGAATCTGGTATTTAATTATTGTGTTGAGGACAATGCGGCATTCTGTCCAGCGTCAGACATTCTATTAATGTAAGCTAATATCAATGTAAATTAATACGAACATCGATAAAAAATTACAAAACAGTAACTTATTCTAAATTAGCTTATGTGTGCATTTAATTCGTTCATCTTTTGCGATAAACAATCTTTTTTATTTACTATTTAAAATCAATTCATGTATGAAAAAACACTTTTGGCTATTCTTTTTAGCTATTTTTTTAATTTTCTTGGCAAGCTGTTCTGACAATAGTTCAGAAAAAGGTAAGCCTTACGATCCAAATCTCCCTGTTGAAGCAACGACATTTTTGCCAGACTCAGGTGGTATCCGGTCAAAATTTGTAGTGAAAGGATCTAATTTTGGTACTGATATATCTAAAATACAAGTACTTTTCAACGGAAAAAATAAAGCAACAGTTATATCTTCAACTGGCGATATGATATATTGCCTTGTTCCAAGGCAAGTTGGTGGACATAATAAAGTCTCTGTTTTAATAGATGGACGAGACACTGTTAAAGTGGCAAACAAAACATTTGCTTATACAGTTGCTCAGTCTTTATCTTTAATTTCTGGGCATGACCATGATGGTAGATTGCTAGATGGGAACTTAATTAATGCAAGGTTCAATCATATCACTGGCATTGGTGCACTACCATCTAATAATATTATTGTTTTTAGTCAGACGAATAGCGAAGTCCGTTTGGTTAGTATCAACGATAATAAAGTTGTAACTCTATCCACTTCAATCGCTGCTGGCAAACCAGCTATAACAAAAGATGGAACAATTGTTTATGCTATAACAAAAGGGCTTCCTCATAAAATATACAGCTTTGAACAGAAAAATCTTTGGGCTCCAAAACGGATGGCTACTCAAATGCCAGGTGTAACTGGTGATATTTGGGCTACAGCCTTAGATAATGAAGAGAAGTGGTTGTATTTTAGAGATTCTTCTGGAAAATTTGGTCGTGTTGAGATTGCAAATCCTTCAAATATTCAAATATTAAATTCTAATTGCGGCAGTACAGGCAATGATGGAATTTCCTATTTAGCCTATAATAAAGCAGACGATCACTTCTATTTATCAGTTTTGTTTTACAATGGGATATATCGAGTAAGTAAAGATGGAAATACAGTAGAACAGTATGCCGGATTTAATGGCTTTGGCGGTGCCAACGGTACCCGGCAAACTGCTACTTTTAGTCAACCGGTTGGATTAACTTTTGACAGTCAAGGTAACTTATACATTGCAGATAGTGCAGGGGCAACAATTAGGGAAATTACATTAGCTGAAGGTATAGTAACTACCGTTGCTGGCATATACAATCAAACATCAAATCAAATAGGCTTTTTATCAGGTGATCCCTTGAAATCAACATTTGATTATCCCTATGATATTTCATGTGACTCTTATGATAATTTTTATATAGGAGAATATTGGAATTATTGTGTTAGATATCTTGCTATTGAATAATCACCAAGTTAAATTTACAAAAGATGAAGAATATTTTAATTGCAATGTTTTTGATGAGCCTAGCATGTCATTTGTCTGCTCAAAAAAAGGATAATATCACGGTTGCAGGAACAGTAATGGATAAAAATGGAGAAACATTGATTGGAGTATCCGTAGTTCCTAAAGGTCAACCAGGAAAGGGAGCCATAACTGATATAGACGGGAAATTCAGACTTCGAAATTTATCTAAGAATACAACGCTTGTTTTTTCGTTTATAGGATACACCCCATTGGAAGAAGTGATTGTAGGATCAAAAGAAGGAATGAAAATTACGCTAGAAGAAAAGGTGAGTAATCTTGACGAAGTAGTTGTGGTCGGACAAGGAACTCAAAGGAAAATATCTGTCGTAGGAGCTATTACCAGCGTCAGTCCAGCATCTTTACAAGTACCAGCTACGTCTGTTTCAAATATGTTAGGGGGGCGCGTTCCCGGTATTATATCAGTAACCAGGAGCGGTGAGCCGGGAAAAGATTTTTCTGCATTTTGGATACGGGGCATAAGTACGTTTGGTGCAAATTCAAGCGCCTTAGTTTTAATCGATGGCGTTGAAGGAAATTTGAACAATTTAGATCCGTCAGATATAGAAAGCTTTTCTGTGTTGAAAGATGCTTCTGCTACAGCTGTTTATGGTGTAAGAGGCGCAAATGGTGTTGTTGTAGTTACCACTAATAGAGGTCGAGCAGGAAAACTAGTAGTAAATTTTAAAACAAGTAAAACACTTTCTTATTCTGCACGTGAACCAAATTATGTAGATGCTGCAACCTATGGTGCTTTAGCTAATGAAGCTCGTGTAGTCCGCGGCTTAACTCCAAAGTATACAGATCTTGACTTGGCTTTATTTGGGAGTGGACTCGATTCAGATCTCTATCCAAATGTAAACTGGAGAGATGTCATACTAAAAGACCATACATGGGATACCCAGCACTATTTAAGTGCTTCGGGAGGTGGAACTAATGCCCGTTTTTTTATGAGTTTAGGATATTTAAATAAGGAAGCCGTTTTTAAACAAGATCAGTCGGCTCATACCTACAATACAAATGTTGATTATTCTAAATATTCATTTCGTGCAAATATCGATATGGATTTAACTAAAACGACGCTATTGTCATTAGGATTAGATCAAACTATTGTTAATCAAAATGCACCGGGTTATGGTGACGACAATGATGCATTATGGAGTGCACAAGCAAATCTGACTCCTGTTCTCGTTCCTGTTAAATACTCAAATGGGCAATTACCAGCGTATGGATCAAATGCAGATCAAATGTCTCCATATGTTTTGCTGAATTATACCGGATATAAACAGACTAATATAAATTCAGGGAAAGTAAATATTTCGTTAACTCAAAGTCTAGGTTTTATAACGAAAGGGCTGTCTGTTAACGGTTTGTTTTCTTATGTTAACAATGGCGGGCAAAATATAAAACGTTATAAATTACCTGATTTGTATTATGCAACTGGAAGATTAAACGATGGTAGCCTGGATACCCGACGGACCATGAGCAAAGCGGATATTTCATATTCTTCAACTGCTTATGTTGATCGCCAGAGTTACTTTGAGCTCAGAACAAATTATGAGCGCATTTTTGGAGATCATCGTGTTTCTGGATTATTGCACTATTATGTGCAGAATTACAGTACTTCAACCGCTACTACAGCTATTGCTGCAATACCAAAGAAATATCAGGCTTTATCTGGAAGAGCAACGTATTCGTTTAAAGATACATATTTCATTGAGGGAAATGTTGGATACACAGGATCGGAAAATTTTAAACCAGGGTCTCAGTATGGTTGGTTTCCTGCAGTTGCTGCTGGTTGGGTTCCAACACAATACAACTGGACTAAGGAGAATATTCCATTTTTCAATTATTTTAAATTTAGATATTCTATAGGGAAGGTTGGAAATGATCGAATTACAGATACAAGATTTCCATATTTAACTACAGTGAAAGGTTCTAATAATAGTACTTGGGGAAGTTCTGGTACAACTGAAGATCAAGTAGGATCAGATAATCTAAGATGGGAAACTGCAAAAAAATATGATTTTGGTATTGATACTCATTTTTGGCATGACAAGTTCGATTTAACCGTTGATTTTTTTAAAGATGTTAGAACTGGCATTTTTCAACAACGTGTATTACCTTCCGAAGTTGGTGTAGTTACAGCTCCTTGGGCTAATGTTGGGGCAATGAAGAGTACTGGTGTTGACGGAAATTTATCTTATACCCAGCAAATAGGAAAAGATTTTTCAATGACATTCAGAGGAAACTTCACTTTCGCTCAAAATGAGGTAACAAACTGGGAACAGGCTGATATCCGTTACCCTTATCAATCGTATACCGGAGTTCCCTATGGTGTATTGCGTGGGTTAGTAGCTTTAGGATTATTTAAAGACAAGGCAGATGTTGCAAGTAGTCCAAGACAAACATTTAGATCAGAAGTTCTTCCTGGCGATATAAAGTATAAAGATGTAAATGGAGATGGTATAATTAACGCTGACGATGAGGTGCCTCTTTCTTATTCCAATACTCCGCAAATTCAATATGGATTTGCCTCCGAATTTAGATGGAAGAACTGGAGCCTAAGCATATTCTTTGAAGGAACCGGTAAAGCCAATTTCTTTTATGGAGGGAGTGGATATTATCCTTTTGCATGGGAGTCTACAGGTAATGTGTTAGATATTGTAGCAGATCAAAATAACCGTTGGACTCCAGCGTCTTATTCGGGAACAACTGCTACAGAAAATCCAAATGCAAGATTTCCCAGATTGACATATGGAAATAATGAAAATAATAACCGTGCTTCGACTTTCTGGTTGGCTGATGCAAGCTATTTACGTTTAAAAAACGTGGAAGTATCCTATAGATTAGTAAAGCCATGGTTGAAAAAATGTGGAGTTTCCTGTGTAACGTTTAGCTTATACGGAGACAACCTGGCTTGTTGGGATAAAGTTAAGATATGGGACCCCGGACAGGCTTCCTCTAACGGAGCTGTTTATCCCCTGCAGAGAACCTTCACATTTCAGTTAAATGCACAATTTTAAAATTTGAGAAATGAAAAAGTTAAGAATAAAACAAACACTCTTATTAGCAGCAATTAGTTGTTTCGTAGGACTCGGTTTCAGCTCCTGTAATAATTATTTAAATATCGACTCATATCTTTATGATATGACTAGCCTAGACTCAATATTTTCGCGTAAACAAACTGTCGAGCAATATGTTTTTGGTGCTGCAGCATTGCTTCCAGATGAGAGTCATTTATGGACAACTTCTTTTGCCCCGTATCAAGTGGCATCAGATGAAAATATTATTTCATGGAATGATGATCGCCATGCCGGGATGAAGTTGTTGAGAAATGAAATTACAGCTTATTCAGGTTATTTCGATAACTGGGAAAATTATTACAGAGGAATACGAAAGGCTAATATTGTAATGGGTCGAATCAATGAATGTAAAGATGCGTCCGAAATGGACAAACGCCTTTTGGTAGGTAAAGTGCTATTTTTAAGAGGGTATTTTTACTATTTGTTGTTACAGCAATACGGTCCAGTCCCTATAGTCTCCGATAATGCTTATGCTGTTTCTGACGATATTTCTAATTTATCTGTTGAACGTAGCACGTATGATGAGTGTATTGATTATATATCTAATGATATGGAAAAGGCGTATGACTATTTGTTGCCAAATGCTAACTCATCTGCTGAATTTTATCAACCCACTAAGGGTGCAGCATTAGCTGTAATGTCTCGTGTCAGACTTTATGCTGCCAGTCCATGGTATAATGGCAATTCGTTTTATAGTGACTGGAAAAATTCTGCGGGTAAAAACTTTATTAATCAGGCATACGATAATAGTAAATGGGGAAAGGCTGCTGTTGCAGCAAAACGAGTTATTGATCTAAAATTGTATGAACTTCATACTATTCCGCGAGATGCAGAAACTCCGATTTTACCTTCTACTGTATCTTCATTGGCATACCCTGATGGCGCCGGTAATATCGATCCGTATAGGTCATATTCGGAAATGTTTAACGGAGAAACTCCAGCTCTAAATAATCCGGAAATTATTTATTCGTGTAATGCAATTGTAAGTGGAGATTCACCAGCCTGGATTGCTTTTCCAGCACAAATGGGTGGTGGAAATGGGTTGGGTCTCACTCAAGGTTTGGTTGATGCGTACAAAATGAGAGATGGCAATGATATTAATAGCTCCAGTGCAGCATTCCCTTATCCATCTTCATCCGAGGCATATAAGCCCATTGGTGCTGGATTCAGTTTCTCCGGTTTTCAGCTAACAGCTAATACAGCAAAAATGTATTATAACAGAGAAGCCCGTTTTTATGCAACAATTGCATTTTGTCATAGTTTTTGGCCAGGGATTTCATATACAGGGACAGAAGTGGGTTATAAAAATGTTGAATTGACTTATTATAAAGATGGGAATGGAGCGCCTAATATAAATTTTCCAAATGATTATAATTTGACAGGTTATACTTGTAAAAAATATATTCATCCTGAAGATAATTTAAGAGCCACAATGCGAGCTAAGGCGTTTCCTATTTTTCGCTATGCTGAAATTTTATTAAACTATGCGGAAGCCTTAAATGAATTAGATGCTCCATATACCGATGCGGTAACCGGTATCACAGTATCCCGCGATGTAAATGAAATAAAATCTGCTTTTAATAGAGTTCGATACAGAGCAGGATTACCAGGGCTGACAGATGCAGAGGTTGCTGATAAAGCTACTCTTAGAGATATTATCAAAAAAGAACGTCAGGTCGAATTTGCATGCGAAGGAAAACGTTATCATGATGTTAGAAGATGGGGAGATGCGATGACGGTGTTTAACCAACCAGTTGTTGGGATGAATGTTGCTGCTAAAACAAGTCAAAGGGAGTTATTTTACACCAGAACAACTTTGACAAATGATTTGGCACTAAGAGCTTTTAGTTATAAAATGTATTTTTATCCCGTTAAAAGATCTATACTTGACAGAAACGCAAAATTAGTACAAAACCCTGGTTGGTAATAAATTTATAAAAAATATGAATATGAAAAGTCTAAATATTTTAGTTCTATTTATCTCGCTCATAATTTTGACGGGATGCTATGAAAATCCAATCGATACAGAGCAGTATTTCAAACAAGTTTATATGGTTGGTGCTGCAGATAAGATTTTCTTTTCAGATATTTATTATGATGACAATCTAGATACTGCTTTTGTTTCTGTTGCAACAGGAGGTAGCAAGAATATTGATAAAAACATCCAAGTTACTTTAGTCAATGGCACTGCTGATGATATTGCGGCTTACAATAAAAAATTTGTAACAAGTGGATCAGTTCGCTATCAAGGGTTGCCGTCTTCATTCTATGAAATACCATCAATGACTGTACTTATAAAGGGCGGCGATGTTTACGGCCGAATACCAATTAAAATTAATACAGTAGGAATGAAATGCGATTCTCTATACGCTATTCCTTTTAAAATATCCAGTAGCACAGATTATTCTATTAATTCAAAAGATACAGTTCTCTTGTTATCTTTTAATATGAAAAATATGTTTTCAGGCACATATCAGGCAGCGGGAGCTAAAGTAGGATGGCTAAATGGTGCCGCATCCGGGTTGCCTACAACTCTTTCGGCAACAAGAGTGCTTACGGCTGTTAATAAGAATACTGTTAGATTTTTTAATTGGTCGACAGCAGAAACTACTGCTAATATTCCCTCTCAGTGCTTGACATTAACGATTAATTCAGACAACTCTGTATCAATAAACGGGTGGAATCAATTGATTATAAATAAGGGTGGTGGAACTTATAATCCAATGAAGAAATTGTTTACAATTTGGTATCTATATATGGATGGAACAACTCAGTACCGTGTAGATGAAACACTAGCAATGTAATATATGAGCTGAATCAATATTGAGAATTATTCAAATCTAATTTACATCAATGTAAATTTAACAAACACACAACACATTTGTTGAGTAACTATTTATACTTAAATCATCAAAGGGGATGCTCAAGCGGGCATCCCTTTCTTTATCGATATAAATGCTGAAAAAGATCGTTAATATACACTTTTCATTTATATAAAGTAGCATAAGAATTTATTAGAGAATCGTTATACTCAATAGTTAGTTGTGACAATATTATTCGGCTATAGTGCCATACTATAGTAGTTTTTTGATTGTATTGTTCGTCTTTTTTATGTGCTGACTACGTATTAAATAACTCAAAAATTGGCTTGGCAAAAAACATTGCGACATAAAGTTCTGGCATTGATTATTGAAAAAAGGCCTATCTCTGTTTTTGTCGCTACTCTAGTGTACGACCTTAGCTATATTTACGGCTGTGAGTGATTCAAGTGAGAATGAAACTTGTTAATGTTTTGGTTTAATAATGTCGGTAGAAGAAATTAATCATTTGATAGTTTTACTTGAGTGAGGGAGTCTTGATATCGTTAGCATTTATTTGCAAGGATGTTATAACTTCTCTACCAATAGTCTATTGTGAATAAGTGCAATGTGTGAAAAGTGAGACGAAATAGAAATTCCATACGGCTGTATATAAAATCTTTGTGACCAATGAATGTTTGTGTTCGTTCGCCCCCCAAAAGATTATAAAAAACTAAGAAACTGTTTAAAAAAAATCTTAAAGTCTATTTAGCATAAGTTTAATCATGGCTAAATGTATCATAGTCTCGCGTGCTTCCAAACTGAAAAATAGTAATACTGTTTGCTACGGAGGAAAACAGAATGGAAGCGTACGTCATTGGTAGCCCGTTTTAAGCAAATAGAAGATGTCATTAAATATATGTCGAATTTCATATTTTCGTGGACGTTTATCATTCTAAATGCCATCTATTAAGTTTCACAGGCTGTCGGAATGGTTGGTTGAATACGATTCCATTATTTTATGCGTTTGGTGTACAAGAGCTACGAAATTGTACTCAATTAAACGACTGATAACCAGTCAATGTTGAACTGTATTTTTAAACACCTCCTACTTCTAAATATTCTTTTCATACTTAGCCAAATTTTTTCAGGAATGCACACGAAAGTAAATATAAACAGCTTTCAAATACGGTTTTGATTGGTTTATGACTTATAAATGACAAGTTTGTGCCTGATCCGAGAAAAATAATTACTCTACTTTTGATGCATAAAAAAAACTTATAAGTTCAGAGAGAAACTGACCAGCCTATTTAGTGATTCTTTTGTCTTATGAGGTTGGCTGGACTTTTTGAAATGGCTTTAACAATGCGCATCATTCAGAGTGTATGCTCGAAACTAGTTTGTATTATTTTGATCCGTTCATTAATCTATAGGGATGGGACAGTTAAGAATGAGTTTTTAAATATAAACTAATTCATGGCACATACTTATCATTTTTTTTATTTAAAACAACATCGCTGTATAAAACCAGTTGACAACCGAACTCCTTCTAAAGGCAGGTTGTCGGGTAATGGCAAAAAATAGGTAGGGTATATCTGGTACCCCACCATGATATAAATTCTTACAATTATTAATTTCAAAATTTATTCATTATGAGTACAATTAATTTTTTTTGGAAGGTATGGCTTCGCTTGAACTTATTGACAAATGATGTAGACAATGATTACATTGCCGAAGTATCCACCAGTAACAACACCCGTAGAAACGAAGACATTGTGCAACGTATTGTCGATTTAGGGTCGGAAATTAAGTATGATACGCTATTGAGTGTATTGAATCAGCGAGACCGTATTGTACGCGAAATGCTTCAGCAGGGATCGAGTGTATTAACTGGTACCTGTCAGTACACACCTCGTGTAATGGGAACATGGCTGGGCAGTAGCGCAAAGTTTGATCCTGAAATACATAAAATTACCCTGGATATTGTTCCCAGTGCCGAGATGCGCGATGCATTGACTCAAGTGGGAGTGGAAGTATTGGGTGTAAAAGATAGTGGGGCGTTTATTGGTCTTGTAACCGATACTGCTACCGGAGCTACTGATGGTCGCATTACACTTGGTGATGATATTAGAATAGAAGGTGATAAACTAAAGATAGCTCCCGAAGGCGAGTCCGGTGTGGGTATCTTTTTTGTAAATGAAACCGGTGCAGCCATCCCGGTTACCCGCAGATTGACACAAAACGACCCAAAGACTATTATTGCCCGGGTGCCTGCTTTGCCTGCTGGAAAATACAAACTACGGATAGTTACTAAGTTTTCGACCAGTAGCACTACATTAAAAGAAGTTCGTCAGATCGAATATGAAAAACAGTTGATAGTTTCATAGGTTGCACCGCGATGAAGAGTAACCCGTCTCTGCGATGCAGAGCAACGTTACTCTGTGATTCAGAGCAAATCGTTTTTTCAAAGTGTTGAAATCCAGAATATATTAAATTTTATTTCATTCTTCTTGTTTTGACAAAAAAGGATAGACTATATTTTAGCAAATTGCCGCAATTTAGCCTATCCATTTTTTTATCTGCATAGAAAATATTCGGTTACCCATATAGTTGTTGTTTAACCTCCATGTAATAATCAAATGATATTGAATAATGTATATAACTCTCCGAAAAATATCAGATCAATAATAAATCTGGACTTCAAACCTATCAAGGAAAGTCAGGAGAATAATAAAATGGTTTTGTTGGAATTAGCTGATGTAATTAATTGTAAACCGATTGTCTCTAATCGTAAATATGAAGAAACTGATTTTATTGATCGAATAAATGGTATCATACAGAAGAGAATAGATGATAGTACTTTTGATATTAAACAGCTTGCAATGGAAATGAACATTTCCAAATCTTCTTTATACAAGAAGATTAATAAACATATTAAATTAACGCCGCGTAGACTAATTCATTCTTTAAAAATTAAAACTGCACAACAACTACTATTGAGTAACTATCTGAATATCTCGGAGGTGGCTTTTAGGGTAGGCTTCAATGATCCCAAATATTTCAGTAAATGTTTTAAACGTGAAGTCGGGTGCTCACCTAAGAAATATAGAAAATTAATGAGACAGCAGTTTGCTTTCGCAAATAATCAGGGCTCTGACGATATTTTTGTAAAGAAAGCTATTGTAAAGTTGGAAATGAAGATTTCGGACGTAAGTCTATCAGTTGATCAGTTTGCCAGCGAGATGAATGTTTCAAGAGCGTCATTATACCGCCGATTCAAAGCAGTCTTGGGGCTTTCTCCTTGTAAGTTTATTCGTTCTGTCCGGATAAAACGTTCTACTCAATTGCTCACTAAACATAGTAATATCTGTGAAGTTGCATTTGCCGTTGGATTTAATGATTCTAAATATTTTAGTCGATGTTTTAAAAATGAACTAGGTATTACCCCAAAGAAATTCCGGTTGTTGTCAAAAATTGTCTGAAACTTTATTGAGTCTTTTGCAAGTCAGAAGGATAATTTAATATTAAAGCGAGTAAATTGGCCGATATGCAGTCATATTCAACGATGATATCCCGACGACTTGCAGCAAATTTAAAATGGTGAAGGTTCAAATCTGAATCTTGATACTGCTTTGTTCTTGTTTTTTTTCTTTGGACAGCGTGAGGTGCTGTCCAGATTTTTCCACTTTTATAAAAATAATAGTTTTTTAAGCTGCTAGATACCCAGTTTTAAAATCATGTAGTTAGATTCTTTAGAAGCGGTTAATATCAATGTGAAAGATGCAGATTCTGACCAACCGACTTATGTAAAAGCAAGGTTCTTCTTTTCCGGATCCTTTTTCTGGTCTGTTTTCACTCCATATTGACTGAATTCTACACTTACAGAGTTTATTAAATACTTAATTTTGTAACTTATAATTCCGATTACTAACGACATCTAAATTACCTGTTCAACAAATGAAGAAAGGAAGAATTCTTTTAAGAATCAAATCTGTTACATTTATCATTGCTGTTTGCTTTGCTATGAATACATTTGCTCAAAAGGCTCTGGTCAAAACTGCCATCGTTAATGGTTCGTCTTTGACCGATATACAAGGTAATAGTATTAATGCTCATGGAGGCGGAATGCTTAAGGTCGGAAAATATTATTATTGGATAGGCGAAAATCGAAAAAACGATGTTCTTGTTTCATGCTATCGTTCCACCGATTTGATTAATTGGGAATTTCGTGGCGATTTACTTACACGCAAGTCACATTCGGAACTAGATAAAGCCAATATTGAACGTCCTAAAGTTATATACAATACAAAAACAAAGCAGTTTGTGATGTGGATGCATTACGAATATGGTAAAGATTATAGTTATGCCCGTGCAGCAGTAGCCGTTTCGGATGATATAGAGAAACCTTTTAAGTACGTAAAGAGCTTTCGTCCGTTTAATAACATGTCGCGCGACTGTACGCTTTATCAGGATGACGATGGGACTGCTTATTTTCTGTCATCCGCACGAGAAAACTACGATATGATGTTGTATCGGTTGTCCGACGACTATCTGGATGCCCGGGAACAAATAGCAACGCTCTGGCCCGGAGGGCATCGTGAGGCTCCTGCTTTATTTAAACGGGACGAGTATTATTTTCTGATGACTTCAGGTTGTACCGGCTGGGCTCCCAACCAGGGTAAGTATGCATTTGCAAAATCAATCAGAGGGCCATGGTCTGATTTGAAGATGATTGGTAATTCTACCACTTTCGATTCTCAATCTACATTTATTCTGCCTATCAAAGGATCTAAGGCAAACAGTTTTCTTTATATCGGTGATCGTTGGGATGCAAAAGACTATTTTAACTCTACCTATATTTTCTTACCTTTGAAGTTCCAAAATGATACAACGATGGAGCTAAATTGGGTAGATAAGATCAGCCCCGATTTGAAGTTGGGTATCATGAAATGAAAGACAAATAATAATCCATAATTGACACACAAATGAACAAAAAACTAATTATTGGCAGTTTGTTGGCAGCTATGTTTTTACCGGCTATGGCCGAGAACAAGCTTGCTCCAAATGACTGGGAAAATCCGGCTGTTTTTCAGATTAACCGGGAACCGGCACGCGCCACTTTTCTGCCTTTTGCTGATAAGCAATCAGCTATTGCTGATATTTATGAAAATTCTCCATGGTTCTGTTCGCTAAATGGGAACTGGAAGTTTCAGTGGTCACCTACTCCTGACCAACGTCCAAAGGACTTTTATAAAACAGATTTTAATGTGGTAAACTGGAAGGAAATTCAGGTACCATCCAACTGGGAGTTGAAAGGTTACGGAATACCTATTTATACTAATAGTACCTATCCGTTCCCTCGCAACCCACCTTATATTGATCACTCGGATAATCCGGTAGGGTCTTATCGGCGTTACATTGATTTGCCTGCAAGTTGGAACGGTCGTCGTGTATATCTTCATTTCGAAGGTGGTACATCGGCTATGTACATTTGGGTAAACGGACAAAAAGTGGGTTATTCCGAAAATACAAAAAGTCCCTGCGAGTTTGATATAACCAAATATGTAAAACCGGGTAAAAATCTGGTGGCTGTAGAAGCCTATCGTTGGAGTGATGGCTCGTACCTCGAAGATCAGGACTTTTGGCGTATTTCAGGTATAGACCGCAACGTTTATTTATATAGTACCCAGCAAGTACGTATTGCCGATTTCTTCGCTCATCCGGAGTTGGATGCTGCATATAAAAACGGCACGTTGGCAGTAGATGTGACCTTAAGCAATTATAATAAATCGGCTAAGAGTGCTGAAGTTGAAGCTTCTCTGCTTGATGCTACCGGAAAAGAAATATTCAGTCAGACTCTGAAAATAAAAACTCCTGCCGATGGCAAGAAAGAAGCTACGCTGAGTAGTGCGGTTTCTTCTCCTAACTTGTGGAGCAGTGAAACACCCTATCTGTATACTTTGGTGTTGACTTTAAGAGATGAAAATGGGAAATTTATCGAAACAGTTTCATGTAAGATCGGTTTCCGCAAGGTTGAACTTAAGGATGGACAGTTGCTGGTAAATGGTAAACGTATTATGGTTCATGGAGTGAATATGCATGAGCACAACCCTATTACCGGACATTATCAGGATCTTGCCACCATGATGAAGGATATCCGGATGATGAAACAGCATAATATCAATGCTGTTCGTTGCAGTCACTATCCTCAAAATACAGAATGGGTGAAACTTTGCGATAAATATGGTATTTATCTGGTTGATGAAGCAAACATTGAAAGTCATGGCATGGGCTATGGTAAAGAAAATATGGCTTTTGATCCAGCTTGGGATGGAGCACACATGGCCAGAACTGTAAGTTTGGTGGAACGCGATAAAAATTCACCTGCAGTTATTCTTTGGTCACTCGGCAATGAATGTAGTAATGGCGATGTGTTTTTTAAAACATATAAATGGATTAAGGAGCGTGATAAATCGCGTTTGGTACAGTTCGAGCAGGCTCATGAAAAAGAAAATACCGATGTGGTATGCCCCATGTATCCAAGCATCAGGTATATGAAAGAATATGCGGCTCGTGAAAACGTAAAACGTCCGTTTATTATGTGCGAGTATGCTCATGCTATGGGAAATAGTTCGGGTAATTTTAAAGAATACTGGGACATTATCCGTGGAAGTAAAAATATGCAGGGTGGTTTTATATGGGACTGGGTAGATCAGGGATTTGAAGTTACCGATGAAGCAGGACGTAAATACTGGGCTTATGGCGGTGATATGGGTAGTCAGAACTATACGAATGATGAAAACTTCGATCATAACGGATTAGTATTTCCAGATCGTATTCCGCATCCGGGCTTAATGGAAGTGAAGAGATTCTATCAGGATATATATTTTAAAGCCGAGCATCCCGAAACAGGTTTGATTACCGTGGCAAATGAATTTCATTATACCAATCTTCAAAACTACGAATTCAACTACGAAGTGTTGAAAAATGGTGAAGTAATTAAAACAGGTTCGTTTGATTTGGATTTAGCTCCCGAATCAGAAAAAGAAGTAAAACTGGCTTTGCCCGAGATGCCTGCTGCTGATGGAGTAGAGTATTTGTTGAATGTCTTTGCAACCACACGTGTAGGTACTGAAGTTATTCCACAAGGTCATGAGGTCGCTCGCGAACAGTTCAAACTGGGTGCAGGTAACTATTTCGTAAAACAGTCTGCTGCAGGAACTGTAAAACTAACAGATGAAAAGGATCGTTTTACCATGAATGCCGGAGGGGTAAGTGTTTCTATCAATAAATGGTCGGGACTTATGGATGGATATCAGTTTGCAGGCAAGTGGTATTTTAATCAAAAACCGACTCCTAACTTCTGGCGTGCTCCAACCGATAATGACTTCGGAAACGGGATGGAACATAAATGCAATATCTGGAGGGTAGCCGGAAGCAATACTTCGATTAAAAATATTGCAGCCAAAGAAGAAAATGGCAAGGTAATTGTTACAGCCGACCTGTATTTGAAAGATGTTGCTTCGAACTATCAGATCGTTTATACTATGAGTGGCGATGGTGAGTTGGCGGTAAATGTATCGTATAAAGCAGGAGCAAACGAATTACCCGAAATGCCTCGTTTTGGAATGATTATGTCGCTGGATAAAGAGTTTGAAAACTTCTCGTATTATGGACGTGGCCCGTGGGAGAATTACGCTGATCGGAATAATGCTTCGCAAATAGGTATTTACAGTAGCAAAGTTTCCGATCAATATGTACCTTACACCCGTCCGCAGGAAAACGGATACAAAACCGATCTTCGTTGGTTGACGCTGACGAACAATGATGGTAAAGGTATTCGGATTGAAGGGTTGCAACCAATTTGTGCCAGTGCATTGCAAAACTGGCCGGAGGATTTTGATCCGGGACTATCAAAAAAATACCGTCATACAAATGATATTACTCCTAATCGAGACGAAGTTATTTTATCAGTAGATCTTGCTCAGCGTGGTGTAGGTGGTGACAACAGTTGGGGTGCTTATCCGCACGAACAATATCTGTTGAAAGCAAAAGAATATAAGTATGGATTTTTGATAAAACCGGTAAGGTAGGTTTGTTAAAGAAAAGACGTGAATTTATAGAGGTATACAATCACGTTGTTTAGTGACGAAACGGTCGGGATAATCATTCCGGCCGTTTTTATCTCTACAAAGCAAGATATATAAAAGCTGTTACATATAGCCAGAGTAAGTGCTCAACGTTAAGGTTTTGTTTAAATCTTTTTTTCTTGAATTAAATCCAATTCCGTGTTCTTTTGGCACGATTAATGTTACTGTTTTAAAAACGAAAATAGTTGTTGAGTGAATTCGTAAATATTCAAAAAAGAATAGAACATTTTCTAATTGTTTTTGTTAATACAGTATAGATATTTGAGAATATAAGCAAAAAAAAGAAGAATGATTATGAAAACAAAAAACGAACTCAAGATATTCAGGAAGATGAGTATTGGATATCTAAAGAAAATGTATGGGAAAAGCATGTCTTATATTTTTGATAAGAATAGTTGGGTGTCAACGTCTGAAGAAACTTATGGAGAACCGAAACTTTTTCTGCACACAAGGAAATCGCTCAAACGCTTTGGAAATGAACTGAAAATTTTTAAAGCTCCTACAATTGTTGGTCTGAAAATAATCTATTATAAGAGTGTTACATTTCTTTTTGATAACAACTCTCCACAGCCTCAAACAGCTATGGCATCCGAGGATAATTATCTTTATCGTGATTTATCGAACCCTATAGATTCGCAAGAACAATCTGAAAAAGAATTGAAAATATTCAAGTATCCAAACATTGAATATTTAAAATCTTTATACTCCAATAGCATCGGACGTTTGTAAAATACGTCGGTCACTCTTGTCTTAACTGCTGAATTCAGGTTCTATTTTGGAACTTGAACCCAGCAGTTTGTGTTTTTAGACTGATCTTTCTCCTTCTCTTTTGTCTCTCTTTTTACAACTTTCTCTTTTTTCAATTTTCAATTACATCCAATTTTATTTCGGATCAATGGTTTCCAAACCATGTCGGAGCTCCACATATTTGTTTATTCCAAACGTTGACCTTCCTTTCCTGATTTGCGTCTGCCAAGATACCAAAAGCCAGATTTCAATCCAATATACCACAAATATGGTATATAAAATGCCTAACCAATGGTATTTCACAACAGCTTGTCAATATCGATCTTTGTACCATGAATTTCAATTATTTAATGTCATGGCAAAAATAGCGACCAAAATAACCGATTTAATTGGCAATACGCCGTTACTTGAATTAACCCGTTTTGGAAAACAAAACAAGTTGAAGGCAACACTGATTGCTAAGCTTGAATATTTCAATCCAGGCCGTAGTGTAAAAGACAGAATTGGTCTGTCGTTGATAAACGATGCGGAAAGAAAAGGAATTTTGAAGCCTAACAGTATAATTATTGAACCGACGAGTGGAAATACGGGTATCGGGCTGGCTTTGGTTGCAGCTTCGAAAGGTTACCGGCTTATTCTTACTATGCCGGACAGCATGAGTCTAGAACGACGTAGCCTGCTCAAGGCGCTGGGTGCTGAAATAGTACTTACTCCGGGTTTCGAAGGAATGGGTGGTGCTATACGAAAAGCGGAAATATTACAAAAAACAAATCCCCACTCATTTATTCCTCAGCAGTTTCTGAACCCGGCTAACCCGGAGATTCATCGTCAAACAACGGGAGAAGAAATCTGGCGCGATACCGATGGCAAAATTGATATTCTGATAGCAGGAGTGGGAACGGGTGGAACCATTAGTGGAACCGGAGAAACTTTAAAGAAATACAATCCGAACATAAAAATAATTGCCGTTGAACCTACTGATTCCCCTGTACTTTCGGGAGGAAAACCGGGACCGCACAAACTGCAGGGCATTGGTGCCGGATTTGTTCCGGGTGTTTTTAGCCGCGATGTGGTGGATGAGATTTTTAAGGTCGGTAATGAGGAAGCTTTTGCTACCGGTAGGGAATTGGCTCGTACCGAAGGGTTGCTTATCGGAATCTCGTCAGGGGCAGCTGCTTTTGCTGCTTTACAAATAGCTAAACGTCCCGAAAATAAAGGTAAAACCATTGTTATTATACTTCCTGATACAGGTGAAAGATATCTTTCAACTCCTTTGTATCAATTTGAAGTGTGATACATATCGATATATTCGCAATAAAAGAGATCAAACTACTAAATAGAAAGAACTAATCAAGATTAAAAGAACATGAGTAAAATATCAGTAAACGGAAAGGCACAGGAAGTGGAAGGCTCAATTTCAATTGCCGAATTGATAAAGCTAAACAATGTGGCTCAACCGAGTATGGTTTCCATACAACTAAATGGACAATTTGTGAATCGTGATGACTTTGAGACTACCACTGTATCGGACGGAGATGAATTGGATTTTCTGTATTTTATGGGAGGAGGGCAAGCAAACCCCTAACCCCTAAAGGGGAACTATGCGAGCTTATAAATAACAATTATTCAAAAAAACTAATCTTATTCCCCTTTAGGGGTTAGGGATCAACAATATGGACTTTACAGAAGAACAAATACAACGATATAGCCGACACATTCTGCTGCAGGACGTAGGTGTGGAAGGGCAGGAAAAGATAAGCAATGGTAAGGTGCTGATTGTGGGTGCAGGCGGACTGGGTGCGCCTATTGCCCTGTATCTGGCGGCTGCCGGAGTTGGTACAATTGGAATTATTGACGGTGATGTGGTGGATTTGAGTAATTTGCAACGGCAGGTTATCCATTTTACCCCCGATATAAATAAACCGAAGGTGATCTCGGCCAAAGAAAAAATTAATCTGATAAACCCGGATGTAAAGGTGGTTACTTATCATAAACTGTTGACAGCCGAAAACGCATTGGAAATTATCAATGACTATGATTTTATAGTGGATGGAACGGATAATTTCCCCGTAAAGTTTTTGATTAATGATGCTTGTGTGATTGCTAAGAAACCTTTCTCGCACGGAGGCATTCTTCGTTTTGATGGACAAACACTGACTTATGTGCCGGGTTCGGCTTGTTACAGATGTCTGTTTCATTCGCCACCACCGCCTAATGCGGTCCCAACTTGTTCGCAAGCCGGAGTGTTGGGTGCAATAGCGGGTATGTTGGGTACCATTCAGGCGGCAGAAGTATTGAAATACCTCACCGGAGTAGGCGATTTGCTGACAAACAGGCTGCTTACTTTCAATGCAAAAACAATGGAATTCAGAACCGTGCACACAAAACACAATGATAATTGCCCAGTTTGCGGAAACCATCCCACAGTAACGGGATTGGTAGATTACGAACAAGCAGTTTGCGATATTGAAAGTCATAGAAAAAGCAAATAAGATGGACCCTAACCCCTAAAGGGGAATTATGCAAGTCTTATTTTATATTTCAGTGGGAATAAGAAGATAAACTATAAATGACACTTTAATAAGTATTTATTATACATAACTAAGACAGTTCCTCTTTAGGGGTTAGGGGTAAATAATTAAAATCATGGCAACAACAGAAATAAAACTCGATCCGACAACAAAAAAACTATCGCTTATCAGCTTTAGTGGTGACTTTGATAAACTGACGGCTGTATTTACCCTGGCAACCGGGGCGGCAGCAGTGGGCTATGAGGTGAATGTGTTTTTTACTTTTTGGGGATTGGATGCTATCAAGATAAAACAGGGTAGGAGTGCGGTAGGAAAAGGCTTTTTGCCCAAAGTATTCGGACTGTTTATGGGCGGACTGAAGAGTGCACCGGTGAGCAGGTTGAACTTTGGAGGGATAAGTCCCAAAATATTCCGCTATTTGATGCGTAAAAACAACGTAGCTACGCTGGAAGAACTGGTAGAAGCAGCCAAACTACTTGGAATCAACTTTTATGCCTGCGAAATGGCGATGCATATTCTGGGCATTCAGAAAACTGATTTAATTCCCGAAGTGAAAGATATACTGGGTGTGGCAACTTTTCTGAAACTGGCCGATGGCGGGCAGACACTTTTTATTTAATTCATAATTCACAATTTATAATTCATAATTAAGATGGCAAACTATAAATTAGATATAACCAAAGAACATTGTCCGATGACTTTTGTGAAGACAAAGATTGAGTTGTCGAAGCTTAAAGCCGGCGATACATTAGAAGTGTTGCTAACCGAGGGTGAACCCTTGGAAAACGTGCCACGTAGTTCGGAAGAACAGGGATTTAAAGTGCTTTCGATTACCGAAGCCGAAGTAAAAGGAACGCATTTAATTGTAATTCAGAAATGATTCGAATTCCGGCATATATTATTGATGGGATTATTGAGCAAGCAATTAACGAGCTGCCAAATGAAGCTTGCGGATTACTGGTAGGGAGTGGTAGTGATGTGCTTAAACAGTATCCCCTGACTAATATCGATCGCAGTCCCGAGCATTTTTCATTCGATCCGGCCGAGCAGTTTCAGGTTTTCAGGGAGGCGCGTACCGATGGACGGGAAATTATAGCCAATTATCACAGTCACCCTGAAACTCCTTCGCGTCCTTCGGAAGAAGACATCCGGTTGGCTTATGATCCGAATATTCTTTATCTCATTGTGTCATTGGCCGCCGAAGTGCCCGTTCTGAAGGCTTTTAATATACAGAACGGAGTCAGTGCCGAGGTCACTATTGAAGTCACCTGATTATATACACGTCAAATATCCGCAATATGAAACAATCAATACTAAATATTATCCAAAAGAACATTCCTCTTTTGACAAATGACAGTGCAGTAGAATACAAATTTATTCCATTGCACAATAAACCCCTACCATCGTTGAAGAAATTATCGCAGGTAGTGGATTTATTTCGGTCGATTATTTTCCCCGGATATTATGGCGACACAGTAACCGACAATGATACGCTGGCTTACCACATGGGGGTCAATCTTGAAC
>Ga0302163_10000039_pt1 | contig 32828 bp, 20 predicted proteins | sample I_Fen_E2_3_FD_193497 | JGI IMG/M metagenome (GOLD analysis project Ga0302163, IMG submission 193497) | Peat permafrost microbial communities from Stordalen Mire near Abisko, Sweden - I_Fen_E2_3 | ecosystem: Environmental > Terrestrial > Soil > Wetlands > Permafrost | place: Sweden: Abisko...
GTTAATTGTCCGAATTCATTGGTCATTCTGGATTATACCTTGTTTGATTTTGAAAGTGTAAATGAACTGCTTATTCTTCAGGTTCGATTTGCTGAGACCGACTGGATATTATTCTCAGAGGAATTGAGCGATGAATTTTTGCGGACACTATTGTATAATACACAATCTTTTAGTGTCTTAATGAAGGACGGATCTAGAGATGAAATACATACAGCCATTAAAGAGGTTCTTAAAGGAAATCGGTATATCTGTAATCACGTGAGTAATATTTTACTTGATAGCAGTAAAAGCCTACAGAATCAGAATATAAAGAATGTGTTAACTGCTACGGAGCAGGAAATTTTAAAGGAGATGGCTTTAGGGCGTACAACAAAAGAAATAGCATCTCACAGGCACGTTAGTGCACATACTATTATGACGCATAGAAAAAATATATTTAGAAAAATAGAAGTAAATAATATTCATGAAGCTACAAAATACGCTATGCGTTCTGGAATTGTGGATATGGCTGAGTATTATATTTAAAGAATAGATTTGATTAGAAAATGAATATAGCAACATTGTTGTCGGGTGGAGTAGATAGCTCGGTGGTAGTACATCTGTTGAAAGAAGCTGGTTATACACCTACGCTGTTTTATATTAAGATTGGAATGGATGATGACGAATTGTTGCATTGTAGTTCGGAAGAAGATATAGAGATGGCTTCATTAATTGCACGTAAATACGGATGCAAGTTGGAAGTTGTTGATCTGCATAAGGATTATTGGGATAATGTTGTATCGTATACTATTGATAAGGTGAAGCAGGGCTTAACTCCTAATCCGGATGTGATGTGTAACAGGCTGATCAAGTTTGGAGTATTTGAACAGCGTGTGGGGAAAGATTTTGATAAAACGGCTACGGGACATTATGCCACTACATTTGAGAAAGACGGTAAGGTATATCTTTCTACCGCCAAAGACCCGATAAAAGATCAAACTGATTTTCTTGCCCAGATTACGTATTTGCAGGTCTCTAAGCTGATGTTCCCTATCGGGCATTTAATGAAGAGCGAAGTGCGCGATATTGCCGAGAAAGCTGAATTGCCTAGTGCCAAGCGTCAGGATAGTCAGGGGATTTGCTTTTTGGGAAAAGTGAATTACAATGACTTTATTCGCAGGTATCTGGGGGAGAAGAAAGGACCTATAGTTGAGTTTGAAACAGGGAAGATACTTGGTGTGCACAATGGATATTGGTTCCATACGGTGGGCCAACGTAAGGGTTTGGGCTTGTCTGGAGGGCCGTGGTACGTGATAAAAAAGGATGTGGAAGCAAATATCGTATATGCATCTAAGGGCTTTGATGTGGACGCGCAATATGGCTATGAGTTCTCTATGCGTGATTTTCATTTTATCACCGATAATCCATGGGAAGGAGCAGACAAAGAAACAGATGTTACATTCAAAATAAGACATACTCCTGATTTTACAACAGGAAAAATCATTAAAACCCCCGATGGATACCACTTACTGTCTGATGATCGGCTACAGGGAATTGCTCCCGGGCAATTTGGGGTCGTATATGATGCAGAAGCAAAGATTTGTATTGGAAGCGGTGAGATAAAATAAACGATTGCATATAAAAAGCAGGATGATTGGAATAATCATCCTGCTTTTTATATAATAAGGGAACGGTTTTGTGTATGAACTATTTTTAAAAATAGAATATACCCTTTTCATGGTAGGTAAATTACCCTGTTTGGGTTATTGTCTCTTCTATTCTGCATAAGTAATTTTGAACATAAAAGAAAAGTCTTTTTTTTCTCATTTTGGAGTCTTATCGAATGATTAATGCTTCGGTATATAGGAGGATTTTGCTTTGAATAACGGATAGATGGAGAATAAGTATCTTCATAATATACTAATAACGGTAGATAAGCGGTAGATAAGCGGTAGATAAGCGATAGATGAGCGATAGATCAGCGGTAGATAAACGATAGATCGATAGAAGAAGGATATAAGATAAACGAGTTATTCTTATTTCCATTATCTTTATAGCATATTTCTAAAAGCTCTTCTAATGGCAAAATCAAAGAATAATATAATTATCGAGGGTCTGAGTGGGAAAATAGGTAATCTGGTGTTTCGCCGTCGTAAAAATGACGGAAAGATATTCGTGTCGGTATCTCCTTCTTCGCATAGAGTCGGCCCTACTGAAGAAAAAAAGAAGGTGAATGATAAATTCAAACGGGCTGTGCTATATGGTAAGTCTGTCATAGCCAATTCTGAGATAAAGACACTTTATGCTCAAAGGATATCTGGAGGACAGACGGCTTTCAATCTGGCAGTTGCCGATTTTCTTAATGCTCCTATTATTGAAGAGATTGATGTGAGTAACTATACAGGCAAGGCTGGTTCTGTAATCAGGATAAAAGCAACTGACAATTTTAAAGTGGTCAGTGTGTCAGTGACGATTACAGATGCTGATGGAACTCAGCTTGAAGTTGGTGAGGCTGTAATGGATAAAGGTGACGAGCTTTACTGGCTATATATAGCTGCTGAAGACAATCATCTGGTAGTAGGTAGTAGAGTAATCGTAACGGCATCAGATATTCCACGAAATGAAACGGTACAGGAAAAAATAGTATGACGGTAGATCGTTGGTTTTAGCTTATGCTAATTGAAGAATATCTTATTGGATAGATTGCTAAAATGAGAAATTGGGTATGAACTCCTATCATTTTTCAGTCAGTATAGGATTGTGTTCTGTCATATTTTTCATAAAAAGCGGGTGCTGCATAGCAAAAAAACATCTAATTCGAGATTAATTAGTATTTTTGCGCATCCAGAATTGATCTTCTGTGTGATTTGAGATGAATATAAAGGAAAAAAACAGTCAGCAACGAAGTGCAGAAGCGGAACTTCTCTTACGCCTCCAGCAAGGAGACGAAGAAGCTTTTGCCAGCTTGTTTTATGCCTATAAAGATAAACTGTTCGGCTTTGCAATGGTTCTTACTAATTCATCAGTTAAAGCAGAAGATCTGGTACAGGATGTTTTTCTGAAAATATGGCAAAACAGAGCTAATATTACTGACATAGAAAACATAAATGCATTTATGTTTCGCATGGCGCAGAATCAGGCTATTGATGAACTCCGCCGATTCTCAAAAGAAACGCTTGCACATTCTTCCGATTTTATAAATGAGGAAGCTCTTAATCCAAACCCAGCTGAATCTCTATTAAATAAAGAAATTCGCGAAAAAATAAAGGAAGCTGTTGACCAACTTCCGCCACAGCAAAAGCGTATTTACATTCTTCATAACGAAGATGGCTATAAGTATGAGGAAATAGCCTCAGAATTAAATCTTTCCGTTTCTACTATCCGCAATCATATGAGTCAGGCACTGGGAAATATCCGCAAATTACTCTCATATTCTTACCCCGGAAATATCTTCATTTATTGGGCTTTCTTCATTGGATTTAGTCTATTTTAAAAAAATGTCTACAATAGACTAGACATTTTATCTTTTCATCCGTCTTAATAGCAAATACGGAGGTCTAATAACCTTTTGTATTATAATTACTTGTTTTAATACCAATTTGCTAATATAGAACACAAGATGAAAAGTGATAGATTATATTATTTGATGCAGCGATACTTCGCTCAGGAGTGTACTGCCGAAGAGAAAGAAGAACTGGCATTGCTCATTGATAAAGCCAGAAATGAGGAATTGAAATCCCAGCTTCTGGATCAATGGGATAATTACGAGTCTAAATCTATTTTACCCGAAAACAAAACCCGGCGTATATTGGATAGCATTCTGGTTTCTTCGGATACCGGGAAAACTGTCCATTCGAAAAATAAACCGCGAATATTGCAATTCAGAACAATTGCAGCTGTGGCAGCTTCTGTTGTTATTTTGTTTTCATTGGGACTCTTTTTGCATAAATCAGATAATCCGGTCGTTGGTACCGGGAAAATATTCGCTAAAGCTCCTGCTATCTCGCCTCAGCAGCAAGCCCCGTTTACACGTACTATTACTTTACCTGATGGAAGTACTGTGGTGTTACATGCCGGAAGTACAATCAACTATCCATCAACTTTTACAGGAAAGACACGCGAAATAGCCCTTGTTGGTGAAGCCTACTTCGATGTTAAACACAATTCGGAAAAACCATTTATCATTCATACCGGACAAGTGAAAACCACAGTTCTGGGAACTGCTTTTGATATTAAGGCATGGCCTGATCACAAGAACATTATAGTTTCGGTTACACGCGGCAAGGTTCGGGTTGAAAATGATAAGAAGGTATTAGCGGTGTTGACAATTAATCAACAAATAAACTATGATCTTCAGAATACGGTAGCTAAACACCAAAGAGTGAATGCAGAAGGCATTGTGAGCAATTGGGCTAAGCAAGACCTGAACTTTGACGGTGCAACGTTTGAATCAATTGCTCATGCATTGAGTAAACGTTATGGGAAAAATATAAGTATTAGTAATGCGCAATTAGCTAAAACGCAAATTGTGTCATCATTTGTTGGCACAGAATCTCTTGAAAATATACTTGATGTACTTTGCACTATCAACCCAGATGCGCAGTTTGTCGAGAAAAATAATGAAATTATTATATCGAATAAAAATTAAACCCCTAAAAAAGAAAGAATGAATGGTAAAAGCAGATACTTCTTAGTTTTAAAGAAAGAACAAAAAAAATCCCTCTGCCGTAGGAAGCTCCGAGGGATTTAAGTCAAAAAAATCCATAATAAATTTTTATAACTGCATACAAAGATATGAAAAAAAGAATTATACAAGCGGTATATCCTTTAGATTGTTTAGGTAAATTAACTGCATTAAGCTCAATTATCAATTTTAAGCACAGTCGGTTTTGCGTGTTATTAAGTTTGATGCTTGTAAGTCAACTATTTTTTGCAACAACAGGTTCTGCTCAGTCATTAGATCGCAAAATTACATTTGAGTTACAAGGTCAGACTTTACAGCAAGGGCTTAATGAATTAGGAAAACGTTCAGGTTATAGGGTGGCCTATACTTTACCACAAGTATCGGGCTATACAAACATTACTATAAAAAAGGGTGAACGCACAGTGAAGGAAATTCTGGGGCTGTTATTATCAAATACTTCACTAACATTTATTGTAAAAGATAAAAGTATTCTGGTGTTTGAAAAATCACGCTCTAAAGCAAGCGCTGACAATACAAAATTTATATTGTATGGGACTGTTACTGATTTAGAATCTGAGCCTTTATCCGGTGTTAGTGTTCGAGTGAAAGGCAGTGACAGAGGAACAATTACAGACGAAAACGGGAGATATTCTATTGATGTAGAAAAAGGAGGTATACTACTTCTTTCTTTTATAGGTTTTAATCCAAGAGAGATTATGGCAAAAACCGGTGGAGTATTCAATGTTTCGTTAACGCCAAATAGTGTCTCGTTATCAGAAGTTTCAGTCGTTTCCACCGGTTATCAGACACTACCAAAGGAAAGAGCAACAGGTTCATTTGGTACAATAAGTGCCAAAGATCTGGAGAAAAGTTCAAATGCAAATATTCTGCAACGCATAGAAGGCTTGGTTCCCGGCATGCAAATATCACTAACGGGAGGAAACAATTCTTTTGATTATAATAATAATTCAAAATCGATAAGTTCGGATACACGAACTGTAGGGGCAAGTGATTATAATATAAAGATACGTGGAGTTAATACGATTAAGGGTGAGACATTTCCCTTACTCGTAGTGGATGGAGCTATTTCTGAGATGGACATTTCTAATTTTAATCCAAATGACATTGAAAGTATTACGGTATTAAAAGATGCGGCAGCAGCTTCTATCTGGGGAGTTCGTGCTACCAATGGTGTTATTGTGCTTACCACAAAAAAGGGTACAATGAATCATGCTCCTCAGATAAATTTTTCGACCAGCTTTATGGTTGCTGATAAACAGGATATAGGCTATCTCAAAACCATGAACTCTGCTCAGGAGCTTAGTTACGAAAAAGAGTTGGTCGATAGAGGTTTTATTACAGCTATCCCTGCTACATCTTATTATACAGCTCAATATTTGAAGAGCGATGGAACAAATTTGGCCTTGAAATTAAAATCAGGGGCAATTACTCAGGCAGACTATGATGCAGCTGCAACAAAACTAAGTGCTATTGATAATAAATCTCAAATAAGCAAGTATTTGCTTCAACAGGCAACCAACAAGCAGTATAACTTGTCGGTAAGTGGAGGAACCAACACTTCCCGTTATTTCTATTCTACGTCGTATAGCAAGGAAAACCCCAGTACTAAAGGAAACTCGGCAGATCGAATTACTCTTACGTTGAATAATAGTTGGAAATTATTTAATTGGGCGACTCTTTCTACAAATCTGAAAGGAACATTTTTTACCTACAAAAATAACGGTATAACCCTGAATACTATATATAGCTCGAGTTCTACAGCATTAATGCCCTATAGTTTGTTAGCTGACAATAACAATAAAGGTATTTCATACGCGAGATTAGATCCTACCTGGACAAGTACGCTGTCTTCGGCTTATAAAGACTGGACTTATAATTATCTGGACGAACTGGCAAATGCAGATAATCTTCAGAAAAATGATAATTACCTTGGTACAATAAATCTGCAGATGCCTCTGTTGTATGGCCTAAAAGCCTCGTTACAATATATGTTGGAAAGAACTTATAGTCAATCACAAAGCTATTACAATCAGAATACCTATAATTTTCGGAATATAGTCAACTACTATACTTACCCAACGGCTACTACTAATAGTTTGGGAATTACCAATGGAGGTATATTGAGCCAAAATAACACAAACGAAAATAATCATAGTTTACGGGGACAATTGGATTATGACTATACTTATAATGGTATCCATCAGATTACAGCCGTAGCCGGAATGGAATTACGTGAAACTAATATGAGTCAATCTACTTTTTCATTATTCGGCTATAATAAGGAAACGGGATTCACTAATTCCAGTATTAATTATAGTTCTACTCCCACATATGCATACGTAGCCGGATCTACAGCCACTTCATATACTACTTTCAATTATGGGGGTTATCCCACACAATCCGATAAAAAACGTAGATTTTTATCATATTATAGCAATGCGGCATATACGCTGTTAGATCGCTATTCTTTATCGGCGAGTGTTCGCTATGATGATTATAACAATTTTGGATTGGATAGAAAATACAGAGCCACTCCTTTGTGGTCATCAGGACTAAAATGGATATTGAGTAAAGAGTCATTTATAAAGAAACAATCATGGATAAATAATCTGTCTTTGCGCGGAACCTTTGGAGTGAATGGTAATTTATCATTATCAACCTATCCATTTACAAATATAGGATTGGGAGGCACTGATGGAACCACCGGACAGGCATATGCAAACTTGACGTCGCTGGCGAATCCTCAATTGAGATGGGAAAAAACGTATGTTACTAATTTGGGATTAGATTTCAGCTTATTCAATAGCAGATTAAATGGTGGATTAGATTTTTATAATAAAAGCAGTAAAGATTTACTATATTCTTACCCTATTAGTACCGTGTATGTAGGTAATGTGGGTACTTTAACCCGTAATATGCTTACGATGAATTCCAAAGGGGTTGATTTGAATTTAAATGGTATTGTTTTTACGAATAAAGACTGGCAATGGAATGTTGGTGGAGCATTTTCGTACAATACAAATAAGGTGACAGATACACGTTTTAATTCAAGTAGTTACACAAGCTATTATGGTTATTCTCCTGGAGGTATCGGACTTTTGGCCGGATACCCTACCGACAAGTTATTAGTATACCGGAATGCCGGATTGGATGCCAATGGGCTGACTCAGGTATATGATGAGAATGGTGGCATTATAAAAGCTACCACAACCTCCATTACTTCCTTTGGAGTGTTTAAAAATGCCGGTCGTACTACTGCTCCGTTTTATGGAAACTTTAATACTACACTGAAATACAAACAGTTTAGTCTATATGCGTTTTTGACCTATCAATTCGGGAGTGTGTTTCTGAAACCAACCATTTCAAGTTATATAACATCATCTACGAGAGCGAACTATGACTTGAGTGCTGATATAGCAAACAGGTGGCAAAAATCCGGTGATGAGGCTACAACAAATACTCCGGGTCTTAATGGAACTGCTACAGCGGTAACTTATAGTCTTTATCGTTATCAATATTCAGACATCAATGTTTTATCGGGTGATTATATCCGCTTTCGACAAATATCACTTAATTATCAACTTCCATCTGAATTGACTAATAAGTGTCATATAAAAAGTGCTCAGTTAGGGTTTTCGGTAAATAACTTAGGTTTGCTTTGGACTGCCAACAAACAAGGTTATGATCCGGATTATGTTGCAACAATAGGTTATACATACAGTCTTCCGGCATCAAGATCTTATACAGTTTCTTTAAATATTAATTTCTAATGATATCAAAAATGAAACCTCAATTAAATATTATTTTAGCAATATTAGTTTGTCTGGGCTTTGCTGCTTGTGGAAACTATGTCGATATAAAAACCCAAGGAAAATTAGTTCCCGGAGAAATAAGTAACTATCGCTATTTACTGAATAATACATATGCCTATGAAGTTGGCCCCCGGTTACCGGATATCGCATCCGATGATGTGGAACTTGTTGATGGAAGTACCCAACAGCTTGCCTTAAATGCGAGTGATTATTACGGTTATTGGCTGAAAGCGAATACCTGGCAAGCGGTTATCTATCCAATAGGGACTTATCAGGATGATTACGACTGGAATGCCATGTATAACACAGTTACTTATTCGAATGTTGTAATTAATGAAGTTCCAACGAGCACAGGTGGAACGGAGTCCGAAAAAGCTGCATTGATAGCTGAAGCTCTTGTACACAGAGCCGATGCATATTTAATGCTGGTCAACAAATATGCAAAACCCTATAATGCGAGCACTGCTACCGGCGATCTTGGCGTGCCGATGGTATTGGTAGAAACAACTGTACAATCACTTAAACGATCTTCCATTCAGGCGGTTTATGATCAGATTATTACCGATTTGAAAACAGCCATTCCTGCATTGCCTCTTACTCAGTTATATACTACTTTGCCTTCAAAACCTTCGGCTTACGGTGAATTGGCTCGTACATATCTGTGTATGAACGATTATGCAAATGCCAAACTGTATGCTGATAGTGCATTGTTGTATAGAAGTACACTGAATGATTTGAGTACTATAACAGCACTATCCTCTACTACTTATCCAAATCGGGCCAGCGATCCGGAAATTCTTTTGTCTAAAATAACTTATGGCGGGATTTCCGCTTATACTCCTTATGCCTTGCGCTTGAGTAGTAGCTTGCTGACATTACTAGGAACCAAAGATCAGCGATATGCTTTGTTTACTACTGTGCCGGCAACTATATCAAGCTCGTATACAGCTGCTGGTGGACGCTTTTTTTATAAGGACAGAGCCATGAATGAAGGCCGCAATATAGGACCGAGTGTTCCGGAAATGATGCTTATTGAGGCTGAGTATTACGCTCGCAATAACAAACCGGATGTGGCTATGAATTGGGTAAATACCTTGCGAAAAAAACGATTTAAAGCAGCCGATTACGCCGATTTGTCGGCAACTGATTCGAACGATGCGCTTAAAAAGGTGATAGATGAACGTCATCGTGAGTTTTTTTGTCGTATGCTACGTTGGTGGGATATGAGACGGCTGAAAGACGATGCGATGTTTGCAGAAACATTAACCAGAACAGTAGCAGGTGTTACCTATACACTTGCTCCAACCAGTAATCGTTATGTATTCTCTATTCCTGATTATCAAATATTGCTAAACCCTGAAATAGAACAAAATCCGGAATAATAAATTAAGTTTCTAATTAAATATAAAATGACCAGAACAAAAATGATGTTACTTCACTTAAGTTTAGCCTTGGGGCTAAACTTAAGTGTATTTTCGCAAACAGAAAAGACTGTTGTACTTAATCCTAATAGCCCACTACCCGGGCAAAAATTGGAAGTGAAGTATAATGCCAAAGAGAGTCCGCTTGGAGATGCCAACGATATTAAAGGAGTGGTTTATATGTTTTGTAACTACGAATGGACAACAAAAGATTTGATTTTGAGTCCCGATGGAGGATATTGGAAAGGATTATTGGACATTCCTTCTGATTGCGGCTTTTTGGCTTTTAAATTTGAATCGCACGATAAGGTTGATAATAACAATAATAAGGGATATGCATGGTTGTTGAAAAAAGCAGATCAGACAATAATGCCCGGAGCTTATGCTGGCTGGGGGCTAATGCGTTCTCCTGAATATGGGTATTCAATTCCCTGTTATTCTGAGTTGAATAAATCTGCAGTAAGTGATACTGTTACATATTATTGGCTTAATCAGGAAATAACGAGAACTCCTGCATCAGCCGGACCTATGGCTGTACTTTTAGCTCAATCTTTAAAGAAGGCTCATATAAATGGAGCCGAACAGCGGATGAAAAGAATAGTTGCTTTTTTATTGAAGAATGAATCGGAAGAAAACTTACTTAAAGCTACTTACATATATAAAAACCTTTTGGGGCTAAACCAATCGGCAGATTCTTTGACACAGGTAATGCTTACCCGATATCCTAAAGGGTCAATAGCCCGGTTAAACGCGTACAGAGCTGCAAATAATCAGAAAAGTGGGGACGAAAAACGACAGGCATTAATTCAGTTTGTAAAGGATTTCCCCGAATTGCCTGCGGATGCGAAGTTTAACGACGATAATCGAATTTCTTATGGCAATGTATATCAAACTATTATTATCCTTGATGTGATAAATAAAAATTACAGTAGTATAAAAACATATTTAGAACAGCTTCCGATGGATGCATCAATAAATTTATTCTACAAAGTAATCGAAATTGCCCATAACCGAAAAGATATGTCGGATCAGGAATTGTATCCGTATGCTAAATTACTCGTCGACCACTTAGAAAATACAAAAGATATAAAACCATTACGTTACTATCATCTGTCTCCGAACGAATGGAACGGAATATGGAACGGTCTTTTCGCAAAAAACATTCTCATTACGTATGTTGATATTTTGAAGAATAACGGTAAGAATAAAGAAGCTTTATCGTATGCACAATTAGCTCAGCGAACACTACAATACACTAAAGCTGATTTAAATGGTAATATGGCAATATTGCTTAATGATAATGGAGATCAAGAGTTGTTGAAAACCTTGCTAATGAAAAGTTTGTACAATAATCAAATAAACTCGTTGATGCTTGATTTGCTTAAGAAGGAATACATCGCAGAACATAAATCGGAAGCCGGTTTTGACGCATTTATAAAAGCACATAAAAATCCGGCATTGGCAGTTAATGAGTCGAAATTTTTGGTGGAGAGTAAGCGTGAAGGTGTAATGCCTGCGTGGAGCATGATGGATGCTGAAGGTAAGTTGATAGATTCCAATAGTCTGAAAGGAAAAACCTATGTGCTGGATTTTTGGGCCTCGTGGTGTGTCCCTTGTAAAGCTTCTTTTCCGGGTATGAAACTGGCTGTCGAAAAATACAAAAATGATCCGAATGTCCAGTTTTATTTTGTTGACACCGAAGAACGTTCAGAAAACTATAAAGAAGCTGCAAAGAAATATATTAAAGATAATAACTATCCGTTCCATATTTTATTTGATAATAAGTTGAAGGGGAAAGAAATAAATGATGAGGTTTTTAGCCGCATTGCTAAAGCTTTTACTATTTCAGGTATTCCACAAAAAATCTTTGTTGATAAAAATGGTCATGTGCAGTACATTTCTGTAGGTTATAAAGGAAGTCCAAGTGAACTTGCCGATGAAATATCCGGAATGGTAGAGCAAACAAAGAATGTAAAATAAGTTATTGATCCCGAATAATGATAAAAATAAAATTATCAACAAGATTTCTTCTTGCTGCAATACTTTGCTTTCCTTTGGTTTTGAATGCTGCCGATTCATTACCCTATATTTCAAAAGAAGTACTATTTAATAATGAGGATAACTCTATTCGTTTTGGAGGAACACTGACTTTACCGGATACATTACACACGCATCAGGTTGTTATCATTGTTTCGGGAACGGGAGCACAGGATAGAGACGGTACTATGGCAGGGCATAAGATGTTTGCAACCATAGCAGATAACCTGACCCGTAGAGGCATTGCTGTTCTTCGGGTTGATGATAGAGGAGTGGGACAAACAACCGGTGTGTACCAAACTTCAACAACCGGTGATTTTGCAAAAGATGTGCTGGCTTTTATTCGCTTTGTGAAATCTCAGAAAGGAATTGATCCGAAAAATATCGGATTGATTGGGCATAGCGAAGGTGGTGCAGTAATTTCTATTGTAACGGCACAATCCAGAGATGTAGCTTTTATGATTAGTATTGCCGGCCTGGCTACCGACGGATTGAATGCTTTAAGAAAACAAAACAGAGATATTATTGAAGCATCTGAATTGCCTGATTATGATAAGGCACGTTCCAACGAAATCAACGAATTGATGTTTAATACGGCTTATGCTTATGCTAATTCCGATAGTATGGAAGTTAAACTAAACGAGACCTACCAAAATTGGAAAAAGAAGGACAATGAGTACTTTAAAACATTAAATATAAAATACGATCATTTTCGATTTCCCATATACAGCTATGTACAAACTGCTATTGGCCCGTGGTATCGTTATTTTATTCAATATGACCCGGCTAAATATCTGACAAAAATAAAAGTTCCGGTCTTGGCAATTAATGGCGACAGAGATTTGATGGTGGCTTGTAATGAAAATCTGGCAAACTTTAAAAAATATCTGACTGTAGCTCGAAATAAGGATTTCAAAATTGTCAGTGTTCCCGGGTTGAATCATTTGTTTCAACATTGCAAACTGTGCACTCGTGAGGAATACAAAACTCTTAAAGAATCGTTTGCTCCCGAAGTGCTTGATTTAATGGGAAACTGGATTCTTAGCCATAAAAGAAACAAATAAATGAAATATACAAAAATAGTATGGGTGGCTGTGGTCATTCTTTTACTTTCGGCGGTTGGAGAGGTATCTGCCTATGCGGCTAAGGGTAAAATACCAACAAAAAAGCAAGTTACTCTTCCGCTGGACTCAGCAGTGAGGGTAGGAAAATTAGCGAATGGATTTACTTATTATATTCGTCGGAATACAGAACCTAAAAATAGGGTAACACTTTATTTAGCCAACAAGGTAGGCTCTATCCTTGAAAATGATAATCAGCAAGGACTGGCTCATTTTATGGAACATATGAGTTTTAATGGAACGAAACATTTTCCTAAAAATGAGTTGGTAAGTTATCTTCAGAAAGCCGGTGTCCGTTTTGGTGGTGATTTGAATGCCTATACCAATTTTGACGAAACGGTATATCAGTTGCCACTTCCAACAGATAATCCCGACCTGTTACAAAATGGTTTTCAGATTATGCGAGACTGGGCACAGGATGCAACACTTGACTCGGTGGAAATCAATAAAGAGCGTGGCGTGGTTCTCGAAGAAAAACGATTGGGAAAAAATGCATCGAAGCGGTTGCAATATAAATATTTGCCTGTCATTTTAAATCAGTCGCGCTATAGTAATCGCCTTCCTATCGGTACGGAAGAAATACTAAACAACTTCAGACCCAAAACGCTGACTGATTTCTATAAGACCTGGTATCGTCCCGATCTTCAAGCATTAATAGTGGTGGGAGATATTGATGTGGCTGCAACGGAGAAAACAATTGTAGCTCTGTTCTCCGATTTGAAAATGCCTGAAAATCCAAAGCAACGAACCAAATACACAATTCCATTAGTCAAAAAAAATCAATTCTTTGTTGCTACAGATAAGGAATTTTCGGCAACGGCTATTCAGGTATTTATAAAACATCAGCACACCGCTTTGAAGACCATTGAAGATTATCATCAAAATATTCTTCGTTCTCTATTTAATTTTATTGTTCGTGAACGTTTTAATGAATTAAGCAAGCAGGCTAGTCCTCCTTTTATTCAGGGTGGAAGTTCCATTGGAGGTTTCCTTGCCAATATTGATGTACTTTCAACATCTGTAGTGGCGAAACCAGGAGAGCTTGAGAAGGGCTTTAAAGCTGTGTGGACTGAAATAGAACGACTGAAGAAGTTTGGATTTGTTCAATCTGAGTTAAATAGGGCTAAAGAGGCATTGATGCAATCGATGGAGTCGATCTATAAAGAAAAAGATAAAACCGAATCGGGAAGTTATACCAATGAATATCTGAATCTCTTTTTGAAGGGTGATGCAGCTCCGGGTATTGAATACGAGTATAAACTATATCAGAATAATCTCCCGAAGATAACGCTTGCTGAAGTGAATGATGTAGTTAAAAAGTATCTGGTGGATGTAAATCGGGACATTATTGTTCTTGGTTCAACTAAAGATTCTACAATATTACCTACAGAGAAGATAGTTAGCCAATGGATGTTATATGTTCAAAAAAGTTCTATCAGTTCCTATGTCGATCAGTCTTCTAATAAACCTTTATTTAATAAAATGCCAGTTTCCGGAAAGATAGTTGCTGAGAAAAAACAGGATGCATTGGGTTTAATTGAGTATACACTTAGCAACGGAGTAAAGGTAAATCTGAAACCAACCAATTTCAAAAATGATGAAATTAGTTTTCAAGCTTTTAGTCCCGGTGGAACTTCTCTTTATAGCGATGCTGATTATGAGTCGGCGATTCGTGCTTCAGCATTGGTCGGTTATAGCGGGCTTGCCGATTTTAATTTAGTCCAACTTGGAAAATATCTCACGGGAAAAAGAGTTCAGGTTTCGCCTTATATTGGTGAGCGTACTGAAGGATTTACCGGATACAGTTCTACTAAAGACTTGGAAACAGCCTTGCAACTGGTTTATCTTTATTTCACCGAACCGCGTAAGGATGTTGAGATATACAAGGGCGTTCTCTCCAAAGAAAGAGCCACTCTGCTTACCCGTGATAATGATCCAATGACTGTTTTTTCCGATACGGTTAATGCCATTTTGGGTAACTATAGTTTACGCCGATCTGCGCCCAGTGTGGCTAAACTCGATAAAATAGAACTCAATAGAGCTTTTGAAATATACAAAGACCGTTTTGCCGATGCCGGTGATTTTACGTTCACTTTTGTTGGTAATCTGGATTTGGAGAAAATAAAACCTTTGTTGGAAAAATACTTAGGGTCTTTACCTACCATACATCGGATCGAAAGTGCACGTGATCTGGGAATTCATATTCCTGAAGGTAAAATAAACAAGGAAGTTTATAAAGGACAAGATCAAAAATCCACTGTACGTTTGGTGTTTAGCGGAGAGTATACCTACAGCAACGATGAAAATAATCTTTTGGATGCGTTGGCCGAAGTGTTGACCATTAAACTGACTGAACGTCTTCGCGAACAGGAAAGTGGAGTTTATGGAGTAGGAGCAAAAGCTTCTTATGCTAAATATCCACATAACCGTTATTCTTTCTCTGTGATGTTTGGTTGTGGTCCTGAAAATACGGAGAAGTTGATTAACTCGGCTCTGGATGAAATCAGTAAACTTCGTCGGAATGGACCTTCATTGGTGGATGTAAACAAAGTACTGGCTGAAGAACGACGTTCGACTGAAGTTCAATTGAAAGAAAACGGATTTTGGCTTAATTATTTGACGAGTCAATTTCAGAATAATGATAATCCGGAACAAGTCCTGTCTTATCAGGATGATTTGAATAAAATCACCCCCGAACTATTAAAGGCTTCTGCCAATAAATATCTCGAGGGTAATAATTTCATACGTTTGATTTTATATCCTGATAAAAAATAAAATTAAATAGAAAGGGATGAAATGAAGCAAATTGAAAAGTTTTCTTTAATTTCACCCCTTAATTTAAAATATACAGTTTATGAAAGTATTTCGTTTATTGGCTTTGACTTTGTTGCCAACAGCTTTGTTTGCTCAGTCGGGCGCATATACCATTAATGGAAAAATAGGGAGTCTTAATGCACCGGCAAAAGTTTATCTTCTGACGCGGACAGAGAAAACAACAAAGATTGATTCGGCAACTTTAAGAAATGGAGCATTTGAAATGAAAGGACAGATTGCCGATCCAACTAAAGCACGTCTTGTTGTAGATCATACCGGAGTCGGTTTAAAAAAAATAGTAAAACCTGATTTGCTCGATATTTATCTTGAAAAAGGTAAAATTAATGTTCTCAGTTCTGATTCTGTTTATAAATCAGAAATTACAGGTTCGGCTATCAATGCCGAGAATAAAAAGTACAATGTCTTACTGGCTTCGGCTCAGGCTAAACAAAAAGCAATTCTGGCTGAATATTACGCAGCTTCCGACGAAAAGAAAAAATCGGTCGAATTTCAGAAAGATATTGATATGCGTTATGATGCTGTGGATAATGAGCTGAAAACTCTTAATAAGGAATATATTCTGGGCAATCCAGGCAGTGTTGTTTCTTTGGACGCTTTGAAAACATTGGGCAATCCTGTTTTTGAAGTTGAATTGATAGAACCATTGTTCAACGGGTTAACTGAGCAACTTCGTAATTCCGCTTCGGGGAAGGAACTGCTAGCAAAAATTGCAAAGCTCAAGCTGGTAGCGGTTGGAGCTCCGGCTCCCGATTTTACGCAACTCAGCCCTGATGGTAAAGAACTCAAACTCTCCGGATTCAAAGGTAAATATGTGCTACTTGATTTCTGGGCATCGTGGTGCGGTCCCTGTCGTGCCGAAAATCCGAATGTTGTAATTGCCTACAATCAATACAAAGACCGGAATTTTACAATATTGGGAGTTTCACTTGACAGCGAAAAAAGTAAAGCTGCGTGGTTGAAGGCTATTGAGAAAGATCAGCTGGCATGGAATCATGTTTCCGATCTGAAAGGATGGAGTAATGAGGCTGCCCAGTTATACTCGGTTCAGTCTATTCCGCAGAACTTTTTGATCAGTCCGGAAGGTAAAATCGTTGCTAAAAACCTTCGTGGCGAAGAATTGCAGCTAAAATTGAAAGAGATTTTTAAATAATCATTCTTTTGACAGTTTGATTATTTAATCTTCTTCTTTTTAGCTCCCTGTCTGAGACTCAATGCTCAGTGGGGAGTTTTTTTATAAGTGTATGCTACACTTCTTTAACTTGATTCATCAACGATAAGGCCTACACGAATGAATTGTTTTTGCTATTTTTCGTCATCGAACTTAACTTTTTTGGAAAAATGGTGTGGACTTTTACTCTAACAGTCCATACTGTTGGAGTAAAAGTCCGTACTGTTAGAGTAAAAGTCCATACTGTTGGAGTAAAAGTCCATACTGTTGGAGTAAAAGTCCGTACTGTTATAGTAAAAGTCCGTACTGTTAGAGTAAAAGTCCATACTATTGGAGTAAAAGTCCGTACTGTTGGAGCAACAGTCCATACTGTTGGAGTAAAAGTCCGTACTGTTATAGTAACAGTCCGTACTGTTATAGTAACAGTCTATACTGTTGGAGTAACAGTCCGTACTGTTAGAGTAAAAGTCCATACTGTTGGAGTAAAAGTCCATACTGTTACGGCAAAAGTCCGTACTGTTGGAGTGAGACTCTAGTCTGCCTAACAAATAGAAAAACTGGATATCTTTTTGTTTTATATGGTTTTTTAGACTGGATGATATGGCAAAATGCTGTAGTAGTGCTAAAAATAGGAAGCAATACTATCTAACAGATTTAGAATTGATACTGTATTTGTGTTGTTACTCTAGCGAGAATTTATTGTCTAATTGTTTTATTCTTTCTATTTGTGAATTTGTCACAGACTTTCAGATCACTAATTAAAATTCCAACCGGGTATATATCTAATTACTCAATAGGAGATTGATTAGAATATGCTATGTCTCCTGACTGCGGTTAGTTTCTAAATGACTAATCTTTATCTAGACTCACTTTAATGAGGTATGTTTATACCCTATAAGAGGTATTTGATGATATTGAAATACTTCCTAAATTTGCAAATTGGAGTATGCATATTATTACCGTTTTTCAACAAAAAGGAAGTTTTAAGTTTGCAATATGTACAATATTGAATATATAGTTGTATTTTTGCAATCATTACAATCGTTTTACTTTCCAAAAGACAATGAAAACCGACATTGAGCTGATAAAGCAACAAGAAAGAGAGCTTCTGTTACGTCTCCAACATGGAGACGAGGAGGCTTTTGCTCGTTTGTTCTATGCTTATAAGGATAAATTGTTTGGTTTTCTGTTTGGTCTGACAAAATCGGATGCAAAAGCCAAAGATTTGCTTCAGGATGTTTTTCTCAAAGTATGGCAAAACAGAGCCAATATGGCAGAAATAGACAATTTCAATGCTTATATTTATTCTGTAGCTCAAAACCAGGCTGTTGATCAGTTTCGGAAATCTTCCAAAGAATTGTTTTCCAATGTAGAACTGTTGAACTCGCAGGAAGATGATGCAACACCCGATCCTGTCAGTGCTCTGATAAATAAAGAAACCCGGGAAAAAATAGATGAAGCCGTAAACCAATTACCACCTCAACAAAAGAAAATATTTGTTCTTCATAATGAATATGGATTTAAGCATCATGAAATTGCCGAGCAGTTGAATATCTCAGTGTCTACAGCTCAAAACCACATGAGGGAAGCTTTAAAAAATATTCGTATTTATCTTTCTCATTCTTATATTTTATTTACGATTCTCTCTCATATCGTTATTCAAACTCTCTCCGCTTTGTTTTAAAAATGATCTTCATGTAGATTGATAAAAAGCTTTGATAATATAATTATTGTCGCTTATTTGTCGCTATGTCGGTCTCTTTCTTCTCTATTTTATGCTAAAAAGTATATTTCTGAAATAAATAATCAATATGGACTAGGTGTTTTTTTTGTTCTGTACGTCTTACAGATAATTAAAGCATATTAGTTTCTATTTGAATAAAAAGCAAATAAATTCATAATCCTTTTACTTCAACATGATCAACACAATGGAAACAGGTAGAATTCAGTATTTGTTAAAAAAGTATCTTTCACAGAGCTGTAATCCCGGCGAGAAGAAAGAACTCAATTTATTGATTAATTCCTTGCAGGATGAAGAGCTGAAAGCTGAGTTTCGGGCACTCTGGACTAATTATTCTTCTGAGCTGACTTTGTCGGAAGAAGATTCGCAGGATATATTAACTAATATTCTGCCCGAAAAGAAGAAAAATCTGACTTTACGAAGAAGTATTACCCGCTCCGTTTATCTCCGTACTATCTCGGTGGCAGCTTCATTGCTAATCCTGATTTCAATTGGAATTTACGTGAGGAACAATAAAGGATTGAAAGAACCGGGTTCTGTAATAGCCAAAGCTGTTCTGGTTTCACCCGACAGGGCAACAGCCTACACGCGTCATCTTACTTTGCCTGATGGAACCAGTGTAATTCTGAAATCGGGAAGTACACTTCATTATCCGGAAGCATTTGATGGAAATACGCGGGAAGTAACACTTCGTGGAGAAGCTTACTTTGATGTGAAACACATGAATTCGAGGCCGTTTATTATTCATACAGGCATTGTGAAAACAACTGTATTAGGAACTGCTTTTGATATTAAGGCCTGGCCGAGACAAGAAAACGTAATTGTTTCCGTAACACGTGGAAAAGTACGGGTGGAGGATGATAAAAAAGTATTGGCAGTACTGACGGTTAACCAATCGGTCAACTACGATCTTCGGAATACCGGTGCTAAGCAGCAAACAGTAAATGCAGAAGAAGTCGTAAATGACTGGACAAAACAGGATCTGCTGTTTAACCGGGTGCCTTTTGAATCTATTGCTCAGGTTCTGAGCAAACGGTATGGTAAAAATGTAACAATCAGTAATGCTCAATTGGCAAATACGCAAATAACTTCATCATTTAGTGGTACAGAATCACTGGAAAATATACTTGATATTTTGTGTGCAATTAATGTTAATACGCAGTATACAATTAATGCTAATGAAGTTACCATTACAAGTAAAAACTAACTTAAAATAAATAAAATCAAATCAAATGATAAAAAGTGATACTTCTTAGTAAAAAAAGAGCAAAAAAAATCCCTCCGCCGTAGGAAGCCTTGAGGGATTTAAAATCATAACAATCAAATATCAATTATTATAAATTTAGATACAAAGATATGGAAAAAAAAATTATAAATGCACTGTCTCATTTATTATATATTCCTCATATTCATTTCCCGGGGAAAATAAAAGTTTATCTGATATTGAGCTTTATGTTGGCCGGCCAATTATTCTTCAATGCCGTGTGTGCTCAGAACGCTGATAGCAAACTTATTTTTGGAATGCAAAATCAGACCTTGGAATATGGACTTAATGAAGTGGGTCGATTGACTAAGTTTAGGGTGGCTTTTGCATTACCACAAGTCAATAAGTATACCAATATTACGATAGAGAAAAAATCCCGTACGCTAAAAGAAACTCTTAACCTATTACTGGAAAATACAAATCTTACATTTGTGTTTAAAGATAAAAGTATTTTAGTGATCGAAAGGACACGAACTAAACAAGAATCGAATAATGGCAAATACTTTATATTTGGCTCTGTTACAGATTTAGATTCTGATCCTTTGCCCGGAGTCAGTATCCGCGTAAAAGGAAATAATAAAGGAACAATTACAGATGTAAATGGAAAATACGCGCTTGAAATTGAAAAGGAAGATATAGTAGTGCTTTCTTATATCGGTTTTAATCCAAGAGAAATCCAACCTCAGAATGGAGGACTGTTTAATGTAGTACTATCCCCAAACAGCATTGCACTTTCAGAGGTTTCTGTTGTTTCCACGGGGTATCAGTCATTGCCGAAAGAAAGAGCAACCGGTGCTTTTGGTATTGTTACTGCCAAGGACTTGAAACAAACTCCGACAGTAAACATTATGGAAAGACTTGAGGGCACAGTTCCCGGGGTTAACTTTGATGTTCGCAATAATACAATCACAATCAGAGGAAAAAACTCTTTTAATAACACGGATAGTAATCATCCTTTAATTGTAGTTGATGGATTTCCTACTGATGATAAAACATTAACCGACCAGGTTAATGGAGTCGCGACTGGTGGTGCTGTTCTTAGCCGTATTAATCCTGAAGATATTGAATCAATCACTATTCTGAAAGATGCAGCTGCTTCTTCAATTTGGGGTGCAAAAGCTGCAAATGGTGTCATTGTAATTGAAACAAAAAAAGGAAAAAAAGGAACTCCTACAGTTAATTTTAGTACTAGCCTGAGTGTATCAGCTCCGGCCGACCTGAATAAGCTGGATCGAATGAATAGTGCTCAATATATTGCGTTGGAAAAAGAATTAAAAGATAAAGGATTTATTACTGACCCAAATACTTATTCCAGCTGGATGTCGTTTAATCAGAACAAACCCGTAAGCAGTGCGCTTGAATGGATGTTTAAAGTAGACAGGGGAACTGCTACAGCAGCTGAGGCAACTACAGCGCTGGATGCTTTATCAAAAGTCAATAATTATGATCAGATAAAAAAGTATTTGTTGCAAAATGCAGTTTCGCAACAGTATAATTTATCACTGTCTGGAGGTGGCCCAAATAACACCTATTACATTTCATCAAATTATACAAAGGATGTTCCGGTATTTCGCAGTAATAGTGGTGACAATTATTTTCTGACAGTCAATCTGGGAAATTCATTTCTGAATAATCGTGTTAATCTAAAGACCGGCATTAATTATAACTACTCAAAGAGTGTGAGTAATTCGGCTGCAATTAATGCACTCGGCACATCTAGTTTAGGATTGAGACCTTATGATCTGCTGGTTGATGCTAATGGAAGTACAATTAAACGTTCGTTGGTTTTTACAGATGCAGTAGCTAGCAATTTTTTGAATGAAGGTTATTTACCCTGGACTTACAGCGCGGTTGATGAGCTTAATTATTCGAACTCAATATCTAAAGAAAACCGGTTGCACCTTACAGCCGATCTTAACGTAAAATTAACTGATTGGGCTAATGTATCGGTATCCGGATCATTGCTAAAAACGAATGGCACGACTAACATTCTTGATGAATTGAACAGCTATAATACACGGAATTTTATAAATACGGGTACCTCTATCAATGCGAGTACAAATAAATTGGTGTACGGAGTTCCTTACGGAGGTCAGCTTATAACTAATTATAATGACGGCAACGATTATAGTTTGCGGGAGCAATTGAATATAAATAAATCGTGGGATGACAAAATTTCATTGAATTTTCTGGCAGGATCTGAGATTCGTGAATCAACAGGAACAACGTCTCAACAAACCAGATATGGTTACGACGAAGATACTAATATTTCAAAATCATACGATCCTTCCGGGTCATATATGTCGGTGTATGGTTGGACGCAATCATTGTCCTACAATGACTCTTACGTGAATAAATCTATTATGCGCTTTCTGTCTTACTATTCCAATGCATCTGTGGGGTTTATGAACAATAAATACATTGTATCGGGAAGTGCACGTTTTGACGATTATACCATGGCCGGTTATTCACGCAGCAAGCGTGCTAAACCATTATGGTCATCAGGGGTAAAATGGAATATGAAAAGTGAAGACTTTTTGAAATCTGCATCATGGCTTAACGCTCTTGACTTAAGAGGATCAGTTGGAACTTCAGGTAGTATACCAAGCGCCGCATCAAACATTGCTGTAATGACCATTTCAGGAAATAATTCTCTGACAAACGAAACGTATGGGTCTATTATCACTCCGGCCGATGGTAAAGTCAGTTGGGAACTGACCACTTCGTTTAACTTCGGAGTTGAGTGGGCAATGTTTAATAATCGTTTAAAAGGTACATTCGATTTTTACAGTAAAAATACCAAAGACATTATGTACTTGCTCCCTGTTAACTCGACCTATGGCTGGTCATCACTCCTTCGCAATGGAGGTACAATGAGCGGTCATGGCATTGACTTGGGAATATCCGGTAGTGTATTGAAAACTCATGGCTTTGAATGGAATTCGGCCTTTAATTTGTCTTGCAATACTAATAAAGTAACAGATTCAAGGTTTACTGAACCTGGAATGACAACTTTGGTAGGAGGCAGTTATCCGGTTGTTGGACTACCGCTGGATTATGTGTATGCCTATCGCTGGGCAGGGCTTGACAAAACAGGTCAATCGCAGATATATGATAGTAAAGGAAATATTATCAGTTCAACTACGAATACTACATTAACATCTAAAGATCTGAAATATATGGGGCGTACCACCCCTCCTTTTTTTGGCGGATTTACAAATTCTGTGCAGTATAAAGACTTTAGCTTGAGTGCGCAAATAACCTATGCTATGGGTCATGTTTTTAGGCGCCCTTCCGTGAATTCTAACAATTATCCTCAGTATTCAGGTACTTACTCGGGAGTAATAGGAACCAGTAAAGATCTTGCTAATAGATGGCAAAATCCAGGAGACGAGGCAACTACTAATGTGCCAGGCTTAGAATATATTAATTCAAATAGTATTTTGAGATATCAATATTCTGATCTTTTGACTGAGAGTGCAAGTAACATCAGACTTCGACAAGTCGCATTGAACTACTTTGTTCCTGCGAAAGTTCTCTCAAAAACAATGTTTAAATCGGTTTCTGCCGGGATTAGCGTTCGTAATCTTGGACTGCTGTGGGTCAAAAATAAAGAGGGTATAGATCCGGATTACGTTAATACAAAGAACTATTCAAATCTGCCTCCTGCCAGAAATTACTATTTTACACTTAATGTTTCTTTCTAAATATAATTGAACATGAGAAAATTTTTAATATTATTACCCATCATATTGTGTATGTATCTTACCTCTTGTCGTGGTTATGTAGAGGTAGACCAACCTGGTGTGCGCACGTTGAAATATACATCAGACTTTCAGTACATATTGAATAACATCAATACATTTGAATATGCTTACACTCTTCCATTACTTTCGAGTGATGATATTGATATAAACAGTACAGCAATTCTGAATAATCTGACTGATGACAACAAACAGGTTTATACATGGGCCGACTATTTTTACACAAGTAGTCAAACAGACGTGAACTGGACTAATCTTTACAATCAAATTTACGATTGTAATACAATTACCGATAAGGTTTTATCCAGTCAGGGAGGAACTGATGCCGAAAAGAAAGGCATTTACGCCGAAGCATTGATGCAGCGCGCCTATGCTTACCATACATTAATGAACATGTATTCACCAATTTATCAGGAATCTACGGCTGATGTAAGCTTGGGAGTTCCTTTGTTGCTTACGCCGGATTTGTATGCCAGCCTTAAAAGGCCGACAGCCAGGACAGTTTATAATCAAATAATTAGTGATATTCGTGAGGCTTTACCTAATTTGCCGGTGACTCCGACTAACGTAATTCATCCGGGACAAACAGCCGCTTATGCGTTATTAGCGAGAACCTATCTCTACATGCAAAAGTATGACTCAGCTGGGATAAATGCTCAAAAGGCACTCGACCGTCAGAATACCATGCTCGATTTGCGGACGCTTACAACAGGTACATTGCCAAAAAGACTGAAAGATCCGGAGATTATACTTTCTAAAGTGGCGAGTTTTTATACTACATTACCTCTGAGCAGTAACTTAATCAATCTGTTTTCAACTACCGACCTTCGTTATAGTTTGTATACAAAGGATGGTGGAAGTTTATATCCAAAATTTACTGGTAGGGCCTATTATCGAAATAAATGGATAGGGGAAGATATAAATGTAGGACCCTCTGTTCCGGAAATGATGCTAATAAAAGCGGAAAGTCTTGTGCGTAAAGGTCAGTATAATGATGGCATTCAGGTGCTAAATGATTTACGAAAAATGCGATTTAATACTGCCGATTATACCGATCTTTCGGCACAATCAGCTTCCGAAGCACTGAAAATAGTAATCGAAGAACGTCGTCGTGAACTGATGGGACGCGGAATACGTTGGTTTGATCAGAGAAGATTAGGTACCGAAACTGGATTAGTAGACATTGTACAACGGGTAGTAAGCGGTGTAACTTATACGCTAGCTCCTATGAGCAATCGGTATACATTCCCTATTTCGGCAAAGGTCACTGATTTAAATCCGGAAATAGAACAAAATCCCAGATGAGATAATCAGAACTTAAATTGTAGAAAAGTGAATTCCAACAGAACGGATTGGAGCAGGTCGGATTCACTTTTCTACAAATAAGAGTTGCTGAAGATGCCATCTAAATATAAAATAAATTTAACGTTGATGAAAAGGAAATTATTATTTAATATCAGTTTGTTACTTGGCTGTTGCTTAGCCGTTGCTCAGAATCCGGCAGGGACGTTCAGACTGCTTACAAGCAAACCCATAGCAGGTCAGGTGGTCAAATTTACGTATAACTCAAAAGGCAGTAAACTTGTAAGCACTCAGCCTGTACACGCTTCTGTGTACAAGTATGCAAATTATAAATGGTCTATTGAGGATGTAGCTTTAAATGTTCAAAATGGCGAATATGTGGGTGAAATCCGACTATCTGCCAAGTGTGCGCTTGCTGCTCTTAAATTTTATCAAGGCAATACCGAAGCTCCCGAGGCTGTTGATAATAATGACAATGCAGGTTTCACTATTATCCCTGTTAACTCAAAGAACACAAAGAATCCCGGAGCTGTCATTGGGGTGGCACTGCTTCAGATGCCTGTATTGGGAAGCGGGTCGTTAAACTATCAAAACGACTTCAACAACAAACTTGAGCCATCGGTGCTGACAAAACTATTGGCTGAGGAATCACAAATTCCCGGATCTGATACGAAAAACTACATTGAAGCTTACGTGGCAATGCAAAAAACAATTAAAGGTGAGCAATTTTCTGTTTTCATCGTTGATTGGTTAAACAATCTGCTCAAACGAACAGACTTGAGTGAAGATGACCTTTGGAATATACAAAAGATCTTTCAGTTTACATTGAAAGATAAAAGTAAAGCTGATAGTGTAAGCAAAGTTATTCTCCAAAAATATCCCAAAGGAGCGTTTGCTCGTCTCGAAGCTTTTAGAAACACGATGCAACATGACAAAACCACAGAGGATATGATTTTTGAGACTGAAGGTTTTCTAAAAAATTTTCCGTATTCTGTTTGGCTAAATTCCCCTAACGAACAGGAGTTTATTTATTACGAAACGCATCGGGTCTTATCATCAATGTATTTCGATACGCGAAAATTCGATTCATTCTTAAAAATGATTCCTGAACTGAATTTTAAAACGCTGAATGAAATTTACAGATGGAATATTGAAAAAGTCTATATACAGAAACGAATGTCTAAAGACTCGTTGTCGATTTTAGCTCAACCTTTGATGACTGAAATGCTTAAAAAAATCAATGATGGCTCAATGGCTAGCAATGGTTTCTTTTCGAAAGAACATGCTATCGAAAATGCACACTCTGAACTCGATAAACGTTTAGTAATTCACATAGGATTACTGGCTGACTTAAATAAAAATGAAGAGGCTCTTAGCTATTTTCAATACCTGACCGAGAAAATTAAACTGACAATTCCTGAATTGAACGATACACATCTACAAATTCTTGAAAATAAACATGCTGACAAGGCTAAAGTTAAATCTTTTATGGAGCTATGTGTAGCTCAAAATGCTGTATCGCCCTCTATGTTCAATAAGTTGAAAACTTTATATCTTGAGCAACATGCTGATTTGAATAAATTTAATGATTATCTATCTTCGTTGAAGTCATTTTCCACGAAAGAAGAGTTAAAACGGAAAGTAACTAAAAGCCTGATCAATATAGAGTGTATACCTTTCGAATTGGAAGATTTGGATGGCAATATTGTTCGTTCGTCAGACTGGAAAGACAAAATCGTAGTGCTTGATTTTTGGGCTACATGGTGTCGCCCTTGTATCAGTGCATTACCGGCCATGCAGATTCTGGTTGATAAATATGCTACCGATCCGAAGATTGATTTCTATTTCGTTGGAACCATGCAATTTGGTGATTATAAACCTAGAACAGAGGAATTCATCAAAAAAGAAAAATTCCGACTTAAATTTGTGTACGATAAAATCAACGACAAAACAGGTGCACAAGATGCAGCTTTCTCGATATTTGCCCATAGCTTTAACTCATCGGGAATTCCACGGAAAGTGATTGTCAAAGACGGTTATATCCGCTATACCACCGAAGGCTATTCGGGAAGTGCCAGTGAACTGGTAGATGAGCTCTCTTGTGCAATCGAATTATTAAAAGCTGAATAAGAAAAAATGATATTCTCTGTAAAAAAAATAACTTTAAGCATCTCATTGCTGTTTATAAGTATAATCTCACTACATGCACAGGTCAATCCGAAGGATAAATTTGATGCTTTCCTTCAGGCTTTGCATTCAAATTATGTTGACGAAGTGAACGATGATGAACTTGTGGATGTTGCTATCTCAGCCATTATAAAGGATCTTGACCCTCATTCAAAATATTACAGTAAACCGCAATATACGGATAAATCTCAGTCAATGAGTGGCACATTTACTGGTATTGGCATTGAATATACAATGCAGAACGATACAGTATGTGTGACTCAGATTATACCCGATGGGCCTGCTGAAAAATCAGGGCTAATGGCTGGTGATCGTATTATAGAAATAGACAAGGAGAATATTGTCGGTAAGAAATTTGGAAATCTGGAAATTCTGAAAAAAATCAGAGGCCCTCAAAAGACAGAAGTAAAACTGACTGTATTGCGCTATGGTAAGCTGATTCCTTTCACTATTATCCGCGATTTTATTGCTGACAAATCAATCAAAACATCCTTTATGGTCAATGATAGTATAGGATACATTTCACTTGGCATTTTCAACAAAACAACCCGTGAGGAAGTTGATTCAGTAATCATTTCAATGAAAAATGAAGGAATGAAAAGTCTGATACTCGATCTTCAGAGTAATGGTGGAGGATATGTTGAGTCTGCCTTAGGTGTAGCCGATGAGTTCTTGACACGTGATCACTTGGTTTACTACAGCGTCGGAAAAGATCAGGGTAAAGATTATTTCTATGCTGGTGGAAGTGGTCATTTCCCGAATGGACGATTGGTAGTGCTTATTGATCAGGCTACAGCTTCGGCCAGTGAGATTCTGACCGGTGCGCTACAAGATTGGGATCGTGCAGTTATTGTGGGACGTCGTAGTTTTGGTAAAGGACTTATGCAAAAGGGGGTTCCACTTTTTGATGGCTCAGTGGTAGAACTAACTGGTGCGCGTTATTATACTCCATCCGGTCGTTCGCTGCAAAAACCATATAAACATGTGAATTATTTTGCCGAAGTTGAAAACAGATTTAAAACAGGTGAAATGACTGACTTTCATAAGATACACACCAATGATTCTTTGAAGTACAAAACGTTGACCAATAAACGTACCGTGTATGGGGGAGGTGGAATTACGCCGGATGTGTATGTGCCGGTTGATCTGTTTGAATATAGCGACTGGGTGAAAAATGTAATGGCTAGTGGATTACTGAATCAATATTCATTTGAATATGTCGACAAACAAAGAAATCAACTGAAGCAAAACTTCTCTACCATTCAGGTATTTGAGAGTAAATATAAAGTCCCTGTCAATCTGATGGAAAAAATAATAAAAGCAGCTGACAAACAAGGTATACACCTTGAGCGAAAAGAAAAGGAAAACGCCATCCGGCTATTGTCTCTCGAATTTAAAGCACAAATTGCCGGACAAATTTTCTCTGGTAACAAATCGTATTTGAAAATTATTAATGAAGACAATAAAAGTTTTCGAAAAGCATGCGACATCCTGACTGATGTTGAACAGTACAAAAAAATAATTACAACTAATTAAAATTACTAAAAAACAAATGAAATCAATCAAACTATTATTGTTTCTGACAGTATTGACTCCGGTATGGGGGATTGCACAAGAAACTTTTCACTTGCAAGGTAAAGTGGGAAATCTGAATTCTCCCGCCAAAGCATATCTCATGTATCGGGAAAACGGGAAACAAGTTTTCGACTCGGCTCAGATTTCTAACGGTGCCTTTGAGTTTAAAGGCAAAGTAATTGTCCCTACAGAAGCATATATCCGTATTAATCACGATGGTGTGCCTGACAATCCAGTTATTAAACCCAAATATGACGTGATTGCTTTTTTTGTAGAAAACAAAACAATTACAATTACCGGAGCCGATTCGATTGCCAAAGCAACCGTTACGGGATCGGAACTTAACACCGAGAATGTAAAAGTGACTGCTCAGCTGAAACCTTTGATTGCAAAATATGATGGACTGAATCAAGAGTATAACTCGCAGACTCCCGAGAAACAAAAAAGCAAAGAGTATATCAATGAACTTGACGCACGAGCTAAGGCTATAGCCGATGAAGTTAAGGCTCTGAAATGGCAATATGCCGATACACATCCAGACTCGTACCTGTCAATTATGTTGCTGAGCTCAACACTCAAACCGGGATTTGATGCCATAGAAGCTGAAAAGATATTTAATAAATTATCGCCGGAAATTAAACAAACCAATTTGGCAAAAAATGTCATAAGGCAAATTCTTGAAACAAAACGGACACAGGTCGGCATACAAGCTACTGACTTTACACAAAACGACGTGAACGGCAAACCTGTGAAACTTTCCGATTTCAAAGGAAAATATGTATTACTTGATTTCTGGGCATCGTGGTGTGCCCCTTGTCGACGCGAAAATCCTAATGTAAAAGAAGCTTATGCTAAATATAAAAGCAAAGGTTTTGAAGTGCTGGGAGTCTCTCTTGATAAAGACGGCGCTAAGGCTGCCTGGTTAAAAGCTATTACCGATGATCAGTTGCCGTGGACACAAGTTTCCGATCTCAAAAGTTGGAACAATGAAGCGGCTGTGTTGTATTCGGTAAAAGCTATTCCTGCCAATTTCCTTATCGATCCTCAAGGAAAAATAATTGCTAAGGATCTGAGAGGTGAAGAATTACAACTAAAATTGAAAGAGATTTTCAAATAATCATTCTTTCTAATAGTTTGATTATTTAATCTTCATTTTTTAAACTCCCTGTCTGAGGCTCATACTCCGGCAGGGAGTTTTTTATGATAAGAATCTGTGTTTTTATGATAAAATCTCGTTTTTAGCTATAAAAATACTACCTTTTGAGTATTTTTTCGTACGGAAATAGTCTTTAAATTTGCAACTGTAAATGAAATACAAAAATAGAAATGAGTGAATAAATAAAAATCCGCTTGCCCTGAGAAGCAAGTATTACTAACAAATTAAATTCTGATTATTATGAGTACAAATCAAAGCGGACACGAACAAAACGTTGTCAACTTTGGTGTATTAAACACACGTATCGCTACTTTTGGGACGGCTTATAATCCATCCCGATCCGAATTATTTCTTTTAAGTCTAACCAAACTTCAGGCAGACGGAGAAGCTGTTATTGTTTCATTTGTTGCCGACGAAACCAAGCTTAAAAATGCAATTGCTGCACGTACATTGACTTTTTACGGTTTCGACGAATTAATAACCCGCGCCATCAATGCTTTACGTATTTCAGGAGCTTCTGCTCAAACTATTCAACAAGCTGAAGCCATTGTGCGCGATTTACGCGGCAAAAGAGCAACTCCAAAACTTACCGACAGCCAAATTCTGGCGGCAAAAGAAAAGGGAGAAGATGTAAAACAAGTAACCTTGCACAACAACACGATTGATAGTAAACTTGAAAACTTTGCAAAACTTATCCAGTTCTTGAGTACCATACCTGAGTACAAACCAAACGAAACTGATCTGACAATTGTGGCTCTCAATGCCCGGCTTACAAGCCTGAAAACATCCAATGCTGCTTATCATACAGCCGATGCCGCTCTGGATGCAACCCGCATAACCCGCAATACGCTGCTTTATGCCGACGGAACGGGCTTGGTTGACATAGCGTTAGCCGTAAAAGTATACGTAAAATCTGCTTTTGGGGCCACCAGCCCCCAGTATAAGCAAATATCGGATATTGTGTTTACAAAACAGAGATAGGAATATTGTCTTTTGTATGCATAAAATCCCTGCCTGAGTCTGTCACTCTGGGCAGGGATTTTTTAGTTATCCGGTCTTTTGCCGGATAAAAGTCCGGGGAGACGGATATTTCTCAATAAAAATCTGTCGGAAGCATGTTCAACTCAGGAATACTCCGACTTAGACGAAGAATAATTCGATTTGTCACAGGAATATTGCTCAGGGAATTTGTCGGAATGCTTCGTGGATGAAGAATATTCCAACTTGTTAATGGAATGTTGTACCCTGTTAAAGGAATATTGCTCCGCAGGTTTGTCGGAACGCTCATGGGGTGAGGAATTTTGCAAAGGGGATTTGTCGGAAGTCGCCGCGGAGTTGGAATATTACTCAGGGAGTTTGTCGGAAGCCTTAGGTGTTAATGAACAAGCTGAAATAAATTTATCGAGGATTAGAATGACTAAGAAAAATCACAACGCGGTATCAGAATCTGATAATACTGGTCTATACTTTGATAACCAGATATTTGTTCGCTCGTATGCACAAAGTATTTATCGTAAAACATCCTGTCCAAAAACAGGAACTACACAAGTGATTTTTATTTGCCGTTTGGCATCCGGCGATCGCCGGATAATTCCGTTATATTCGGCTGAAAATCAATAGCTGTTGCAAATTTATATTCAGGTTTTATTTTTGTTGTTTTTCAATAAAAAAGATTTCTTTTTCTTGTTCATTCCGGCAATATACTAACAAATTTATACATGGACACGGCAAACATATTTTTAAATGTTTATTATTACTCTAAAGTGCAAATAGCCTTGTGATTATATAGTATCTTTGTACGTAAATAACAGATTTAAAATAATAACTAAAAAAATGCTCACAATAGAAGAACGTACGGAAATAATAGCACTGATAAAACAGGAAGTTATTCCGGCCATAGGCTGCACCGAACCGGTAGCAGTTGCTCTGGCAGTAGCCAAAGCTAAAGAAATATTGGGTGCAATCCCCGATAAAATTGAAGTTTCGCTTAGTTCCAATATACTCAAAAATGCTATGGGTGTCGGCATTCCCGGTACCGGCATGGTGGGGTTGCCCATCGCCATTGCGTTGGGTGCACTTATTGGCAAATCCGAATACGGGCTCGAAGTGCTCAAAGACCTGACGCCCGAAGCATTGGAACAAGGCAAAAAAATGATTGACGACAAGGTGATGACTGTTTATTTAAAACAGAAAATTGCCGAAAAACTCTATATTGAAGTGTTGGCCAAAAACGGAAACGATCAGGCACAGGTTATCATTAGTCACGATCACACCCGCTTCTCACACATTCAAAAAAACGAAGAAATACTCTTACATTTGGATGATGAAATAGATGGCGGCGACCCGAAAGAAAAAGGTGTCAGTTTGTCGTTCAACAAAGTGTGCGATTTTGCTATCGATACTCCGGTTGAGGAACTGCGTTTTATTCTGAAGTCATCTGTGATGAACAGAGCTGCTTCCAACGAATCGATGAAAGGTCAATACGGTCACAGTGTGGCTCAAACAGTGCGTAATGGTAGTCAGCAAAACGTGATGGGGAATACTATTTTTACCCGTATGTTGTCGGTTACGGCAGCAGCTTGCGATGCACGTATGGCTGGCGCCATGTTTCCGGTGATGAGTAATTCGGGAAGCGGTAATCAGGGTATTGCTGCCACTTTGCCGGTGTCGGTTTTTGCCGAAGAAACAGGTAAATCCGAAGATGAATTGATTCACGCCCTTGCGTTAAGTCATTTGATGACTATTTATATCAAGAAGAATC
>Ga0302163_10000043_pt1 | contig 32236 bp, 10 predicted proteins | sample I_Fen_E2_3_FD_193497 | JGI IMG/M metagenome (GOLD analysis project Ga0302163, IMG submission 193497) | Peat permafrost microbial communities from Stordalen Mire near Abisko, Sweden - I_Fen_E2_3 | ecosystem: Environmental > Terrestrial > Soil > Wetlands > Permafrost | place: Sweden: Abisko...
ATTAACAGCTACTAATGGTAATCTCGTTTCTACTGTTAATGGTGTAGTCACTACACCCGTAGTTCCGGTTCTTATATCTGCAAATAATGGTTTGACAGGATCTAATGGTAATGTCGCCTTGGGTGGTACGTTGACAGGACCCACCACCATTACCACCAGTGCTGCCAATACACTTGCTATTGCTGGACTTCAAACAGGCACTGCTACTGATAATGTGATAGTATCAAATGGTGGAGTTTTAAAGACTATTGCTCCAACAGCCTTGTCTATAAGTGGTGATGTTTCTGGAACGCTAAGTACTTCCAGTGTAGATAAACTAAAAGGCGCAGCACTTGTTTATACAAGTCTTGCAGACAAGGATTTATTACAATATAATAACAGCAGTAGCCACTGGGTCAATGTATCACCGGCCTCATTGGTGGGTTCTGCTTTAACGCCCGGAACAGGGATATCTATTTCGGGAACCATCATAACCAATACAGGTGTGACCTCTATTTCCGGTGGTACTACAGGACTGACACCTGTAGCCGCTACTCCGGGAGACGTTATCCTGAGTGGAACCTTAGCCATTGCCAATGGTGGTACTGGTATCACAACGGCTGCTACTCCAGGAGCTTTGGTTTACGGTGTCTCCAATACCGCATTGGGATACACAGCTGCTGGAAATTCAGGACAAGTACTTATTTCGGGAGCAGCCTCTACACCTACCTGGACAGACGCTTCCAACCTGACCGTAAAAAACATATATACATCCGACGGATCACTTAGTAATAACCGCATCGTAACGCAAGCTGACAAGACGTTAAGCTTTACAAACTCACTGGCTACAGGTTCGGCATTTGGCATTACGGGTTCAGGCTCATATACGGGTTCTGGCTTATTCAATATTACAGCTAACTCGGCTACAACCGGAACATTGGCATCGATTTCCTCCAGTTCATTAACCGGTGGTACGGAATTAAGTATAATTGCGTCGAACAGTTCTTTAAATTCGACAAATGGATTGTTGTATGTAGCCAATACTACTGCCAGTACCAATGGTATTATCGGACGTATCCAATCGAATAGCACTGCAGGTTCAGGATTGACAGTATTAGCGAATGGTAAGGTAGGTATCGGAACTGCTGCTCCTATAGCTACTTTGCATAATGCTGGTTCAACGCTTTTGGGAGTTACTTCGGTAAGCAATCCTTCCGCATCCTATTCTCCGACATCGGCAATTACGGTAGATAATTATTCGGGAATACTACTCACGAATTCAGTGACAAGTACTATGACGCTTCCCACACCAAGCAGCAGTCCTACTACTGCGGGTCGTATTTTTTCGGTTTTCAATTCATTATCTTCCTCTTCTTCCGTTACAGTAGGAGGATTTACACTAGCTCCCGGAGCATTGGCAACTTTTCAATGGAACGGAACTACATGGGTTGCTCCGTTGGGGTTGGCATCTGCCATTCCTTTGAGTGGATTGACGGCAGCCGTAGCCACCAATAATATTCTCAATGGCGATTTTGCTCAAACGTGGAACTGGAACTCTTCAACAGCGAAAAATCCGTTCACAATAGCCAGCAGTTCGCTTACCGGTGGCAATTTGTTTTCATTAACCAACACGAATGCATCTCATACCGGCAATGTGTTGGCTTTAACTTCCAATGCTACAGCCCCTACAGCAGGGATTGCCAAATTCAACTTTACAGCCGATCATACCGGTACAGGGATGGAAATTGACGACGCAACCACATCTGGTTCAGCTTTAACTATTAACAGCACAGGGGCTTCTTATTCCGGCACCGGCTTATTGCAGGTGAATGCCAATTCGGCTACGGATGGAACAATAGCCACCATCAATGCCAACGGATTAACAACCGGGACGGCATTAAATATCAGCTCTACTTCCACAAGCATAACCGGCGGACAACTATTGAATGTTGCCTCATCTGGAACGTCGGGTGATAACTCTGCATCAGGTAGCACCACTACTGCAGCAACCATTAGCAATACCCACACAGGTACTACGTCAACTAATGTAGGTCTTACGGTAAATGCTAGTGGTGGAACGAACAACTATGCCCTGCTTGTTCCTTCCGGCAATGTTGGAATAGGCACCTCTACACCTGCAGCCACTTTGCACAATACCGGATCTACTTTGCTCGGGGTTACATCTGTCTCTCTGATAGATCCTACATACCTGCCTACAGCACAAGCAACAGTAGATGCCTATTCGGGCATGGTGATTAACCAGACATCTAATGATGTAGCATTAACTCTACCTGCACCTACTTCTGCTACGGCCGGTAGGTTGTTTACGGTTTCCAATTCGAAATCTTCTACTAATTATGTGATGGTAAGTTCTTGTACCTTACCGGCAGGCATGTCGGTAACATTGGTCTGGGACGGTAGCCAATGGTCGGCACCATTAGCCTCTCCTATCACGGTGGTTAATAGTAGCAATCTCTTCTCGACAGGATTATCCGGCACCGGTAGCGGTGTTACCACTACTATCAATTCTACCTTTTTGGGGTCGGGAGCCGGAAGCAGTGCTACTTATGCATCCAATTCCAACTTTTTGGGATCTGCAGCAGGCGGCAATGCCACCAGCGCATCGTATTCCAACTTCTTAGGGATGAATGCCGGATTGAACGCTTCGAGTGCCACTTATTCCAACTTCCTGGGTCAGGATGCCGGAAATGGCGCTGTGGGTGCTGCTAATGCTAATTTTTTAGGTCAATCGGCAGGTTACGGTGCAACTAATGCTAATGGGTCCAACTTCTTCGGACAAGGAGCAGGAAATGGCGCTACTGGAGCAAGTTATTCCAATTTTATGGGCAATAATGCCGGTAATAATGCTACAGGTGCTTCATACAGCACCTTGTTGGGTTACAATGTAGCCCACGAAACGATCACACCGGCAACACATATTGGTAGCAATAATATCATTATCGGTACCAATATTACCTTGCCAACAGGCACCAGTAACGGCATTAATATAGGAGGTGTGATTTTTGGTAAAAATACGTACTTCACAACTTCAGGTAATCCTTCTCAAGCACCTACCTCATCCGGACAAATTGGTATCGGGGTAAATGTGCCCACTGCTCGCTTGCATCTGGCAGCCAGTAGTGGATCTCCGGGTACCGCTCCTCTGAAACTTTCCCTGGGTACTAATCTTATCGGTATAGAGCCCGGAGCTATTGAGTATGACGGCACACACCTTTATTTTTCGTCAACAACAAACGGTGGTACGCGTTACCAACTTGATGGACAGGGATTATCATTACCGTTAAGTAGTTTGACTGCTGCTACAGCCAACAACAGTATCCTTAATGGTGATTTTGCACAAACGTGGAACTGGAATTCTTCGACTGCAACCAATCCCTTTACAATAGCCAGTAGTTCATTGACAACGGGTAATCTGTTCTCGTTAGCTAACAGCAAAGTATCCCATACCGGCAATGTGTTGGCTTTAACCTCTAATGCTACGGCACCTACAGGAGGAATTGCTAAATTCAACTTTACAGGCAATCATAGTGGTAACGGAATGCAAATTAACGATATTACTACATCCGGTGCAGCTTTAGCCATTAATGGCACAGGTATTTATACCGGTGCTGGCTTATTGGAGGTGAATGCTAATTCGACCACTACTGGAACCGCAGCCGCTATTAGTACCAATGCATTGACAACAGGTACGGCTTTAAGTATCAGTTCTACCTCTACAGGCGTAACCGGTGGACAATTATTGAATGTGAGCACATCAGGTGTACTGGGTGATAATATCACCTCTACCGCAGTTACTATTAGTAATACACATTCAGGCAATGCGTCGACTAACGTAGGTCTTTCCCTAAGTGCAAGCGGTGGAACAAATAATTACGCTTTATTGGTACCTTCGGGTTATGTGGGTATTGGCACGGCCACTCCTGCAGCAGCATTGGATGTGAAAGGACAGATTAATCTATCCCAGACTTCGGGCACAGGTTCTATAGGCTTGGTAGCTCCGGGTACGCTGAGCAGTTATACACTTACTCTTCCAACGGCACAGGGTAGCAACGGACAGATTCTTCAGAACGATGGATCGGGTAACCTTAGCTGGGTTGCCGGATTGACAAATGCACTGACTTCGGGCACAATATACGTGGGTAATGCCTCGGATATAGCTACTCCTGTAGCCATGAGTGGAGATGCTACATTAGCAAATGACGGTAAACTGACGCTGACACCTATCATTGGAGGCGGTACTTACGGTTCGGTCACTAACATTCCAACTTTTACAGTTGATACAAAGGGTCGGTTGACTGCCGCAGCCAACGTGGCTGCTACAGGTATTGCCATTGGCGGCGATGTAACAGGAACGCTGGGAGCAACTGTTGTATCTCAATTACAAGGCAAAACACTTACTATTACAAGTAGTCCGGGAACAGGTAACTTACTACAATACAATGGCACCAAGTGGGTGAACTGGACTCCGAACTATCTTACCCTTTCTTCATTATCGGCAAGTGCACCGTTAAGCTACAATAATTCAACCGGTGTATTTTCAATTGCACAGGCAACCAGTACTACAAACGGATATTTATCTTCCGGTGACTGGGGTCTTTTCTACAATAAAGTTGGGTCGGTAACAGCAGGAAGTACGAAGGTAGTCATAGGAGGAACAGCAACCGCTCCTACTATTGATATTAATACGGCGAATATAATCGCTTCCAATGCACTAACAGTAGATGTTAACGGAGGTTTAACTTCTACAGTAAACGGTGTTGCCTCTACGCCTGCCGTTTCAGTGCTTACAACGGCAGAGAACGGGTTGACCAATACAAACGGGAAAGTGACTCTGGGCGGTTCATTGACCGGGGCTACTACCATTACTACAACATCTGCCAATACGCTGACCATAGCAGGTCTTCAAACAGCTGCTGCAACTGATAATGTAATTATGTCAAATGCGGGAGTTATAAAAACAATAGCACCCACCGCCCTGTCTGTTGGCGGTGATATAACAGGGACATTGGGAGCAACAACTGTGAACAAGCTGCAGACAACTGCCTTGTCAATATCACCAACTCCAGCATCGGGTGATCTATTGCGGTATAATGGTTCCAGTTGGGTAAATGCAACAGCTGCATCAATAGGATCTATTACGTTGGCAACAGGTACTTCGGGTAATGACGTTAACTTTAATGCTTCTCCCGTTAGCTTGGGAGGTACTATTACATTGAACATCCCTGATGCAAGCTCAAGCAATCGTGGAGTGGTTACTATCGGAACACAGACTTTTGCCGGTGCAAAAACGTTCAGTACGGCCATCGCAGCTCCAACAGCGGGCAATACTATCAATGGTTTAGTTATAAGCTCAGGGGCTCTGTCTGGAATTACAGGATATGCGCAGGCATCAGGTGACTTTGCTATGTCGGGTACCGGTGCTTTCAGTTCGGGTACAGGAAATATCTCCTTAAACGGGAATACCACGCTGGCAAGTGGCAAAACGCTGAATCTTACAGGTTCGTCATCGGGAACAGTCGGTTTTATAGCACCGGCAACAGTTACCAGCTATGCACTCACACTTCCCTCTGCACAGGGTGGCAACGGACAAATTCTGCAAAACGATGGATCGGGAAATTTAAGCTGGGTAGCAGGATTGACAAATGCGCTGGCTTCTGGCAAAATATACGTAGGTAGTGGAAATGTAGCTACTCAGGTAGCCGTGAGTGGCGACGCAGGATTAGCCAACGACGGTACGCTGACGCTAACACCCATCATTGGAGGCGGTTCTTACGGTTCGGTTACTAACATTCCTACTTTCACAGTCGACACGAAAGGTAGGGTTACTGCCGCATCAAACGTAGCTGCCACAGGTATTACCATTACCGGTGATGTAACCGGAACATTGGGTGCAACTACGGTAAACAAATTACAAACTATACCTCTTGTTTTTACAAGTCTTACACCGGGTGATATATTAAAATATGACGGTGCAACCACGAGTTGGAAGAATGTCTCTGTAGCTCTTCCTGCTTCAACGGCATCGGCATATATGGTGTATGGTAATAATACCAATGCTTCGGCGACCCCAACCTATTTTACTCCCGTATTGGCTTCGGCATTGTTTGCCAATCAGGGGGTAAGTACTAACTACGTATTACACGGAAATGCTAGTGGCAATCCTTCGTGGAGTGCTATTAGCCTTACGGCAGATGTAACCGGCACATTGCCTGTTGCTAATGGAGGTACAAATGCCACAACGGCTGCCGCTGCACGCACGAACTTAGGTGTAGCAGCAAGCGGAGTAAACAGCGACATAACTTCGCTGACAGGATTAACAACCAATTTGTCGGTAGCGCAGGGAGGTACAGGTGCTCAAACCTTAACAGCCAACGGCGTACTCTATGGCAATGGTACAAGTGCCATACAAGCCCTTGCTCCGGTTGCCAGCGGATATGTGCTCACATCTACTGGACTATCTTCTGCGCCTGCATGGACAGACCAGTCAAGTCTCAGTACTCCACCTATCAACAAACTGACAACCGCTACGGGAGTCAACGGGATAGACAATGCCGCTTACACTCAGACATGGTCATGGAATTCATTAGCAGCAGGTAACGGGTTGGCATTGACTTCAACAAATACCTCCACTACCGGTAGTTTGCTTTATGTCTCATCAGCATCGGCAGGAGCTGCTTCAACAGGTTTGGCAAGTTTCAATTTCTCAGGTGCTCACACCGGCAACGGTGTTGGAATCACTGATGCTACAACTACCGGAACTGCGTTGGGAATTACGGGCTCGGGTGCATATACCGGTACGGGATTGTTCAATATTACAGCAAACTCGGCAACTACCGGAACACTGGCAGCAATCTCATCCAGTTCGTTAACGACAGGGACTGGATTGAAAATAACGGCATCGAACAATTCTTTAAATTCTACTAACGGGCTACTTTATGTAGCTAATACCTCTACAAGCACTGCTGGTATCGTTGGGCGTATCCAATCCAATAGTACTGCCGGTTCGGGATTAACCGTATTGGCCAACGGGAACGTGGGGATAGGAAACGTCGCTCCTGCTGTAGCACTGGATGTAACCGGTAGCGGACAGTTTACCGGAAACCTTACGGTGAACGGTAGCATCAATGCGCCTTCTGATATTCGTCTGAAAACGCATATCGAAACGCTTACAAATGTGTTGGAGAAGATTGATAACCTCCGTGGAGTCAGCTACGAATTTATTAATCAACAGAAATACGCTTCCGGTCCGCAGATTGGTGTCATCGCTCAAGAACTGCAAAAAGTATTCCCCGAATTGGTGAAGAAAGGTACGAACGGATATCTGGCGGTCAATTACTCGCAGCTTACGGGAGTACTCATTCAGGCCATTAAGGAGCAACAACAAGAAATAAATACCTTGAAACAGACTCAGGCCAGGCAACAGCAACAGATAGAAACTATTTTGAAAACATTACAGGAAATTAAAGGGAAGTAATAGAAGAAAAGCGGTCTCCATCGGCCCTCCTGGTTGACAGTTTATAGTTAACAGTTGATGACAAAATTAGCCATTGCAAATTGTCCCTCCTTTTGGAGAGTGACTCGAGTGAGTTTACAACAAAAATGAAAAGAGTGAAAAGAGAAAATTTACGGATAATAAGAATGACGGATGCAGGCAGTTCTATGCGTGCGTTTGGCATGCTGCTTACGGTTATTTGCCTGTTATTGATTCCTGTTTCCCTTGTTGCACAAACTACCAATTTTCGCACGCAGACAGGGATTCCTGGCATACCTGTTTTAGCAACATCTCCTACGGCAACTTCGGTCGGTGGATTGTATGCAAACAGCACAGATCGTCTTATCTATAAATACAACGGAACACAATGGATTCCTATTGGTGGAAGTATTACGGCAAATGTGAACCTTTCCTCCAATCCCATTTTGTACAAAGGTCAGATCGTCTCTCCTGAAATCAGTTATATCTATTCGGGAGGAATCACTTCCGGTTGTAGTTTGACCGGCAGTACCTACGCCTGGTATAGAGCCGATGATGCAACTGGAACCAATAAAACAGTTATAGCTTCCGGTACGGGAAATCCGATTCCTTATACGGTTGTTGCCGGTGATGTGGCCAAATATATTGGCTTGGGTATAACTCCCACTTCGGCATGTAATGTGGCAACGTTTGAGATCATTAGCTGGAAACAGGTTTCAGCACTTACGCCTTCTATATCAACCGTAACTGTAAACGGAGTGAACGGAATATATGCATTTTCAGGAGGTGGTTTGACAGCAGTTGTTTCAGGATATACCTGCACGCCGATGCTTATACCAGGCGATATCGGAACAAATTGTACCTATCAGTGGTATTATGCCACCGATGCGATAGGCACGGGCAAAACAGCCATTTCAGGCAAAACATCATCGGCCTATACCGTCAGTTTTAGCGATGGTTACACCGCCGGGAAGTATATAGCGGTGGGTGTAACTCCGGTGGCAGCCAATGGTGAAACCGGTACGGAGAAAGTAAGCACCTGGTACCTGGCCTCGACGCTTGTACCGACCTATAGTTCGGTAACTCTTGTAGGACTAACGGGAGGTAGAGCACAAAACACCACAAGCCTTGCTGTTCTTAAAGGAAGTTATTCCGTAACACCTGCGATAAAAGGTACGGAAGGTATGCCTACCTACAAATGGTACTATGCTACCAGCGCTACAGGAACCGGGAAAACAGCTATCTCTGGACAAACCGCTCCATCGCATACAGTAAACCTTAATGCCGGATACGGCTATAACAGCGACTCGTATTATTTGGCAGTGGGCATTACGCCGGTAACTACTACCGGCGAAACCGGTACCGAGGTATTAAGCACCTGGGCGAGAGTACAACTGCTGACGGCTCCCGACGGCACACCCGTATATGAACTGGTAAGCCCTACCGGACGGGTGTGGATGGATCGTAATCTGGGAGCCTCGCAGGCAGCCACCAGCAGTACCGACTATCTGGGTTACGGCTCGCTTTATCAGTGGTGCCGTGCTGCTGATGGGCACCAGTTGATTAGCTGGACAAGTGCCACAGCTGGTACGCCTGTAAATGGTACCACTACCATGTTAAGTGCTACCTCCACTCCGGGACATTCTTTGTTTATTATAAATACGAGTAGCCCATTTTATTGGCTAACTACACCGCAAACTGATGGCAGCTTATGGTGGAATGGAACGGTTGCCGGAGCCAATAGTCCCTGCCCAATAGGTTATCATGTGCCTACTCAAGTTGAGTGGCAAACCGAAATTACGACAGGTATTAGCAATCCAGCCACTGCCTACAGCCAGTTAAAACTACCGATGGCTGGCTACCGAGATGCTAATGGCTCGTTAACAGTTCCCAGTAGCTACGGAACCTGTTGGAGTAACTCAGTCTATAGTTCAAATACCTACGTCATATACTTTGATGGTACGGGAGCCGGTATGAAGAACTACGGTGCTCGGGTAGCTGGTGTTAGCGTACGTTGCATTAAAAATTGAAATGGACAATAGCTAGTTTGAGCATAAAGATGGAATAACAATATAGAACTATAGATGAAGGATTTGATTGTCAGAATTGCCTGATAATAAAAAAATAAACAGAATACAAGCAATAATACACAATGAAAAGAACCAGACCACAGCAACAATATATTGGTACAGACCGGAACAGTGGGATCTGTGAGGCAGACATGTTTTCTGCTGTTCGCAGGTTCTGTATATGCCGCAGGCAGGAGGCATGTCTTTTTCAATGTCGTATGTCGAAAGTTATTGTATTTTTCCTGCTCCTGAGTATATGCTTATCGACACGGGGTTTTGCTCAGAGCAATACTTATTTCCGCACTGAGGTTGGAGTGCCTTATATTCCGGTGTTATCGGCTGCGCCATCGTCTCCTACAGTAGGTTCTGTTTATGTAAATAGTATGGATAAAGTTGTTTATAAGTATGAAGGTTCTCAATGGGTGCCGGTGGGTGCCGGTGTTTTTGCGAAGTCAGTCCTTTCCTCCGCTGCTGCTTTGTACAAAGGACAAACCGTAACCCCGGACGTACAATACATCTATTCGGGAGGTTTGACACCTGCTACCTGTGCGGTATCAGGAGGTACGTATACCTGGTACAGAGCTACCGATGCCATAGGTACCGGTAAAACGGTTATTACTTCCGGCACCGGTACTCCGGCTTCCTATACGGTGGTAGCAGGCGATGTAGGTAATTACGTCGGACTGGGTGTGACTCCCGTTACTACTTGCAATGCAGCTTCTTTTGAGTCTGTAAGCTGGAAACTTGTTTCGGTACTTACGCCGGTCGTCTCTTCAGTAAATGTAAGCGGAATCTCCGGCAACTATGCCATTAAAGGCAATATACTAACCGCCTCGTTTTCGGGGTACTCCTGTGCACCGGTGCTGATACCGGGCGATGCCGGAGCGGGTAGCACCTATCGGTGGTATTATGCCAACGATGCTGCGGGTACAGGTAAAACCGCTATTTCGGGAAAAACGACAGCCACCTATACCGTAAGCTTTAGCGACGGCTACGCGGCTGGTAAATATATAGCCGTGGGAGTAACCCCGGTGGCTGCCAACGGAGATGTAGGTACCGAAACGCTAAGCACCTGGTATCCTACCACTGCTCTTGTGCCGGCCTATAGTATGGCAAGCATAGTGGGATTGACGGAAGGGAAAGCACAGAATAATACTACTCTTGCCGCCGTAACGGGCACTTACTCGGTAACACCCGTTGTTACCGGTACTGAAGGCGCTCCAACCTACAAGTGGTATTATGCCACCAGCGCTACAGGCACCGGCAAAACAGCCATAACCGGACAAACAGGCCGAACTCACATCGTGAATATCGGCCTTGGATACGGCTATACCAGCGATGCCTATTACCTGGCAGTGGGCGTAACCCCCGTTACCACTACCGGCGAAACCGGCACCGAAGTGTTGAGCAGTTGGGTAAAAATACAGGTCATCAGAGCTGTGGATGGTACCTTGACAAATGAACTACTAAGTCCCAGCGGACGTACCTGGATGGACAGAAACCTCGGCGCTACGCAGGTGGCTACCAGTTTTACCGATTACCTGGCTTACGGCAGCAATTTTCAGTGGTGTCGTGGTGCTGACGGGCACGAAAAGGTAACATGGACAAGTAGTACCGTTGGTACGGGAACGAATGGAACTATTTCCACCTTAAGTAGCACTACCAATCCGGGGCATTCGTCGTTTATTCTTACTTCCGTAACTCCTTACGACTGGCTGAGTGCGCCGCAGGTTTCTGGCAGCCTTTGGTGGAACGGCTCTGTGCAGGGTACAAATAATCCATGCCCTACAGGTTTTCATGTGCCTACCTATGCCGAATGGAATATTGAGGTGTCTTACATGACTAGTACAACAACAGCTTACAGTACATTGAAACTGACATCAGCAGGTTACCGTAATTGTAGTGATGGTTTATTTTACGATCCTGGCAACCAAGGATGTTATTGGAATAGTACGGCGTATAATTCTACTACTTACCCTTATTACGCTTATTATATGGGTTGCTATAGTACCTCCGCCAGCAATGGCTCTCTCATGAAAAGGGCATTCGGTTTTAGCGTACGTTGCATCAAGGATCTTAATAATTCAACAACCGACGTCACTGTTTATAGCAATGCGGCGCATACAACCACCCTTACGTTCCAAGCATATAACCTGGGTGCTAACACCAATCTGGATCCTAACACCTACGTAAGTAACGGCGATAATGTTGACTACGACATCAAGGGATACCTGTACCAGTGGGGACGTGCCTCCGATGGGCACCAGAGCCGCACCAGCACTGCCACTGCCGGTTCAGTCAGTAGCGACACACCCGGGACTAATATTTTTTATTTAGCAACTACCACATATAACGATTGGCGTAATCCTCAAAACGACGCCTTGTGGGGTGCTGCCAAAACAGCTAACGACCCCTGCCCCGCGGGGTACCGCGTGCCTACCCAGGCGGAATGGGGCAGTATCTTTAGCGGTGGTTACACATCTGGTGGTTACGGCACCGCCACTAACAATACCTGGACCTGGACGGGCAATGGTTATAAGATTAACAATACCCTATTCCTGCCTGCGGCAGGCACCCGCAGCTTCAATACTGGTGTGCTCAAGCTTATTGGTAGCAACGGCTACTATTGGAGCAGTACGGTAAATGTGCCGTACACCTTCTTCCTGAGCTTCGACAACAGTAACGTGTACCCAGGTAGCGTCGGCTACCGGTCGGACGGTTTTAGTGTGAGGTGTGTGAAACAATGATGATGGGGTGATATGATGATATGGTGATGTGATGATGAGATGACGAGATGATGTTAACTCCGAAGGAGTTTAATGTGCATAACCTCCGGTAAGCGAAGCACAACCGGAGGATAAAGATAGGCTCAGCACCGCAACCCCGGAGTGGGTTGAATAGGAATCACTCAAACCTGACAGCGTGCTTGCACCCTGTCAGCATTTGAAAACAATAGATCATCCCCTAGCCCCTAAAGGGGAATAAAGAATGGGATGCGAGATGTTGAGGATAAGACTAGTAAATTGATTACGTGGTAATTAGTAGATGTTTACTCCGAAGGAGTTTAATGTGCATAACCCCCGGTAAGCGAAGCGCAACCGGGGGATAAAGATACCCTCAGTACCCCAACCCCGTAGTGGGTTGAATAAAAGGAGGGGAAGAAAGATGAAGACCCCTAACCCCTAAAGGGGAACAAAGAGTGGTTTTCGAGATGATAAGAATAAGAATAGGAGACTGATGATGTGGTAATGAGATGATGTTTACTCCGAAGGAGTTTAATGTGCATAGCCCGGTAAGCGAAGCGCAACCGGGGGATGAAGATACCCTCGTAATCACAACCCTGTAGTGGGTTGAATAGAAAGAGGAAGAATAATGTGATGATGTGATAATTATCGTAATGTGATGATGAGAATAGGAGACAAAAGTAGCTGACATCCCCTTTAGGGGCTTGGGGCGGAAAAGAGTAGGAGGAGCGCAAACCGAACAACCGCTTGAAGCGGTTTGTCGGATAAAAAATACATAGATAGGGCCTGTCCCTGCAATATGAGTTAGAAATGACAATATGAACAAAATTAGTTTACAACATACACGTATCTTCAATCTGATCGTGATCGGCTTATTGGGTTCGGTGTTTTCCATTCAGGGGCAAACGCTGCATCTCAGTCTTAGCCAATATGCCGGTAAACAAGTTCTGATAAGCTCCATGCATGGAGTAAGAAAAGATACCCTTGGTCTTGTTACCCTCGACGACAAAGGCAAAGGATCCCTGTATGTTGGAATCACGCAAACGCGTACGGGCATCGCGGTACTGACCATACCGGGTAAAGAGCATCTGTATTACGAGTTTGTGCTTTCGCCAACCGAAAACCCCAGCTTGCAGTGCGATGGCGAGTATGTACACAGTGGCAATACCACCCTGCTGCACTCACCCGAAAACCGGAGCCTCGACCGCTGGTTTGCTTCGCGCCAGGGGCTTTTGCAAAAGCAAACGATTTTGAAAGAGCTGACACGGCTTTACACCCAAGGTCGCTTTAGGGAAGAAGTTGTAAAAGAACAGTCAGCAATTGATAAAGCCCTTGCACAGTTAAACGATACGCTGGTCGGCTCGTCGCTGTTTGCTGCCCGCTACATGCAATACCGCATGGCGCAAGAGACGGTGCTGTCAAAAATATGGGAAAGCAACGACGAACGTGCCCGTGCCCGCGACTACTTCTTAAGCACCATCGATTTTGAAACATTATACTATAGCGGACAGTGGTTTCCGCTGATCAACACCTGCCTGGAGATATGGAAAAAAGATGAAGCTTACTACCGGCAGTTTGGCAACGATGTGGCCACTGTACTGAAAAAGATACGGCAATACCCCAAAGTATATGTAGCATTGGCTGAGAGTGCCATCACCATTACAGAGCGTATGGGTTGGGAGCACGACAAGGAGGAGCTTGTAGCATTCTTGAAGGAAGATAATCTCCATAAATGACCCCTAACCCCTAAAGGGGAACAAAGAGTGGTATTCGAGATGATGAGAAAATGAATAGGAGACAAAGATCCCTAGCCCCTAAAGGGGAACAAAGAGTGGGATGCGAAACGATGAGAAAATGAATAGGAAAAAGCCCCTTTAGGGGTTTGGGGTAGACAAAAGTAACTTACATCCCCTTTAGGGGCTTGGGGTCGAGAAGATATAATTTGTGATTAAGAATCTGTGTTTGTTTGCAATTTAGTGAGAGTGCGACTTTAAGTCGTGCCCTCATTAATAAAAAAAAGGGAATGACCACCCCTAATCCCCTAAAGGGGACTTTAAGAGTGGTCTTCGAGACGTTGAGAAAAAGAATAGGAGACTGATGATGTGGTAATGTGGTAATGAGATGATGTTTACTCCGAAGGAGTTTAATGTGCATAACCTCCGGTAAGCGAAGCGTAACCGGGGGATGAAGATACGCTCAGCACCCCAACCCCGTAGTGGGTTGAATAGGAATCACAAACCTGACAGCGTGCTTGCACCTGTCAGCGTTTGAAACAATATAACAAAAGAAAAAAACAAGAAAACAGGCAATGAAACAAACAGCAATAGAGAATAAAGGTATTTACAACGACGGTTTATCGGCAGTGTTCCGTATGTTGTGCGCGGTTGTTCGACATATATCGTATGGGCGGTTCTCTCTTTTAGGGCGAGGACAGGCAACGTTTATTGTACTGCTATTGCTTTCTGTCTCGGCAATTGCACAAAATACCTTTTTCCGTACCGAAGCGGGAGTGCCTTATATTCCTGTGTTGGCAACGGCTCCAACACCCACTTCGGTAGGAGCTTTTTATACCAATAGTACCGACAACCTTACGTACTGGTATGACGGCACCAAGTGGATACCGGTCGATTTGGGTGTAATAGCCTACATTAACCTCACTTCCAATCCTGTTCTGTACAAAACTCAGACTATTACCCCTGAGATTCGGTACATCTATACCGGCAATAATACCGCATCTACTTGCACCGTAACCAGTAATACCTATACCTGGTACCGTGCCGACGATGCCATGGGCACAAACAAAACAGTGATAACTAACGGTACCGGCACTCCCTCTTCTTACACGGTGGTAGCCGGTGATGTGGGTAAATATATCGGCTTGGGTATAACCCCTGTTACTACCTGCAATACGGCTTCTTTCGAATCGGTAAGCTGGAAGCCGGTGAGCGCGCTTACGCCTACTGTTGCCCGGGTGGATGTCAGTGGACTAACAGGAACATCAGCCCTTGCAAACAACCAGCTGACTGCCACGTTTTCGGGCTATACCTGCACGCCGGTGCTGATACCGGGCGATGCCGGAGCAAGCTGTACTTATCAGTGGTATTATGCTACCGATGCTTCGGGTACAGGTAAAACGGCTATTTCCGGCAAAACAGCATCAACTTATACCGTGAGCTTCAGCGATGGTTATGCCGCCGGCAAGTACTTAGCAGTGGGTATAACCCCGGTTGCCTCCAACGGAGATATCGGTACCGAAAAGGTAAGCACCTGGTATGCTACGGCTACGCTTGTGCCGGCCTACGATGTGGTAAACATAACGGGACTAACCGGCGGAAATGCAAAAAATGCCACGACCATTGCCGCCCTTAAAGGTACTTTTTCCATTACGCCTGCCATGAGTGGTGCCGAAGGAACACCCACTTATCAATGGTATTATGCCAGCAGCTCTACCGGCACAGGCAAAACAGCCATTACCGGACAGACCGCCAGTACGCATACCGTAAATATTGGTGGTAGCTATGGTTATCTTAATAATTTGTATTACTTAGCGGCAGGAGTAACTCCGGTGGCCACTACCGGCGAAACGGGCACCGAGGTGTTGAGTAGTTGGGTGAAGATACAGGTAGATAAAGCTGCCGACGGCAGCACCGCCGTAAATGAACTGACCAGCTCCAGCGGCCGTATATGGATGGATCGTAATCTGGGTGCTACGCAGGCAGCCACCAGCAGTACCGATTATTTAGCCTACGGCAGCCTTTATCAATGGTGCCGCGCTTCCGACGGGCACGAAAAAATAGCATGGACAAGCGCTACTGCCGGAACGCCGTTATATAGTACAACTTCAACGTTAAGTACTTCTACTACGCCGGGGCATTCATTCTTTATTACCAGTACTGCCACCCCTTACGACTGGATCACTCCTCAACAGTCAGACGAAAGCCTGTGGTGGAACGGTACTGCCAGAGGAGCAAATAATCCCTGCCCTACGGGCTTTCATGTGCCTACCTATGCCGAATGGAATGCAGAGTTACCCTATATTACCAATGCCGCAACGGCTTACAGCACATTAAAACTGACTGAGGCAGGCTTCCGCAACTATGATGGTTCTTTTTCCAATGATGCCGGTAGTGGCGGGCACTATTGGAGCAGTACGATTTACGGTATCGTAGCCTCCGGCCTGTACTTTACCGCCAGCAGTGCTATCATTGGCACCGGCGGTCGAGTGGCTGGTATTAGCGTCCGTTGTATCAAAGACCTGGATGCTCCGCAGGCGCAGAGTGTCAGTATCAGTGGCACACCTATGCAGGGAAGTGCCGTAACGGGAATTTATACCTATGTGCCACCGCAAACTACCGGTTCGGCCGAAGGAACCTCTACCTACAAATGGTATGTAGCTACCGACGGTATTGGCACCGGCAAGACCGCTATCTCGGGGGCTACGGCACGCAACTATACTCTTGCCTCTCCGGTGGTTGTCGGTCAGTATATTGCTTTTGGGGTTACGCCCGTGTCGGCCGATGGTAAAACGGGTGCCGAAGTGCTGAGCACTTGGGTAAATGTACAATCGTCTCCTACCGTCACATCACCTGATGGTACGTTAGTGGTCGATCTGCTAAGTTCCAGCGGGCGCACATGGATGGACCGCAACCTAGGTGCCAGCCGGGCAGCAACCAGCTCTACTGACTATCTGGCCTACGGCTCGCTGTATCAATGGTGCCGTTCGGCTGATGGTCACGAACGGATTACCTGGACAAGTGCCACTGCCGGTACGCCGGTATATGGTACTACCTCCACATTAAGCACGTCTACCACGGGGCATTCGTTGTTTATCAAGAATGGCACTACCAGTCCCTATGACTGGTTAAGCACACAGCAGACCGATGGGAGCTTGTGGTGGAACGGTACGGTGGTAGGAGCCAATAGCCCTTGTCCTGCAGGATATCATGTACCTACTCTGGCAGAGTGGAATACAGAGTTGGCTCTTTTTGCAAGCAATGGAGGCGCGAATGCAACCGGTGCATATAACACGTTGAAAATACCCCTGGCAGGCATTCGGAGATACGATAATGGATCACTTGATGGTCCAGGTGTTGTGGCCACTTTGTGGAGTAGTACTGTAAATGCCACTCAAGCCTCCACTATGGCTCTCCCCACTGGCAATGCTGGAATAAGCAGTGCCTATCGGGCGTACGGCATGAGTGTCCGTTGTATCAAAGACCTGAATACTACCGCCGTGGTCGATATTGTAAGCCCTACTACGGGGCGTACCTGGATGGATCGGAATATCGGTGCCACGCAGGCCGCAACGAGCAAGACGGATGCCAGTAGCTATGGTTCGCTCTTTCAGTGGTGTCGTGGCGCTGATGGGCACCAGCTGCGCACTTCATCGCTACAAACAGCCCAGATAGCGGCTACTACTACCGGTAACGCCAATTTTATCTATGGCTCTACTGATTGGTCTAATTCAGGTTTGACCGATGGTACTCTTTGGTGGAATGGCGTAACTACTGCGGGAGCTAACTCTCCTTGTCCTGCCGGCTATCATGTGCCTACGTACTCCGAGTGGAGTAATGAAATAGCAGGTATTCCCTCTTCCGGGCAAGACGATTGGTTATACAACCGATTAAAACTGACTTTAGCAGGCTACCGCGACTATAATACTGGCTCGATCTATCAGGTTGGTAACTATAGCTATTACTGGAGTGGAACTGCAAATGGAACGAATGCCTGGTATCTGAACTTTACCAGCAGCATGTTCAGTTTCTATCGTGCTTATGGTTTTTCCGTCCGTTGCATCAAAAATCTTGAAGTTCCGCAGGCACAGAGTGTCAGCATTAGCGGCACTGCGGCGGTGGGCAATACGGTAACGGGTGTATATGTTTATATGCCTACACAAACTACCGCTACTGCCGAAGGAGCTTCCGTGTATCGGTGGTATGTGGCTACCGATGCTACGGGTACGGGCAAAACCAGCATAACCGGCGCTACGGCCAAAACTTATACCATCGCATCGCCCGTGGGTGCCGGCAAATACATTGCCTTTGGGGTTACGCCCGTATCAACCGATGGCAAAACGGGCACCGAAGTGCTGAGCAGCTGGGTGGTGGTTACATCGCAAACCACCGCTTACGACGGTACGGTGGTAAACGAACTGATAAGCCCCAGCGGGCGGGTGTGGATGGATCGTAACCTCGGTGCAAACCGCGTAGCCACCAGTCCTACCGATTATCTGGCTTACGGATCGCTTTTCCAGTGGTGCCGTGCTGCCGATGGACACGAAAAAATTACCTGGACAAGTGCTACTACCGGTACAGCGGTAAATGGTACTACCACTACATTAAGTACTACTACCACACCGGCCCATTCGTTGTTTATCTATAGTGCAGTCACTCCTTTCGATTGGTTAAGTACGCAGCAGACAGACGGTAGCCTTTGGTGGAATGGCTCTGCTGTGGGGGCTAATAATCCCTGTCCTAGCGGATATCATATGCCTACCTATGCCGAATGGACGACTGAGCAGTCCAATATCACCAATTCTGCAACGGCTTACAGTTCATTAAAATTAACCATGTCGGGTGACCGCAGTGCCTCTGATGGGTTGCTTTATAATATTGGTAGCGCTGGCTTTTATTGGAGTAGTACGGCAAATAGTACTCAGGCTGGTTATTTTCAATTTGACAGTAATAGTAAAATCATTGGCAACACCTATCGGGGACAAGGTTTCAGTGTTCGTTGCATAAAGAATTTGACGGCACCTGATGGCACCTTGGTAGTAGATATGGTAAGCCCCAGCGGGCGTACGTGGATGGATCGTAACCTGGGTGCCAGTCGGCAAGCTACAAGTAGTACAGATTACTTGGCCTATGGCTCGCTCTACCAGTGGTGTCGCCCGGCCGACGGGCATCAGAAGATAAACTGGACTAGTGCCACGGCAGGAACAGCGGTAAATACTACTACTTCTACTTTGAGTACCACTACCACCCCGGGGCATTCACTGTTTATTCTTGGTTCCACCGCTCCGTATGACTGGCTAAGCACTCAACAGCCGGATGGCAGCCTCTGGTGGAGCGGCGCCACGGCGGGTGTCAATACTCCCTGCCCTGCTGGTTATCATGTGCCGACTTATTTGGAATTGGCATCCGAATTGGCTCTTTTTGCCAGCAATGGAGGTGCAAATGCTACAGGCGCATATAATGTATTAAAATTACCTATGGCAGGCGGTCGCAGCTACGGAAGTGGCTCTCTTCTTTCTATGAGTAGTTACGGCTACTATTGGAGTAGCTCTGTTAATGGAATGACAGCCTACGATTTGAACTTCAGTAGTAGTGTGGCCAATATGGATGGCAGCCCCTACCGGGCGAATGGCTTGAGTATACGTTGTATCAAGGATATTCCATTGCCGGTAACTACCACGGTGGTTGATATGGTTAGTCCCAGCGGGCGTACCTGGATGGATCGCAATATTGGCGCCAGTCGTGCTGCTTCATCCAGTACCGATTATCAGGCCTATGGTTCCCTCTTCCAATGGTGCCGTGCAGCCGATAATCATGAAAAAATTATATATACCAGCAGCACTACCGGTACGCCGGTGTATAATACCTACTCCACCTTAAGTAGTACCACAGTATCGGGTCATTCGTTGTTTATCATAAATGCCAGCAGTCCTTATGACTGGTTAAGCACGCAGCAGACGGATGGTATGTTGTGGTGGAACGGTATTGTGGCGGGAACTAATACACCTTGCCCTACAGGCTATCACGTGCCTACTTATGCCGAATGGAATACTGAGCAGGCTCTTTTTGCGGCTAATGGAGGAGCTAATGCCATAGGAGCATATAATGTGTTGAAGTTACCTATGGCTGGCTTTCGCAGCCGTTCAGATGGTTCACTCGGCAGTGCCGGTATCAATGGTTACTATTGGAGTAGTACGGTGACTGGAACGGACTCCTACCTCTTGTCCTTCAGCAGTAGCAGTGCCTCCACGATTAGCATCTACCGGACAGTCGGCTATAGCGTTCGTTGTATAAAAAATCAGACCGATATCCCTAAAGCGCAGGGAGTCTCGGTAACCGGAAGCGTGATGATGGGAGCTACGCTAACGGGTAGTTACACCTATGTGCCGCCGCAAATCAGCGCTACAGCCGAAGGCACCTCCACTTATAAATGGTACGTGGCTACCGATGCCACGGGTACGGGTAGTACTGCCATCAGTGGTGCTACGGCAAAAACATACGTAGTAGCATCCCCTGTGGCATTGGGTAAATACATAGCCTTTGGAGTAACCCCTGTATCATCCGACGGAAAAATCGGTTCAGAGGCATTAAGTAGTTGGGTACCCTATTCTCCTGATGGCACTTCGGCAGTAGATATAACATCTCCTGCAACCGGAAGAGTCTGGATGGATCGCAATCTGGGAGCCAGCCGTGCTGCCACCAGCAGCACTGACTATCTGGCCTACGGCTCACTTTACCAGTGGTGCCGGCCTGCCGATGGGCATCAATTGATGACATGGACTAGCAGTACAAGCGGTACGCCGGTAAATGGCACTACTACTACCTTAAGTAGTTCGACCACCCCGGGTAATTCGTTGTTTATTCTCAGTAGTTCTTCGCCTTACGACTGGTTAAGTACGCAGCAATCGGACGGCAGTTTGTGGTGGAACGGTTCTGTAGCCGGGGCAAATAACCCTTGTCCTTCCGGTTACCATGTGCCTACTTTTGCCGAATGGACTGCTGAGTTGACCTATATTACGAATGCCACGACGGCTTATAGTACATTAAAACTGCCAGTGGCAGGCAATCGCTACAATGGCGATGGCTCGTTCAGCGATGTTGGTAATCGCGGCATCTATTGGACCACTACGATTAGGGGCACTATCAGCTACGACTTTGCCTCCGGTAGTGGCGGTGCTGGTCTGGAGTACTGCAACCGGGCGTATGGCTTTAGCGTACGGTGTATAAAGAATTAGAACATTATGTAGATAACCAATTAAAGGTAAGACTGCCCCCAACCCCCTAAAGGGGACTTTAAGAGTGGTTTTCGAGATGATGAGAAAAAGAATAGGAACAGCACCCCTAGCCCCTGAAGGGGAACAAGGAGTGATACGCGAGACGTTGAAAAAAGGAATAATAGGAGCTACTAGGAGACGAAACTAATTTCACATCCCCTTTAGGGGCTTGGGGTAGATTGAAATAAAATAATAAAACACAAATAGAGAAAAAAGAGTTGAGAATGAAAAAAACGTATTTTATAGTATTCACGCTGCTTTTGGCGGCAGTATCGTTGCAGGCACAGCAGTATATTATCGGTAGTTTTCCGGCTCATGCCCGGCAGGGGATAACCCTTTCCACTTACGAAGGCTTTCAGCGGAAACAGGTGGCTGAAACCACTGCTGATAGTCTGGGTAATTTCCGAATAGCCTGTCCGTCGGGTTATCGGGGTGTGGTATTTCTGCAGGCCAACAAAGCCGAAGGTATCGAAGTAATCGTGATGCAGGATAACAGCTTTACACTGAAAGGAAATAATTTGCTTGATATTGCTAATTTGACTTGCATCAATAACGAAACGACAGTAGCTCTTTATACTTACTATAAACAGCAGGTGGCGCGCGAAAAAGCACTGGCCGGTTGGAAATACCTGGAAAAAGTGTATTCGGAAGATCCCTACCTGAAAAAGTATAACAAAGGAGCTGTGGTGAGTCAGGAAATTGCTTCGCTGGAGAAAGAGAGTACTGATTTTATAAAAGCACAACCCTCGGGTAGTTATATCGGTTGGTATTTGCCGCTGATAAGTTTTGTGCGTGATATTCCGGTATCCATACAACGCTATCCCGAGCGCATCCCCGGGCATATACAGCAATTCATGCATACCTATTTTTCGGATGGATGGCTTTACCGCAGTGGTTTGTTGCCGGTGCTGATGGAGAACTACTATTTTATGCTGGAGAATATGGGCAAACCGCTGGACTCTATCTACGTGGAGATGAATAAATCCACAGATTATATAGTAACCAATCTGAAAGAAAAACGGCCGGAGTGGTTGCAGGAAACTGCTGTATTTCTGTTCAACCTATTCGAAAAACGGAGTTTATATCCGGCTGCCGAACACCTGAGCCAGACTATGCTAACGCAAAACGGCTGTGTGCTCGATAGTAAAGTGAGTGCTCGTTTCGAAGGGTATCGCACCATGAAGACAGGCAACCGTGCACCCGACATTGATTTTAAACAAGCGTTGGCAAAGCAGAAAGAGAAGAAAGACGATTCGTCGGGTAAATACCTGAAAGGATATAAATCGCTGTCGTCCGTTCCGGGTAAATATAAACTGGTGGTATTTGGTTACAATGAATGTCCTGAGTGTTCAGTGCAAATGCCGCAGTTGAAACAGATGTACCCTGTACTTCAGCAGCACAATATGGAGGTGATCTATGTATCGCTGGATACGGATAAAAGCAAGTTTGAGGCGGTAGCTGCAGATAAACCCTGGGTAAGTTACTTCGATTATGCTGGCTGGGAAGGTCGTCCGGTAGCCGATTACTATGTGTTTGCCTCCCCAACGATGTACTTGCTTGGTGAAAAAGAGCAAATACTCTACAAAGTGGTAAGTCCACAGCATTTGGAAGCAATACTGAAGATGCTGAAATAGAAGTTGATGTGATGATGTGGTGATTTGATGATGTGTTGATGTGATAATTTGATGGTGATATGATGCAGAATAAAATTATAAATTATGAATTATTACTTAGATGCAGAGTAAAGAGCAAAGACAAAAGAATAAAGAGCACTGTTACTCCGAAGGAGTTAAATGTGCATAGCCCCCGGTAAGCATAGCGTAACCGGGGGGCTAAAGATGCCCTGAGAACCACAACCCCGAAGTGGGTTGAATAAAATTATAAATTATGAATTATTACTCAGGTGCAGAGTAAAGAACAAAGACAAAAGAATAAAGAGCACTGTTACTCCGAAGGAGTTAAATTTGCATAGCCCCTGGTAAGCATAGCGTAACCGGGGAGCTAAAGATACCCTGAGAACCACAACCCCGAAGTGGGTTGAATAAAATTATAAATTATGAATTATTACTCAGGTGCAGAGTAAAGAACAAAGACAAAAGAATAAAGAGCACTGTTACTCCGAAGGAGTTAAATTTGCATAGCCCCTGGTAAGCATAGCGTAACCGGGGAGCTAAAGATACCCTGAGAACCACAACCCCGAAGTGGGTTGAATAAAATTATAAATTATGAATTATTACTCAGGTGCAGAGTAAAGAACAAAGACAAAAGAATAAAGAGCACTGTTACTCCGAAGGAGTTAAATGTGCATAACCCCCGGTAAGCATAGCGTAACCGGGGGCTAATGATGCCCTGAGAACCACAACCCCGAAGTGGGTTGAATAAAATATAAATTATGAATTATTACTCAGATGCAGAGAAAAGAACAAAGAGTAAAGAACAAAGATCAAAGACAATAGACTCTGGACAATAGACAAATAAATAAAAAATAATCAGATGAAGAAATTTGTATTACTCGTATTAGTGCTGTTCTCGGCACATGTTTTCAGTCAAAAGACGGCCTATCTCTACACCGACAGCGTGCTGCTGTCGTTACCGGACTACAAAGTAAAGATGGTCAAACTCGACAGCCTGCGTCAGAATTATACCAAAGAAATCAATGCGGGCATAGCCGATGTACAAAGCCGGTATGAGATCTTGACTACCCCCTATGCACCCAAGAAAAACGAGACGATTCTGGAACTGAAGAAGCGTATGAGCGCGTCGGATACGCTTCGTGTGGGTTTGCTGGAGAAAGAAGCCATTCAATGGCAGGAAAAACGGACAACTTACGATAAACTGATACAGACTCAGTACAATCAGGAGATCCAACCCATGCTCAATAAAGTGAATGGGGTGATAACCGATTATGCACGGGCAAACGGTTTGTCGGCGGTTTACAGTTTCGAACAGCTCCGTAATTTGGTGATCTATATTGATCCCAAACAAAATATCACCGGGGTGATTGTGCGGAAGCTGAAATGATTTTAGAAGTAAGTAGTAGGTAGTAAGTAGTAGGTAGTAAGTAGTAGGTAGTAAGTAGTGAGGGGTAAGGAGTAAGGAAAGAACGTAGCCAATAGCCCCCGGCAAGCGTAACTGAATTATGAACTATGAATTATAAAGTATGAATTAACGATATGTTTCTTGTAGGCTATATTCAGACAACCAGTCTTGTAACTCGTAACTATTTACTTGTAACTATTTATGAAAGGTTTACGATCACTCTTTTTATTTACTTTTCTTCTGTCTTTGATAATTGTCTCAGCGCAGGAAGAGCAAACCTATAACATTTATGGATTAAAATATGATATGCGCGGACATGTTGGGATGGATATTGGCACATTAAAACCAAATAACATTTATGCAGGTATCCAAGGGACAATTCCGTTTGACTGTAAGACTCGCGAATTTTATATGAATTGTGTTTTTGGATATGGCTACAACTTTTTATTCAATTCCAAATTCATAGTAACTGGAATTCTAGGAATGTATACGAATGATTTTTTTGAAACAATAAATATCAAAACTGTAAATCTGGGCTGTGGCTTCACGATGTTGAAATCCGGAATTGGAATAGGCTGTTCATATACAAATAGAGAATTATTTAGTGTAAAAATTGCTTTTTGTCCCGGCAAACAGTAGAGGAAATGATGTGATGATGTGATGATGTGATGATGTGATGATGTGATGATGTGATGATATGAATGACCCCTAACCCCTAAAGGGGGACAAAGAGTGGTCTTCAAGACGATGAGAAAAAGAATACAAGGAACTATTACACGACGAAAGTAATTTTACATCCCCTTTAGGGGCTTGGGGTAGAATAGAGAGGAAGTTACTCCTAATTATCTCCCTTCGGTCGCTGACCGTTGGTTCCTCTAAAGGGGACTTAAAGAGTGGTTTTCGGGGCGATGAAAAAAAGAATAGGAGACAAAAGTAATCAAAAGCCCTGCCATTTATCCCGCAAGGCGGGAGGGGTTTGGGGTAGACGAAAGTAATCTCACATCCCCGCAATTTATCCCGCAAGGCGGGAGGGGTTTTGGGTAGATTTGGAAAAAAGAACGATAGACAACAGACAATATATTTAGAGACTTTTGACCTCAAAATAATTACGAATTATGAATTACCAAAAAATAGTTGGAAGCATACTCCTACTCATGGTTCTCATTCCGGTGGGAGGGCAGGGGCAGACAGCAGAACAGAATAAGGTGAATAACTGGATATATCCTGCCGCACAGAAGTATGTAGGTATGGACTTTATCAACACACCTACCGGTACGCTGATAAACAACGGTGCAGTGTGGTATAGCCATAATTTTACGAACAATGGAAATGTTGATTTTGTAACTACGCTGGCTACCGATCCGGCCGTGAGCAAGTTTTCGGGCACTTCCACACAGCATATCTCAGGTATCGGCACCACCCGTTTTTATAGTCTGTTTCTGGGAAGCGATCTCGTGGATAATGCATTCAGCCTGGAACAGAATATCACCGTGGCTCATCGGATCGATTTCATTAAAGGAATCGTGGTAGCCACTCAAGCCACCCCCGAGACGATGACTAATATGGTGTTGATGGAAAACGGAGCCGACTGGACCAACACTTCCGATCTGAGTTACGTGGATGGTTTTGTGAGTAAGACGGGAAATAGTGCATTCACTTTTCCTGTTGGCGACGGAGGCTATTACCGACCTGTATCCATCTCGGCTCCAAGTACTACTGCCGATTGTTTTGCTGCACGTTATGTTTATGGCGATCCCAATAATGCCGGTTATACACGCACCCTGCGCGATAACTCAGCTCTGCAAGTGAGTGATAAGGAGTATTGGGTGTTGAATCGTACGGCAGGAAGTTCTGATGTACAACTTACGCTGAGTTGGGATGCAACAAAAACGAGTGCAAGTGTGCCGTCCGATCTTCATAAAATCCGAATTGTCCGCTGGAATGGTAGCAAGTGGATAACCGAAGGCAATGTATCTACCACGGGTAATTTTACATCGGGAACCGTTACGGCTAATGCAACCGGCTATGGAGTATTTACATTAGCCTCTTATAGCGTTACTTCGGTGGCAATGAACGATAGCGCAAGTACCCTGGAAGATCATCCGGTTAGCGGCAATGTGTTGAGTAATGATTCAGTTTTTGAGGGTAACAGACTTACTTTAACCAGCTTTAGTGTGGGGGGGATTACCGGTCAACCGGGCTCAACTCTCACTATCCCAACTGTAGGCACCATAACCGTGGCTTCCAACGGAGCCTATACGTTTACCCCGGTTTTAAATTACGATGGAACTGTACCTGTAATTAGTTATACGGCAACAGATACAGATAAAAATACAGTAGGTGCCAATTTGATTATTGTTGTGCAACCCTTGCCGGAAATAGTCAAAACAGCATCGAAACCGGTTGCCAGCAACGACGGAAGCTTTACCTGGAAATATACCATATCGCTGTATAATGATACGCCGGCGCCCATTGATTCAGTTCAGGTAGAAGATAATCTGGATGATGTGTTTACGGCGAAAAATTGTACCTACACCGTTACAAGCCTGATGGCTTCCGGGCAACTGGTTGCAAATGGATCTTACAATGGGTCTACCGTTATCAAAACCCTGCTTGCCGGTGGAACGCTTGCAGTGAATGCCCGTGATTCAATACAGATGGAAGTACGGGTTAATCCGGATGGTCAATCAGATACCTTGATTGTATCCAATCAGGCATTTTTCTCGGGTCAAATCTTGGCTACTAATGGGAAGACTATCTATTTCACGGGTATTGGCACCGATGGAAATGTGACTACAAGCGTAGCCGAGCCAACTGCAACTGTTTTGCCCGAAATAACCATGTTTATCCCGGATGGTTTCTCGCCGAATGGAGACGGTGTAAACGACAAGTTTGTCATTACCCATACTGTGTCAACCAAAATTGATTTGGAAGTATATAACCGTTGGGGAGTATTGGTGTACAAGAGTAGTGATTATCAAAATGACTGGGATGGTAAAGGTCTGGGAACCTTTTTGGGCAAAGAACTGATAACCGGCACATATTACTGTGTATATAAGCAAATAAAAATAGCAACCGGCGAAGTCGTAAATAAAAACGTAAAATATATCAGTTTACGTCGCCCGTAATCAATGATTAACGATTAACGATTAACGATTAATGATCAATGATCAATGATTAATGATGAACGATGAACGATAAATCATAAATGATGAATTATCGATGATGAATGATGAATGATGAACGATCAATAATCAATGATCAAAGATGAATGATAAATCATAAATGATGAATTATCGATGATGAACGATGAACGATCAATGATAAACCATAAATGATGGACGATGAATTATCGATGATGAACGATCAATGATGAATGATCAATGATGAATGATAAATCATAAAAGATGGACGATGAATTATCGATGATGAACGATCAATGATGAATGATGAATGATGAATTATGAATTATGAATTATGAATTATCGATGATTAATGATGAACGATCAATAATCAATGATCAAAGATGAATGATAAATCATAAATGATAAATCATAAATGATAAATCATAAATGATAAATCATAAATGATAAATCATAAATGATAAATCATAAATGATGAATTATCGATGATGAACGATCAATGGTTAATTATGAATTATGAATTTTGAATTATGAATTACATATCTATTTCTGGCTTCCATATTAAGCTAAGGTTTTCGAAGCTAATATCGGTACTCGGTTTTTGTTTATTGTTTGCGGGCAATTCGCTCCAAGCACAACAGGAACCGATGTATTCGCAATACATGTTTAATATGCTAAACCTGAATCCGGCTTATGCAGGTAATTATGGGGGCGACAATGTGACGCTCCTATACCGCATGCAGTGGGTAGGTGTTGATGGTGCCCCCAAGACAGGAACTTTATCGTGGGACAGGCGGAATGTGGATAGTAACGTTGGTTACGGACTTCAGCTTTACGACGACCGGCTTGGAATTGAATCCACTACCGGTTTTCAGGGCTTTTATTCGTATAAGCTCAAATTATCCTACTCTACTTTGACTTTTGGGTTGAGTGGAGGAGCTTTGAATTATCGTGCTGCCTATTCAAAAGCCACCACTACAAGTCCTAATGATCCGTTGTTTGAACAGGATATTAATATAATACTGCCGACAGTAGGATTTGGTCTGTTATTTAATGCCGAGAATATGTATATAGGATTTTCCATGCCTGCATTACTAAAGACAAAAGTAGACATAAATAATACCCTGCATTCAACCTCTGCCAATAACCACTATTTCCTTACAGGTGGATATATTTTTGATGCTTCGGAGGGTATTAAGTTGAAACCATCAATTCTAATCAAGGCAGTACGAGGATCGGCTCCTGCTCTGGATATAAATATGAATGCATGGTTTCAGAATAATCTTGGATTTGGAGTTAGTTATCGTCCTGGTGATGCCTTGGTGGGTATGTTTGAAATCCAGCTATCACCTAAACTCAGGCTTGGTTACGCTTATGATTATACTATTTCGGGTCTTAAAACCTATAATGTTGGAGGATCTCACGAGCTAATGCTGCGGTATGAGTTTAACCTGCCCAAATATATACCCATCTTGTCGCCCAGATATTATTGAAAATTCATAATTCATAATTCATAATTCATAATTCATAATTCATAGTTCATAATTCATAGTTCATAATTCATAGTTCATAATTCATAGTTCACAATTCATAGTTCACAATTCAATGTTGTTTAGATAAAGATTCGCACACAGAATACACGGATTAGACGAAAAAAACAGAATAGAAATTTCATTTAAAATGCATATTATCAAAATACAATAATCAAATCAACTTTACAGATTCTGTAAAATCTGTGTATTCTGTGTGACTAACTAAACGACATTGGTTCACAATTATGAATTATAAATTATGAACTATGAATTATAAAAACGCTTATACCTGAATGAAAACTAAAAAGAAAACCCTACTATGTATACTGACTCTTGGCTTGTTGATGCCGTGGGCAAATCCTGTTTATTCTCAGAGCACTACAGCAAAAATAAGTCGTTCTAAAGCACTCGTCATTTTACAACGGGCAAATGCCGAATATGAAAACGCGAGATATTCTATTGCAGCCAGAGATTACGAGAGCTACCTGAGCGTAGATGCAAGTCACCCGGAAACTGTGTTGCCAAAGCTGGCCGATTGTTATTGCCAGATTAGAGCCAATGACAATGCCTTGAGGGTGTACAAACTATTGTTTAAAAACGGGAAAGAAGGTGCAACCGAAGTACAAAAGGTGCGGATTGGAGAACTGTATGCCCGTCACGGAATGTATAAAGAGGCTGCCGACTGGCTGCAGGATGTAAAAGGATATAAAGCAAAGGGGGGAGTATATAATAGTCGTTTAAGACTTGAATCATTAAAGAGAGATTCTCTAAATTGGGAAATCGGCTTTCTAAATATTAATACTCCTTACCGCGATTATTCCCCCGTGTTGGTAGATACTGTATTATTTTTTAGTAGTAATAAACCTTTGTCGGTCAAAAAACAAGTTTCACTTTGGGATGAATCCTGTTATACCCGTTTGCACAAAATAGCATTACACAAAATCAAAACAGAACCGATCACTGCTCTTAATCCAACTCCGTCTCTTACGAAAAAGGCAAGCAAGGAAGTTGTATCAAAATCATTTGCCCGACAGTATGAAGGCGCTGATGCTAAAGATATGGAATCGGAATTGTACTTTATGACGGACAGACGCTATATGTGGGATGAGAGTAAGGATACGCTGGGCTCTGTGGTAAAAGGACTGGAAAAAATAGACTTTAATATTACCGGTATTGCTTTTGATAGCAATTCGCACGTTTACTTTTCAGCCAATTATACTCAAAGTAAAAATAATATAAATCGTGTTCGTTTGATGGAAGGAATTTATTCTTCAAACAAGATCAATAATATCCATGCTCTTCCGTTCGGGGATGATGAATCATACTCCGCCATGCTACCGGCCGTAAGTAGAGATGGGAATACGCTTGTTTTCTGCAGCGATAAAGCCGGCGGAAGAGGAAAGATGGATTTATATTACGCTTTACGTAATACCAAAACACATGAATGGAGTGTGCCGGAAGCATTTGATTGGAATATTAATACGGTGGGAAACGAAGTTTTTCCAAGTATCACATCTGATGGTTATTTGTATTTCAGTAGTGATGCCAGACCAGGATTGGGAGGGTTGGATATTTATAGGATACCACTTAAAGATGCTCTGTTGGGCGATGGCGAACCTGAACATCTGAGTTATCCAATAAACAGTTCGGCCGATGATTTCGGCTGGACACAGGACAATACCGGTATGACCGGTTTTTTCTCATCCGACCGACTGAATAACGATGATAATTTATACAGTTTTCAGTATCAAAATCGTCAGAGAATAGATTATATATCAGGTAGCACAGTTGGTATTCAAACGCAGAACCCAGATCAGATTCGTTATGTGTCAGGTAATACATCTGGTATTCAAACACAGGAATCAGATAAGGTGAGTTCTGTATCAGGTAGTCCGAATGATCTTCGAACATATGAATCGAAGAAAATGCGCTATATATCAGGTAAAATCGTTGAATTGAAAACGAACGAGCCAATTGCCGGTGCTACTGTTTTTCTGTGGAATAAGAGGACAAATAGAGTAACTATAGCTAAGACTGGCAGAGATGGAAAATATCATTTTATAGTGGCTTCATCAGATAAAATTATTCTTAAAGCAGTGAAAAAGGGAATGACAAATGATTGTCTGGAAGATAACTCATTTAGCATACAGCAACAAGAGGATACTGTTATGAAAAATATGCGGGATCTGTTGTTGGAAAAACAAATACAAAACGACCATGCTTCTGCTGGTTTAAGCGATACATCTCAAACTACTGACACAGTTTCGCGAGTGATGCAAAACCTAATGCTGAGACGGCGTATACTTAAGATTAATGATCGTTGGAAACTGAATAATATACATTATAATTTTGATAAATGGGACATTCGAGCCGATGCAAAACCTATTTTGGATAGTTTAATTACGCTTCTTAAAATCTATCCAATTCGGGTTGAATTGGGTTCACATACTGATAGTCGCGGTACATTTGAGTATAACGATAGGTTGTCACAAAGACGGGCAGAATCAGTGGTTGCATATTTGGTAGAACATGGCATTGATTCAAATAGAGTCACTGCGAAAGGCTATGGAAAGCGATTCCTACTTAATCGTTGTGCTGATGGAGTACCCTGTAGCGAGAGAGATCATCAGGTGAATCGTCGTACGGAGGTGAAGGTTACTGGCAATACAGATATTCAAAAATATCAGAAAGACAATATAGATCTGGATCAATTCAGCGATGGTGAACAAATTGATATAAACGAACTACCTATAGACTTCTTTGATAACTGTGATAAATTAAATTTGTCTAAAGACGACGCTATTCCGTTTCTGAAGAAAAACCAGGCTCCTGATTTGAAGAAAAGCCAGACTCCAGATTTAAGTTCAAAATACAAATTTCCGATACGATTCTCCACCGGTGGGTTTAATATAGAGTCTCAGTATCACTATATATTGAATGAACTGATACATGTTCTGTCAACAAATCCATCAATTATCCTTCAGATAACAGCTCAGGATGATGCGAATGATCGTTCAGAGATTTTAAGTGATTTGCGTGCAAGTCTGATTCGGGAATACTTAATCAATAAAGGTGTTAGTGCCAGTCGGTGTCAGATAGATAAAGGTAAGAAAAGTAAGTCTGAAGTTCCCTATGGAAATGCTGTACTGCATGCCAATAATGTAAATCTGGATAATCTATTGTTACAAAATTTGATTCTATCTTATAAAGGGGATTCGAAAGAAATGATAA
>Ga0302163_10000061_pt1 | contig 27166 bp, 15 predicted proteins | sample I_Fen_E2_3_FD_193497 | JGI IMG/M metagenome (GOLD analysis project Ga0302163, IMG submission 193497) | Peat permafrost microbial communities from Stordalen Mire near Abisko, Sweden - I_Fen_E2_3 | ecosystem: Environmental > Terrestrial > Soil > Wetlands > Permafrost | place: Sweden: Abisko...
AATACTTTGCCCCAGTTTGAGTCGACTTTTGAATAAATCTTCCGAAAGTTTAGTTCCAAAATTAATCCGTTTAAATTCCGAAGCAATTAAAATTGATTTTTGATCGACATAGCCTACTGAAAAAGAATACTTAACAAATTCATTACCACCACTCAATCTCAAACTGTGTTCAGTGATGGGTGCAGTTCTGAATATAGCATCTTGCCAATTAGTTCTAGTAATCCTAGCATCAGGACTTTTAAGATAATCAGTAAGAGCACTGCCATTATTTTTTTGAATATCTGTCACCAAATCAACATACTGAGAAGCATTTAGCATACTCATTTTTTTAGCAACGGTAGAAATACCATACGATCCATCATAGTAGACCTTTAAGGCACCCTTATCCCCACTTTTTGTTGTGATAATCACCACACCATTGGCAGCCGAAGACCCATAAATCGCTGCTGTTGCCGCATCTTTAAGCACAGTAATACTCTGGATATCTTGCGCAGAAACCGCATTTATTTCTCCACCAGCAATACCATCAATTACATATAAGGGAGCAGAGTTAGTAAATGAACCTACTCCACGAATAACAATTTGTGCGCCTGAACCAGGGTCTCCATTATTATTTGTCACTTGTACGCCAGCTATTTTTCCTTGTAAAGACTGAAGAACATTAGTGGTAGTCAAATTTGCCAAGTCTTTTGATTTGACAACTGAGACAGATGATGCCATGTTTTTTCTCTCCGCTGAGCCATACCCGACAACAACAACTTCGTCTAAATTTTTAGTATCTTCGCTTAATTTGATTGTTAAGTTGGAACCAGTTATTTTTACAGTTTGTGCTTTATACCCCACATATGAAACTGTAAGTATTTCACCTATATTAGCTTGAAGTGTAAATGCTCCATTGAAATCGGTAACGCTTCCAACATTAGAGCCTTTTACCAGAATGCTAACACCAATAAGAGGTTCGCCATCTTTTTCGGACAGAACCTTACCCGAAATTTTTCCATCGGAATTTTGCGCCGTGGCTATTCCTAAAGAACATAGCATCACTGCGAGGATTGCATACTTATTCAAAAGGTTTTTTGAAACCCTCCGAATACATTGAATCACGTGATTTTCATTCATAATTCATTTTAATTTAAAAAGTTGATAATTGGTTGTTGTTTAGTTATTTTTATTATTTAAAACTTACTGAAATGTTACTCCCAGTATAATGTATAGTTTTCTCTTCTTTTGTCGGCGAGTCAATGCCAACAGGATTATTCTGTTGAACTAAAATAATGCTGATATTACGTTCTTTTGCCATTCCTTTAAAGCTACCTTTTCTATCAGCAATAGTTACCGTTTTATTTTTATCATCGTATGTGAATTTAATGGTTGCGCTGGCATCTTTTTCATAATTGTAATTTGTATTTTCATCTTCATACAAGGAAAAAGTTCCGTTTTTACCGGCATAAACATACAATGTCAGATCCGTCTGAGCTTGTGCCGTATTTTGAATTACTTTCCCCATCGGCAAAATACTTCCAGCAGCAACATATATAGGCATTCTATCATAAGTAGCATCTACTGTTTGTTTTTGACCACCGACTGTGTATTTCCCATTATAAAGGTTATACCATCCGGCCTCTTTCGGAAAATAAACTTCACGAGCGCGGGCTTTATATTGATAAACCGGACATATCATCAATTCTTTTCCGAACATATACTGGTCACTGACGTTCAATACATTTTTATCGTTAGAATAGTCCATCATTAATGCACGCATGATAGTGAAATCGTTGAAGTGACTCATTCCTGCCATAGTATAAATGTATGGCATCAAACGATAACGCAATTGCGTATAATATAACATTGTTTTGTAAGCAGGGTGATTATCCGGCGCAATGTTCCATAGTTCACGATATGGAAATTGTCCATGGGTACGGAATAAAGGTACAAATGCACCAAACTGATGCCAGCGGACATTCAATTCACGCCATTCATTTAAATCTTCCGACCCTTCTTTGGCTTGTTCGTAACGCTTTTCTACGCAGAAGCCACCATTATCCATCGTCCAGTAAGGAACCCCACTGATGGAAAAATTAATACCGGCAGAAATTTGTGCTTTCATATCTTCCCAGCGGGTAGCAATATCACCACTCCAGGTTGCAGTGGAGTAGCGCTGTAAACCGGCAAAACCTGAGCGGGTAAGCAAAAACACGCGTTTATTGTTATCTGTACCGCGTTGTCCATCATAAATTGCTTCTGCATTCATTAAAGCATAGGCATTAAAATATTCCGTTGAAGGACCAAGTGCAGTTGGACCACACAATGCTTTACGGTAAGGCATGTCAGTACAATCGCGAACGTTTGGTTCACTTGCATCCATCCACCAAGCATCGATACCGAGTGTATAAAGATGTTCTTTCATTTGTTTCCAGAACAATTTACGGGCATCAGCTGAATAGGCATCGTAGAATGAACCTACATAACCCGGGCCTACCCAGTCGCGGATGCTGTCTTTGATGGCTTGCATATACATCCAGCCTTTACACTGGAATTCTTTGAAATGCTCAGTGGTTTGGTAGAATTTAGGCCAAACAGAAATCATAATCCGTGCATCGAGAGCATGGATGGAATCGACCATGCCTTTAGGATTTGGAAAACGGCTTTTGTCAAACTCGTGACTTCCCCATGCAGTTTCGGGCCAGTAATTCCAATCGAGCACAATGTTATCTATTGGAATCTCGCGACGGCGGAATTCTTTGAGAGCATCCACAATTTCTGTTTGTGTTTTATAACGTTCACGACTTTGCCAAAAGCCCATGGCCCACTTAGGCATTATTTGTGCTTTGCCGGTGACGGTGCGATAGCCGCTGATAACCTCATCAGGATTATTTCCACGAATGAAGTAATAATCTAATTTTTGCCCCATCTCCGACCACAACGAAAGTTTCGATTGTTCTTTCTCTGGAACCGGACTCAATGCTTTTAGTCCAATATACGAAACCCCACCATCAGGAAGCCATTCTATACGAAGTTTGTGCCTTATTCCGGCGTTTAAATTGAGCGAAAACTTATAACTGTTAGGATTCCATGCCGTGCGCCAGCGTTCGGTTACAACCAAACTATCGTCGACATACACCTTGGTATAACCGGCATAATACAATATAAATCTGAAAATTCCACTTTCTTTGGGCTGAATTTCGCCCTGCCAGGTAACCGCAGCATTATTGAGAGGAAAATCTTTGGGAAAGTTTTTTATCGTTTGAATATTCTCGTAGTCAACGGTCGATTCTGTTCTTTCTAGGGAAATATTCTTAGACGTTTTATCCGCCATGTAAGTAGCGGTAAGCCCTCCTTCTTTCCCGTTTTTATCGAATAATTTAAACTGATCCAGATTTACGTAAGGCCGAGGATCACCAAAACGACTAAATGAGTAATTATCCCAAAGAATTCCGTAGTTCTTATTGGAGACAATAAACGGAATGGAGACTTTTGTATTGTATTGAAACAATTCTTCATTTTTTCCTTTATAATTGAATTCGTCCGATTGATGCTGACCTAAACCGTAGAATGCTTCATCAGCTGGCGATTCAAATACCTGACGGAAAGTGTAACCGGATTTACCTTCAACTTCGATTGGCTTGAATGTCTTCCCTCCACCACGTTGTTCCTGAAGAATCACATTTCCTCTCAGATCGGTAAATTTTATTTCTCCGGTTTTTAATGAGACAAACGCTTTCATAGTTGCTGTTTCCAAAACTACTGTTCCATTTTTTTCGAAGACATGCCATCCACTTTGCTGTGTTTTGACATAAGCTGTTATCAAGCTCTGTATTTCGGGAAGTATTTTTGAAGGGGAAGCTGTAACATGAATGATGTCATTATTTACAACTTGTAAACGAATTGTTCTTACAGCTTCAGGCGAAGACTGATTTAATGAAATAAGAATGCCATCCGGCATTTTCTGAAAATTAGCACAATTGCACCCTACCACCGATGCAATGCAACAAAACAACACAATTAATTTATACCTGATCATGATTTATATAATAGTTTTTACAGTATTCCAAATAAAGGCGAATCCCACTTTAAGGTTATGCAAATATACACTACCGAATTTATATAAATAGGGTGCAATGTTGCTATCGGTGGTTGTATTTGATAACCTATGGGGTGCAAATGTTCACCAGATAGGCGCGGATTGATAACAGCACGTTTTATCTTTCTGTAAGACGTAATAATTTCATACATTTGCGCTATTAATTCAATTGCTAATTTTTTTATGAAAAGATACCTATTATTTTTAGTTCTAACTGTTACGTTTAGTGTGAATGCTGAAACCTATAATTTCGCACGGTTAGATAATACTCACGGTTTATCGAATAATCAAATTGAATGTATCTTCAAAGATAGTCGTGGCTTTATGTGGATCGGGACAAACTATGGATTAAATCGATATGATGGTTATCATATGAAAGTTTATACATCAATAAAAAATGACAGCAGTAGTTTAATATATAATTCTATTCCCCGAATTCAGGAAGATAAAGCCGGAAACTTATGGATAACAGGGAATATTTGGACACCTGGAAATCCAAGATACGTTGTGTATGATATCCTTACTGAAAAATTTAACCGAAATGTATCAACCTACATTTCACCGTTAGGTATTCATTTCATTCCTTCATTAGTTGAAATTAGCCCTCAAAAAAACTATTATTTTTACAAAAGAAATGATGGCATTTATAAATATGACTTTTCAACAAAAAAATTATACCATTATAAACAATCATCCAATAAAAACAACCTGAGTCCTGGAGTCATTTCAAATATTAGAGTAGTTCGTGGTTTTATGTGGGTGCTATTTCAGTCTGGCTTATTGGAACGAGTAAATGAAAAAACAAAATTAGTGGATTTTCGCAACCGTTATGTTTTGGAGAATAGTATTGGGTCTAGTATCTTTAAAAATCTATATGTTGATAATGACGGATGTCCATGGGTTTTTCCTGGAATAGGCGATAAAGGAGCTCTCTATTTTGATATATTTAAACATCAGTGGACGTTTCTAGGAAATGATAAAAAAGAATTTCGCTCCTCGACCGATACATATATATCATCCAATTTTGTTCGTGATATTTCTCAAGATAATAAAGGTCAGATTTGGTTGGCAACGGATCATGGAGGGGTAAATATCTACAATAAAAAAACGAATAACATTACTGTCCTTTGGAACGACCCGTTAAATTCAAATTCACTGAGCCAAAATTCAGCCATAAGTTTATATTACGACAATACCGGAATTATGTGGGTTGGAACCTATAAAAACGGTGTATCGTATTATCATCCGGGAATGTTTAAATTTGACAAATCTCCATTGTTTTTTTATCATAATCCGGACTTAGAAACCAAGGACTGTAACAGGCTTTATGAAGACAGAGCCGGAAACCTTTGGATAGGAACAAATGGTGGCGGTGTGTTGAAGTTTGAAAAAAGAACTCAAAGCTTTCGCCTTTATCACAATCAAAAGAATGATCGTTCAAGCATTTCCTCAGACATTATAGTTTCAATATTGGAAGATAAAAAAGGCACCATGTGGTTTGGGACTTTTCTGGGAGGGCTTAATCAAATGGTTGGCGAACGCTTTAATCGTTTTGAACCGAACGTGAACGATCCTAATTCACTATCAAATATGAGCATATATGGGTTGGTGGAAGATTATCGACAAAATCTTTGGATTGGCACACTTGGAGGAGGAGTAGACGAATTGGATGTTACTCGCAAAAATTTCCGTCATCATACTGTTGAAAAAGCCACGGGTATGTCATCAAACTACATTTTGTCTATTTATTCTAAAGATTCAGTACAGATGTATTTAAGTACTTCAAGCGGAATAGATTTATTAAACACAAGTACAAACACTTTTACTCCAATTTTCAATGAGCAGACTAAACTGAATAAACTTTCTGATTTAATAATAAACAATTCACTTATTGATTGCCGAAATCAACTTTGGCTTGCAACCGATAACGGCATTAACGTCTACAATTTCAAAAAAAATACAATTACATATATTAATAAAGTTAGCGGTTTGCCAACTGATCAGGTAGTATCTTTGATAGAAGATAATAGCGGAAACATTTGGGCTGGGACGCGAAATGGATTGGCTTGTATTTATTGTAAAACAAATCCTACAACGCATAAATATGAATACAACATCGTGTCATTTGACGAAAATGACGGATTGCTAAGTTCTATTTTGAATCAAAATGCAGTATTCAAAAATAAGCAAGGTAAGATCTTTATCGGTTGTACTAAAGGTTATACAGTTTTCGACCCTCTGAATATTCATTTTAACACCATAGTGCCACAGCCACATTTTACAGAGTTGCTGATAGGAAATGAAGAAATAGTGCCGGGAAAGAAATACAAGAACCGGATTATAGTGGATAGTTCTATTGTAGATAAAAACCGGATTGTTTTACATTATGATGAAAAGAACTTTACAGTGAACTTTTCTGCATTGAGTTATATCCATCCTGAAAAAAATCGGTATCGGTATAAACTAAAAGGTTTTGATGAAGATTGGAGAGAAACTAAAACTGGAATCGGGTCTGCTTCTTATTCGAATCTGGATCAAGGAACGTACCAGCTCATTGTTTACGCAAGTAACAATGATAATCTGTGGAGCGCAAAGCCGTTGATTTTGGAAATAGTCATTCAGCCTCCTTTCTGGTTTACATGGTGGGCTTTTACAATCTATTTTATCTTAGGCCTTGTTGCGCTGTGGTATATTATCAATTTTAATTTAAGGAAACAAAAACGAGAGTTTGAAAATCAGCATCGCGTACAAGAGGCAAAACAATTGCACGAAATAGATGAAATGAAATTCCGATTTTTCACGAATATAAGTCATGAGTTTCGGACTCCACTGACACTAATTATTAATCCGGTCGAAAAGTTACTAAAAGAAAACAAATCAGATGACGACAAGGCCTTACTCTCCATTATTCAACGAAACGCTCATGGATTGCTAGAGCTGGTAAATCAGTTGCTGGACTTCAGAAAACTGGATGTTCATAAAGATGCATTGAATATATCTGTAGGTGATGTGGTGGCTTATATTAAAGATATCTGTTATTCATTTACCGAGCTGGCGAATCAGAAATCCATTAATTTTTCATTTTCAACATCTATAAGTGAACTTCGTATGGAATTCGATTCGGAGAAAATAAAGAAGGTTGTATCTAATCTTCTCTCCAATGCATTTAAATTTACACCCAACTCAGGAAAAATCGAAGTAAACATGAGTTTGATCCAGCAACTCAATGAAGATAAAAAGTTACTTAAGATTACAATTACCGATAGTGGAATTGGTATTCCTGCCAAAGATCTTGATCGAATTTTTGAACGCTTTTATCGGGTGGAAAATCAGGAAAACGGGAACCAAACAGGAACCGGAGTTGGCTTGCATATAGTTAGCGAGTATGTCAAATTGCACGAAGGTGTAATAGGCGTTGAAAGTCAGATAGGCAAAGGTTCAACATTTACCGTTATGATTCCGGCCAACCAACATATTCACGAAGAAATTATAGCACAAAAACGAGAGAATGATGAACCGGCGGAAGAAATTACATTTGAAGAAGATGTAGTTTCTGAAGATCAAAGAACTAAGCTACCATTAATGTTGATTGTGGATGATAACCATGATTTCAGGAACTTCCTGGCAACATTGTTTACCCAGAACTATAGAATTCTGAGCGCCTTGGATGGTGAAAAAGCCTATCAAATCATTCTGAACAAAATGCCTGATCTGATTATTTGTGATGTGATGATGCCTAAAATGGATGGCTTCGAACTATGTAAACTCGTAAAAAATGATATTCGCATTTCTCACATTCCAATAATATTACTTACAGCCAAAGCCGGGGATGAAAATAAATACCGGGGATTGGAGGCCGGAGCTGAGGATTATATTTCAAAACCATTTAATATGGAAATGCTTACGCTTAAGGTGAATCGTGTCCTTGAAAGACAAAAGAAAACCCGTGATCAGTTTAAACATAAAGTTGATATTACCACTAGTGATGTGCAGATAACAACTATGGACGAAAAGTTTGTGAAGAAGGCAGTAGCTCTGGTAGAAGCCAATATTTCGACCAGTGAATTTCTTGTTGAAGATCTTTGTCGGGAAATGGGAATGAGCCGGGTATATTTTTATAAGAAAATACTTTCTCTCACCGATAAAACTCCTTCTGAATTTATTCGTTTTATCCGGTTGAAACGCGCCGCTGACCTACTGGAAAAAAGTCAATTATTTGTCAACGAAGTGGCTTTTCAGGTTGGGTTTAATGATCCTAAATATTTTCGTAAATACTTTAAAGATGAATTTGGAGTGAGCCCGAACGAATATAAGAAAAAGTTTTTGAACTAATAATATTGAGTTTAAAAAAACAGAAATCAAAGGAATCATTAAATACTTTAGACTTAAGTAGTAAATATTATGATATAAATAGTCACTATTTTCGTATTGCTTGTAAATATTGCTACAAAATTATTGTTATTTCGAAATTAGATTATAACTTTGTGCTTTCAAATAGATGTTTGATAATAAGTTATTCGATTAGAATTCACAGTAATTAATATTAATCTTCTGAACTAGATTCCCGTATGAAGAAAATTTGTAGCTTGGCCCTTGTTTTATTTCTATTTACTTTATTAGTTTCAGCTCAGTACAAAAGAGGTAGCATTTATATTGATGGAAATGTAAATTACACCAACGACTTAACAAACAATAATGTAACACTGGTAAGCGTTCCTGCAGAAGCAAAATCGAGGAATTTTGTAGTATCGCCTAATATTGGCTACTTTTTAGCTGATAATTTTGTACTTGGAGTTGGTTTGGATTATAGATCTATATTTGGTTCAAGTTCTGGGTTAAATTATGTTGATTACGGGAAAGATTCTGTAACCTATATGTCTGATATTAGGTCTACCAAATGGAATGAATTTGCTCCTGTTATTTTTGCAAAGTATATTTTTCCAATTACCGATAAATTAAGTTTTTCTCTAAAGGCTAAATTTTCGCATGGATTGGTAAAAGATGAAATATCAATAAGTTCGACAACAAAGGTTGAAGACTTGCAAGGAAATTTGCTCATTCAACGGCCAAGTAATTTCGCTACAGAGAAACCGTCAGGACAAACAAATAGATTCAATCTTTCGCCTGAGGTTCAGTATTTGATAACAAATAGGATTGGTCTTCAGGTCAATTTCACGGGCTTTAGCTATAATTCTGTTCCTGTAATTACTCCTACTTATGAAGCTATAGATAATGGGAATGGATATAATATTAAGATTTATTCAGGGACGCAAAAAACTACCACCTTCAGTATTAATCCGTCTTCCTGGAGTTTTGGTTTGTTCGTGCTGTTGGGTGGACAAAGTTCGAAATAGTAAGAAAAGACATTATTTTCATATAAAACAGACTGGTTCCTCACGAATCAGTCTGTTTTTTGTTTTATACTGTGTTTTATTCAAAAAGAACTTAGTCTTAGAGCTGCGGCCTTCGGTCTGTTTTTAGAAATGGAGACATTGCAAAGGGCTATTTTTACTTTTTTATCACGGCATTTAGAGTCTTTATTTCTATATGAAATGTTGTTTGTTTTACATTTAGCCCCTTAAAAAGAAACAATTTCAACGGGTTTATTCGAAATTGCCCCTGTATTGCATACATATTACGCATATAATTGTTTTTATATATTGGTATTTTTGCATACTCATACTTAAGTCGAATGAAAAAGACACAACTACTTGCCATTATTCTTGCGCTGAATTTAGCCCTTTCAGCTCAAACTACATATTTTTTTCAAAACACAGCTTTATTCGACGATAAACGGGTTGATAATCTCCTTTCGTTGATGACCCTCGATGAAAAAGTCAATGCTCTTTCTACAAATCTGGGCGTTCCGCGTTTAGGTATCCGTAACACCGGACATTCAGAGGGCCTACATGGTATGGCACTCGGTGGTCCAGGCAACTGGGGTGACTTTTCTGCTGCTGGCCATATTCCTAAAACTTATCCTACAACAATTTTCCCTCAAGCTTATGGGTTAGGTGAAACTTGGGACCCGGGAGTTATTCAGCAAGTTGCCGATGTTGAAGCTACCGAGATCCGCTTTTATACACAAAACCCAAACCTGAATAAAGGAGGTCTTGTGATGCGTGCTCCGAATGCCGATTTAGCCCGTGACCCTCGGTGGGGGCGTACCGAAGAAAGTTACGGTGAAGATGCATTTCTGGCTTCACGTTTGACGGTGGCTTTTGTCAAAGGATTGCAGGGAAACGATCCGAAATACTGGAAGTCGGCTTCGCTCATGAAACATTTTCTGGCTAACAGCAACGAAGATGGTCGCGATTCGACTTCGTCGAATTTTGACGAACAACTTTTCCGCGAATATTATTCTTTTCCATTTTACAAAGGTATCACTGAAGGTGGTTCGCGTGCATTTATGGCTTCGTATAATGCATGGAATGGTATTCCGATGACCATAAACCCAGTATTGAAAAAGATTGCCCGTGATGAATGGGGAAATAACGGTATTATATGTACCGATGGAGGTGCACTTACTTTGCTGGTGAATGCGCACAAAGCATTCCCAACAATGACAGAAGGTGCAGCCGCAGTGGTGAAAGCTTCGGTGGGTCAATTTCTTGACAATTTCAAACCATATATCTACGAAGCTTTGAAAAAAGGTTTACTAAATGAAAAAGATATTGATGATGCTATTCGTGGAAATTTCTACGTGGCATTGAAACTTGGATTGCTGGATGCCGACCAAACAAAAGTTCCGTATGCTAACATCGGTGTAACCGATACCATATCACCTTGGAACAAACCCGAAACAAAAATCTTTGTTCGGAAAGTAACAGCTAAGTCAATTGTTCTATTGAAAAATAATTCGAATTTGTTGCCATTAAATAAATCGAAAATTAAATCAATTGCCGTTATCGGTCCACGGGCAGATGAAGTTTTGCTTGACTGGTATAGCGGAACACCACCTTATACCGTAACCATTTTACAAGGCATCAAGAATGCTGTAGGCAAGGATGTAAACGTATTTTATGCTTCGTCCGACCAAATGGACAAAGCAACCATGGCAGCCCAAAAGGCCGATGTGGCGATTGTTTGTGTAGGAAATCACCCGTATGGAACTGATGCACGTTGGATGTTTTCGCCAGTGCCGAGTGATGGACGTGAAGGAGTGGACCGCAAAGCAATAACATTGGAACAAGAAGACTTGGTGAAAGTAGTGATGCAGGCAAATCCTAAAACAGTCATGGTATTGGTGAGTAACTTTCCGTTTGCGATTAATTGGTCGCAGGAAAATGTACCAGCTATTTTACATGTTACCAACAATAGTCAGGAATTAGGTAACGGATTAGCAGATGTTATTTTTGGAGGCATCAATCCAGCTGGGCGTACCACACAAACCTGGGTGAAAAGTATTACCGACTTACCTCCGATGATGGACTACAACATTCGGCATGGTAGAACCTATCAATATTTTAAAGGTAAACCGCTTTATCCATTTGGGTTCGGATTGAGTTACACTTCGTTTGAGTATTCCATGTTGAAAACATCAAAACTGACCCTTTCTGATTCTATCATTGTGTCGATAAGTATAAAAAACACCGGTAAGCGAGATGGTGACGAAGTGGTTCAATTGTATATTTCTTATCCTGGCTCAAAAGTGGAACGTCCGATGAAACAATTGAAAGGGTTCAAACGGGTGTTTATTCCCGCCGGTGAATCGAAAACGGTAGAAATTCCGTTGAAAGCAGAAGATTTGGCGTATTGGAATGTAGAAAAGCACGCTTTTATCGTTGAAAAGAGGAACGTGAAGCTGATGGTTGGTAGTTCGTCAGCAGATATAAAACTGACAAAAATGCTATCCATAGTCCCTTAGGAGGAATAAAGACTGATTAAATATAAAATTAATATAATGTTTTCATAACCAAATTCTCTATTTCCCTTTAGGGACTAGGAGTTCTTTATTTTATACAAAATGAAAAAACAAATTATTTCCGCTTTGCTCTTGCTGGCTTCTAGTTGTTTGCAGCCTCTTATGGCACAACAGAAACGGCTTCTCGGTGATCCTGTGGACATGAGCCTTGACTTTAAGGATTTTCATAACACTTATTTCTTTGCCGATAAGTTGGCAAGTTTCGATCCAGCTACCGCCAAAGGAAAGATTAGTTGGAAACGGTCGTCACTTTATACCCGTCAGGCGTTTGATGTGAACACTATCTTGCCGCAAGATTTGACTATGCTTGATTTTCCGGGTGCAGCTTATCAACAAAATCCAGAATTGAGCTTTACAGTTGATTTTATTACTCCCCGGACTCTGCGTATTCGTATGTTGACAACTCCGGTAGAGCCAAAGCCTTTTGATTCGCCTATGTTGGTAAAAGAACCAGGTAAAGACAGCTCGTGGAAATACGCTAAAACAAAAACAGGTCATAGTTACACCAGCGCGTTTGGAAAATTGCTGATTGAAGTCAATCCATTCCGCATTGTATTGATGGATGCCAAAGGAAACCGTTTGACCGATACCTGGCGTTGGAACGATAATGATTCGTCGCAAGTGAAAATACTTCCTTTCAACTTCATTAAAAAAGGGGCAGATAACAGTCGTGAGATTAATCCGGTATTTTCATTATCTCCCAACGAAAAGATTTTTGGTTGCGGTGAATCGTTTACCAAATTGGACAAGCGCGGACAAAAAGTAAACTTATACGTTACCGATCCGCAAGGACCTGAAACCGACCAAATGTACAAGCCCATTCCATTTTTTATGAGTAACCGTGGTTACGGTATGTTTATGCATACTTCCGCCCCTGTCACCTGCGATTTTGGAAACACTTACGTAGGGGCCAATAAACTGTTTATGGGCGATGAAGCACTGGATTTATTCGTTTTCATCGGTGAGCCAAAAGATATTCTGAACGAATATACCGAAATCACCGGAAAAGCGCAGATGCCTCCGCTATGGTCATTCGGAACATGGATGAGCCGCATCACGTACTTTGAACAAAAAGAAGGATACAAAGTGGCAGCCAAGTTGCGTGAAAATAAAATCCCTGCCGATGTGATTCATTTCGATACCGGATGGTTCGAAACCGACTGGCAATGTGATTATAAATTTGCTCCATCGCGTTTCTCCGACCCGCAAAAGATGATCAATGATTTGAAAAAGGATGGTTTCCATATTTCGTTGTGGCAGCTTACCTATTTCACTCCAAAGAATAAGTTTTTTCCCGAAATTATCGACAAAAATCTGAATGTAAAGAATACAAAAGGTGAAATGCCTTACGAAGATGCCGTGCTCGATTTCTCCAATCCAAATACAGTGAAATGGTATCAGGATAAACTAGCCGGATTACTCAAAATGGGTGTGGGAGCCATTAAAGTGGATTTTGGCGAAGCCGCTCCACTGGATGGCATGTACGCATCGGGCCGCGGCGGTTGGTACGAGCATAATTTGTATCCATTACGTTATAACAAAGCGGTGGCCGAAGTTACCAAAGCTACAAATAACGAGAACATCATTTGGGCTCGTAGCGCATGGGCTGGCAGTCAACGTTATCCGTTGCACTGGGGTGGCGATGCTGCCAATAAAGATATTGCCATGGAATCGGAATTGCGCGGCGGGTTATCGTTCGGCTTAAGCGGGTTCTCGTTCTGGAGTCACGACATTGGCGGGTTCGTTCAATCGTCACCCGAAGCCTTATACCGTCGCTGGCTACCGTTCGGATTCCTGACTTCGCATAGCCGGGCACACGGAGCACCTCCCAAAGAACCCTGGTTGTACAATCAAAGTTTCGTGAAGGCATTCCGCGAAGCGGCCGAAATGAAATATAAACTGATGCCTTATGTATATGCCCAGGCTAAGAACTGTACCGAAAAAGGATTACCGATGGTGCGTGCGCTGTTTGTGGAATTTCCGAACGATCCCGGAGCCTGGACAGTGGATGATGCCTATTTGTTTGGTTCAGACATCTATGTAGCTCCATTGATGGAAAATACCAAAGGACGCCAAGTGTATTTACCCGGTGGAAAATGGATCGATTATCAAACAGGAAAAGCCTATAACCGCGGTTGGAATGACATTGAAGCCGGAGAAATCCCTTGTATCATTCTGGTGCGTAATGGAGCCGTGATTCCTCATGCTAAGCTTGCACAAAGTACCGATAAAATCGATTGGTCAAACATCGATCTAAATGTATATGGTGACGAACATACAGCTAATGGATTGGTATGCCTGCCAACGGATAATAAATTGGTGCAAGTGGAAGTTTCCAAAAAGGGAACGGCTTACGAGCTAGAGAAAGGTACGATTAAAGGGGTGAAATATCAGGTGAAATAACTCAATAAGCTACCTAAATGGACTTGCAAATTTTATATTTAGGAGAATAATTTTTATTCTCTGCAAAAAATGAACGCATGAAATTCAGATTTTTATCCATATTTTTTCTTTTCTCTAATATCATCGTTTCTGCTCAGATTTCAATGCCAAAAGTATTCAGCAACCACATGGTTCTGCAACGTGATATTGAAATTCCTGTTTGGGGAAATGCCCCGGCAGGGACAGAAATTACAATTCAGTTTGGAAATACCCAAACAAAAGGGACCACCGATGAAAACGGGAAATGGATGTTACATTTACCAAAGTTTAAAGCAGGCGGACCGTATAAATTTATCGTTTCCCAAACAGGAAAGTCCGAGCAGAAAATTGTGTTTGATGATGTGATGTGTGGTGATGTGTGGCTGGCTTCTGGTCAATCCAATATGGAACTTCAGGTTCAGCAAGCCAAAGATGCTGCTAAGGAAATAAAACAAGCCAACTATCCGAATATACGCTTCTTTTTTGTTCCCCATAATAAAAGTGTGAAGGTGGAAACTGACGTTTTGGATGGATCATGGTCTGTGTGCGATTCAGTGAACATAAAGACTGCATCTGCTGTTGCTTATTATTTTGCACGAAAAATCCATACAGATTTAAATGTTCCGATTGGGATATTGCAATCAACCTGGGGCGGAACACCGGTTGAGGCATGGACAAGTAAAGAAATGTTGCTGACTTCACCGATTACTCGTGATAAAGTTATTGCCAACGACACGGTAAATCCTACCCATTTCGTAAAAGACAGCCTCGATTTAATCCGTTTTTGGGATATCGTATATCATCCTAAAAGTAAAACGGAGAAAACCGTTATTCAATCGTCTTACGACGATTCGAAATGGACTGACGTAAAAATGCCTTCGGTGCTAAAAACTTCGGGTATTCCTTATTACGAGGGTATGATTTGGTTGCGCAAGGAAATTGAGCTTCCTGCATATTTCAACATAAAAAATGCAATGTTGCATCTTGGTCACCCTGAAATGAATTATACGGTTTATATAAATGGAAATGAGATTTGCAAAACAATCTGGAATGCCAATCCTATTCAAAATTTCTCCGTTCCGGCAAAATTTATACATAAGGGTAAAAACCTGCTGTCGGTACGCATGGCTTATCTTTGGGGAGGTGGCGGTTTCAATCCACCTGCTGAGGGAATGTTCCTTTCCGATAGAAACAACCAAATAAGCATTGCCGGAAACTGGAAATACATGAAAGACCTTGAGCCTGCTTTACCTAAGATTCATTACTATCAGTATTCTCCCACTTTCTTATACAATGCCATGATTCATCCAATATTGCCTTATGGGTTAAAAGGTTTCTTGTGGTATCAGGGCGAAGCCAACGACACATTAGCCTATAATTACCGTACCTTGTTTCCTATGATGATAACCGATTGGAGAATTCGCTGGCAACAAGGTTATCTTCCGTTTATATATGTTCAGCTACCTAACTACAAAAAGCGACAATCGGAACCAATGGAAAGCGAATGGGCTGAATTGCGCGAAGCTCAGGCAATGGCTTTAATACAACCAAAGACAGGAATGGTTTGTACTATCGATTTGGGTGAAGCCGAAAACATTCACCCAAAAAACAAACAGGATGTTGGTTTCAGATTGGCTTTACAAGCTGAAAAAATGGTTTATGAAAAGCAAGATATAGTTTCAGGGCCAACGTTCCGTAGTTTCGGAATTGAAGGTAATATTATCAGAATTTCATTTTCGAAAATTGGATCAGTACTAAAAACAAAAGATAATTCATTTCCACGCGAATTCACCATTGCCGGAGCAGACAAGAAGTTCTACAAGGCTGTTGCACAAATTCAGGGAAATGAAATAATTATTAGCTCCGACAAAGTAGCCAATCCGGTGGCCGTGCGATATGCGTGGAGCGATAATCCTGATTGTAACCTGATAAATGCCGAAGGATTCTCTGCTATACCTTTCAGAACTGATAATTGGAAAGGAATAACTCAAAAATAGAATCAAATTTATTACGTCTAAAAATTATAGATTACGAACAAACATGACAAAAAAGAATTTTCTCTCCATACTATTCATTTTCTCTGTGCTTACATCCTTTACACAGAATAAAGCTCAGCACTTTTTTCCTAAAAATGAATTAATGCCAATGGGAATATATTATTATCCTGAACATTGGAGCCAAACAGAATGGGAGCGTGACATAAAACATATTTCGGAAATGGGCTTTAAGTTCATTCATGTTGCTGAATTTGCGTGGATTGATATGGAGCCCGAAGAAGGAAAATATAACTTTGCGTGGTTGGATAAGGTAATTGATTTGGCGGCTAAATATAAACTGAAGGTTATCCTTGGAACTCCTACCGCCATTATGCCTGTATGGATGGGAATCAAATACCCTGAAGTTTACCTGATGGATGCCAGTTACCAACGTGCAGAACATGGAACACGTGCTCAGGAATCTATTTCAAATAAAGATTACCGCCGCTTATCGGTAGAAATTATCAGCGAATTAGGAAAACGTTACGGTCGGAATCCAAATGTCTGGGGATGGCAACTCGATAATGAACCGGAAGCCAAAGCCGATTACAGCCCCGCAGCTCAACAAGCATTTCGCGTGTGGTTACAACAAAAATATTCGACTATTGCCAATCTGAATAACGCTTGGGGAACCGCCTTCTGGAGCCAGACCTACAGCAACTTTGATCAGATAAAAGTTGCCAATGCCTCTTTAGTGGGTTGGTGGGGAACCAATCCGCACGCATTACTCGATTTCAAACGTTTTACTGCCGATACACAAGCCGCATTTCTCGATTTACAAGCCGAAACATTGCGTACGCTTATTGATGGGAATCAATTTATCACAACCAATTATACCGGATGGAGCCCGCAAGCTGACCCACGCCGTTCAGTAAAAATTGATTTTCCTTCGTATACTATATATCCGAATGGTGGAACTGCAAATTTAGGTGACCAAGGTTTCCGTTTGGGCGATAACCGCCAGATGTCATTTGCACCCGATTTCCAACGTCCGTTCCGCGGGGTAACGGGAGTGATGGAACTTCAACCCGGACAGGTAAATTGGGCAGGTATTAATTCGTTGTTATTTCCTGGAACGTTGCGCATGTGGTTGTACCATTCATTTGGTTCGGGCTGTTCGTTTGCCTGCTCGTATCGTTACCGTCAGATCAATTATGGTTCGGAACAATATCATGGAGCTGTTATGAAACTCGATGGTGTTACGCTTTCGCAAGGAGGTAAAGACTATGAGCAGGTAATGAAAGAAATGAAGTATCTTTGTAAAGCGTATGACTCCAAAGCTCTGTATCCGGCTAAACTGGCTGCGCGAAAAACGGCTTTACTTTGGAACTATGATAACTTCTGGAGTCTGGAGCGCCAGAAACAAAACAACCAGTGGGACACCCGCCGATTCTTCCAAAACTACCTGGAAATAGCAAAATCGTTTGGTGCACCCACCGATATTGTGTATGAAAACGATGATCTGTCGAGTTATAAAGTGGTCATTGCACCGGCTTACGAGTTAGTAGATTCTGCCTTAGTTCAAAAATGGGTGAGTTATGTCAAGCAAGGAGGAAATCTGGTATTGACAGTTCGTACTGGTGTGAAAAACCGCTGGGGACATCTTTTTCATTCTTCGTGGGCAGGACCAATTTATCCGTTGATTGATGCAACCATTAGTGATTTTGATCAAATAGGAAACAATAAAGCAGGAAAAATTGATTATCAGTCGAAAACATACGGTTGGAACAAGTGGGGCGATTTAATTACAGCCAATAAACCTGCCAACGAATTGGCACATTATGCCGATCAGTTTTATGCCGGAAAAGCGGCCGTGGTAACGAATAAAATCGGCAAAGGAACGGTAACGTATATTGGTATAGATACCGACGATTTGCAACTGGAACGTGACGTGCTACGCAAAGTCTATGAACAAGCCGGAACAACCACAGAAAATTATCCCGAAGGAATTTATGTGCAATGGCGCGATGGTTTTTGGGTAGCAGTAAATTATACTTCGAATGACTACACGCTTAACTTACCTGCTAATGCTAAGATCATTTTGGGAGAAAAACTGTTGAAGTCACCGGGCGTAACAGTGTGGAAAGAATAAATTCAATGAAAACCTCATATAATACTCGATGAAAAAAGTAACATTAATTGTCATTGCCTGTTTCCTTTGGCTTGGAAATTATTTGCAGGCACAGTCCGACCATATTTTATGGTACAATAAACCTGCACAGTATTTTGAAGAAAGTCTGGTGCTCGGAAATGGAAAAATGGGAGCATCTGTTTTTGGCGGTATTAACTCCGACCAGATTTATTTAAACGATGCTACGCTCTGGGCCGGTGGACCGGTGAATGCAAACATGCTTCCCGAAGGATACAAAAATCTACCTGCTATTAGAGAGGCTTTAAAAAATGAAGATTATAAACTGGCTGACCAGCTTAACCGTAAGCTTCAGGGAACCTATTCTAATTCGTATGCACCACTTGGCACGCTGTTTCTGAATTTTAAAAACAGCGGTACTCCTACTAAATATTACCGTGAATTAAATATCGCAAATGCAATTTCGAAAGTAGTGTATGAAATTGATGCTGTAAAATATACCCGCGAGTATTTTATTTCGAATCCTGACAAAGTGATGGTAATCAAACTTAGCAGTAGTAAAAAGGGAGCATTGAATTTTGATGTAAAGTTTGAAAGTTTGCTAAAATACAAGACATTTTCCATAGATAAGACGCTAATCGCAAGAGGTTATGCTCCTGTTCTGGCTAAACCGAATTATGTGGACAATACTGTTGTCTTTGATGAAACAAAAGGTACCCGCTTTTCTTCTTTAATGCAAATAAAAAACATGGATGGTGATGTGAAAGTGACCGATAGCACGTTGGTGTTCAGAAACGGAACAGAAGCAATTGTCTTTGTTTCTGTTGCCACCAGTTTTAATGGTTTTGATAAAAATCCGGCGACCAACGGATTGAACAATCAGAAAATAGCTTCTGATCAATTGGCAAAAGCATGTTCAAAGACAATAACAGATTTGAGAGAAGCACATTTGGCCGATTACCATAAGTTCTTTAATCGCGTAAGTTTAAATCTGGGAGCAACCACAGCACCGAACCTCCCTACCGACGAACGTCTGCGACGTTATGCCGAAGGCAAAGAAGACAAAAATCTGGAAATACTTTACTTCCAATATGGACGCTATCTGTTGATCAGCAGTTCGCGTACGTTGGGAGTTCCGGCTAACCTGCAGGGAATTTGGAATCCCTACCTGCGTCCACCCTGGAGCAGTAACTATACCACCAATATCAATGCCGAAGAGAACTACTGGCTGGCCGAAAATACGAATCTTTCCGAGATGCATCTCCCGTTGCTGAGTTTTATTAAAAACGTTTCGGAGACAGGTAAAGTTACTGCCAAGACATTTTATGGTGCCAACGGTTGGGTAGCATGTCACAACAGCGACATCTGGGCTATGAGTAATCCGGTGGGTGACTTTGGTCACGACGATCCGGTTTGGGCTTGTTGGAACATGGGTGGCGCGTGGTTAAGTACGCATCTTTGGGAACATTACTTGTTCACCCAAGATAAAAACTATCTGAAAAACGAAGCTTATGACATTATGCGTGGTGCGGCTCAGTTTTGCATCGAGTGGCTGGTCGAAGACAAAGAAGGCAAACTAATTACATCACCCTCTACATCGCCCGAAAATAAATTTGTTACACCTGAAGGATATACCGGTGCGACTTTTTACGGAGGAACAGCCGATTTAGCAATGATTCGTGCTTGTTTGATGCAGATAATCGAAGCATCCAAACTATTGAATATCGACGCTGAATTTCGTGCTAAAGCTGAAAGTACTCTGGCACGTTTACACCCTTATAAAATTGGCAAAAAAGGAAATTTACAAGAATGGTATTACGATTGGGACGATCAGGATCCGCAACACCGTCATCAATCGCACTTGTTTGGATTATTCCCGGGCAATCATATCACTCCTGCTACTACGCCTGAGTTGGCCAATGCTTGTCGCAAAACATTAGAAATAAAAGGTGACGAAACAACCGGTTGGTCGAAAGGCTGGCGTATTAATCTTTGGGCACGATTAGGTGACGGTAATCACGCTTACAAAATGTATCGTGAATTATTACGGTATGTTGACCCTGATGGAGTAAAAGACAGTAAACACCGCGGTGGAGGTACTTATCCTAATCTTTTTGATGCTCATCCACCGTTCCAAATTGACGGGAACTTTGGCGGCGCAGCAGCAGTTGCCGAAATGTTGGTACAGTCTACAGAGACACAAATAACTTTATTGCCGGCCTTGTCGGATGCATGGAGCGAAGGATCGGTAAGCGGCATCTGTGCCCGTGGCGGTTTTGTGGTGTCGATGGATTGGGTAAATAAAACACCGAAAACGGTCACAATCTTGTCCAAAACAGGAGGAAAAACGATTTTAGTTTGTGGCAACAAACTAAAATCGGTAACATTGGCCAAAGGGCAGACGGTGAAATTGAAGTGGTAAAGTTTTAAAAACAGGTTTACAATAGTATATGATAATTTAGCCCTGAGTTATAAAAAAACAGTAATCTATTAAATAAACAAAATGGAAAAACTAATTTCATGTTGTGGCTTAGATTGTGCCACCTGCAATGCAAAAATTGCAACTGATACAAATGATAATGATTTGCGAAGAAAAACAGCCGAAGAATGGTCTACCATGAACAAAGCAATCATTACCGCTGAAATGATAAATTGCAATGGCTGCCGGACGACCGGTGTCCATTTCGGTTATTGTGATATCTGCGACATAAGGAATTGTGTGAAGGAAAAAGCATTCGAAACCTGTGGCGACTGTACTGAAATGAGTTCTTGTAAGAAAGTTGAAGCAGTTCATCAATATGAACCGAAAGCAATAACGAATTTACAGTTGCTCAAGAATTAATAAAAAGATAATTAAATTTATAGCATAGATAGTATTAAATGAAAAAAATGAAAACAGCCTTGTTCTGCCTGGTCTTAGGTTCAGGACTTCAAACCTATGGGCAAACAAAGAAACCGATTTACTTAGATAATTCGCAACCTATTGAAAGGCGTGTAGAAGATGCTTTGTCGCACATGACTTTGGAGGAAAAAGTGGCGTTGTGTCATGCCCAGTCTAAATTCAGTTCACACGGTGTACCCCGTTTGGGAATCCCGGAAATATGGATGAGTGACGGTCCTCACGGAGTGCGCGAAGAAATCCAGTGGGACTCATGGGGAAATGCCGGTTTCACCAATGATTCCTGCACTGCTTACCCGGCATTAACTTGTCTTGCTGCTACTTTCAATCCGGAAATGTCATATGCCTATGGTGTAGCCATTGGTGAAGAGGCCCGTTATCGCCGGAAAGATGTTTTGCTGGGGCCCGGTGTAAATATTTATCGTACGCCAATGAATGGTCGTAACTTCGAGTACATGGGCGAAGATCCGTATCTGGCTTCGGTAATGGTAGTGCCTTACATCAAAGGAGTACAGCAAAACGGTGTGGCAGCCTGTGTAAAACATTTCGCGTTGAACAACCAGGAAGAATGGCGCGGACATATCAACGTGAACCTGAGCGACCGTGCCTTGTTCGAAATCTATTTGCCGGCTTTTAAAGCGGCAGTGGAAGAAGGAAAAGTATGGTCTATTATGGGTTCGTACAATCAACTTCGCGGACAACATTGTTGTCATAATGATTTGTTACTAAACAAAATTTTGAAAACTGACTGGCAATTTGACGGAGCAGTGGTTACCGACTGGGGCGGAGCGCACGATACGAAACAAGCTGCGTTGAACGGACTCGACATTGAAATGGGAAGTTATACCAATGGACTTTCGTCAAAAGCGAAATTCGGTTACGACGATTATTATCTGGCAAAACCATTCCTTGATTTATTAAAAAAAGGAGAAGTCCCTGTTTCTGTTGTAGATGACAAAGCCCGTCGGGTGTTGCGGTTGATTTTCCGTACTGCTATGACTCCAAATCGCCCTTATGGTCGCTTTGTTTGTGAAGACCACAGCACAACTGCCCGCAAGGTAGCCGAAGAAGGTATTGTGTTGTTGAAAAATGACAAGCAATTTTTTCCGATTCCAACGGGAAAGTATAAGAAGATTGCCATTATTGGCGAAAACGCAACACGCAGTGTAACCGAAGGAGGAGGATCGTCTACTCTGAAGGTAAAATACGAAGTTTCACCGTTGGATGGCTTTATTGCTAAATATGGAAAAGATCATGTTGTTTACAGCATGGGATATGCTTCCGGCCCGTCATTGTACGATCGTGAAGAACCTTCGAAACTAAATGCCGATTCATTGATAAAAGCTGCGGTGGAAACGGCTAAAAATACCGATATAGTGTATTTTGTCGGTGGATTGAATAAAAATCATTTTCAGGATGCAGAAGGTGGCGACCGTAAAAGCTACAGTTTACCTTTCGGTCAGGATAAATTGATTGAAGCCATTCTGAAAGTAAATAAAAATGTGGCGGTAATTCTGATAAGCGGCAATGCCGTGGCTATGCCGTGGGTGAAAGATGTTCCGGCTATTGTACAAACATGGTATCTGGGTTCCGAAGGTGGAAATGCCATTGCCGACGTACTTAGTGGTGTGGTTAATCCTTCGGGCAAGTTGCCATTCTCTTTTCCCAAAAAACTGGAAGATAATGCTGCACATTCGTTCGGAAAAATCTCTTATCCAGGCGATAGCATCAACGAATACTACAAAGAAGATATTCTGGTAGGTTACCGCTGGTTCGATACCAAGAAAATTGCTCCGCAGTTTGCTTTCGGTTACGGACTTTCGTATACTACTTTCGAATATGGAAAAATCATGACCGACAAAACTGCGTATAAGGCTGACGAAACTATTAAAGTATCGTTTACGTTGAAAAATACCGGAAAGGTGGATGGTGCGGAAGCCGTTCAGGTATACGCATCGCAACCGAAAGCATCGGTGATGCGTCCTGCCAAAGAATTGAAAGCATTCAAAAAGGTATTCCTTAAGGCTGGCGAAACCCAAACCGTGACATTGGAAGTAAAAGTAAAAGATCTGGCTTTCTACAACGAAAAAACCATGTCGTGGATCGTGGAACCGGGAGAATTTGTACTGCGCAACGCAGCCTCTTCTGCCGAAGTGAAAAGCAGTGTAGCAATTCTGGTGAAATAAATTATCTTATTCGGAGTGCAACTCTAAGTCGCCCTCCGAATAGAGAAAAAAGAAAGAAACAGCCCAGAAGCAACGAAGCTTCCGGGCTATTTCTTTTTACTGAGGATAATGTCTTTATTCTTCTTTTTTATCTTTTCTGTATTTCATTTCGATAAGAAAAGCAATCAGTAAACCTAAGCCTCCAAATAATAATACACATGCACCATAAATAACTCCGGCAGTCTCACGGTTATCAAAGTTACTTGAAGTAAAGCCTGCCAAGGTACCATAGCAGATAAAATATCCGATAAGTAACCCCAATCCCACACCAAGCAACAAACAAGCGATTTTCAGTGTTCCAAAAGCACCTGTTCCCTCAAATTTAAACGGGAATGAAAACTTGTTTTCGATCATCGAAGGATCAAATTTCTCTCCGATTTTTTCAATAATAGTCAACCGTTCTTTTTTGCGGACAAATAAATCAAACAATCTGTAAATGCCAAGGGTTATTATTCCAACAACCAATGGAGCGGTAATAAAGTCCATCATAATTTCTTTGTTTTTAAAATAAATAATTTCTTTCTTTGTACTGTTTGACGCTGCTACCTGAAATTGGTTACACAAGCTGTTGTCCTTTTTTTTATTTTTGAAATATCTGTAACCAAACTGCAACGATTGCGTCTATAAAAACAGATGGATAATCAGGAAGAAATAAACTATATAAAGCGGATACTGGATGCAGGAGAAACGAATTTGTTTTCGTATTTCCTGAATCGTTATAGTAATTCTATTTATTCGTTGATTCTGCGGATTGTTCCGACTAAAGAAGATGCCGAGGAACTGACTCAGGATACTTTTTTGAAAGCATACCGTAAGCTGGATACTTTTAAAGGCGATTGCAGCTTCTCCACCTGGTTATTTCGGATTGGATACAATACAGCAATTTCGTTTGTACGAAAGCGAAAGATCATTTTTCCTGTAATTGACGAAAATTTGCTGGCAAATGTGCCTGACGAAGCGGTGAAAACTATTTTCGACAAAGATGATGACGAAAGTATGCTTCAACAATTGGAAGTGGCAATAGAAAAATTGAATGCCGAAGAAAAAGCCCTGATAACACTTTATTATATGGAAGAAAAGCCGGTAGCCGAATTGGCTATCGTTTTGGAACTGACTCCGGAAAATGTAAAAGTGAAACTGTTTAGAGTAAGAAAAAAATTATACGTATTAATGAATAGTCAAAACTTATGAAACAAGATAAAGCCCTGATAAAAATCTTGAAATCGCAAAAGGATGAGAAGCTTCCTACAGATTTCAATGCCCGCATGATGACTCAAATATACCTTGTGTCCGCAGCACGTAAAAAGCGGAGCATGGTATTATCTTATATACTTATCTCGACTGTATCCATAAGTTTGATTTTACTGGCTACTTATTTATTGAAAGACCATCTGTCATTCAATTTCAGCTTTCGCATACCGGCATCTTTTTTCAGTCCACAATCCAAAACTATTTTCGGGTTCAGTGTATATATTGCCTCGCTGATATTGCTGCTTATGATTATTGATAGATTCTTCCGAAATATGCATGAGAAAAAACGAATGGGAAAAAGTTAGCTACCCGCTTGTTTTTTATTTCAATAAATGGTATCAAAATGGAGAAATAATATTTCGTAACTTTGCGGCGGTATAATAAAAGGTGACCTATGTTTGGTAGATTATTTAAGAGTGACGCATTTACAGCTGTTCGGAATAGCAATTTCAGGTATTTTCTCGGGTATCGTTTCTTTATGACTATGGCTACACTTATGCAATCGGTGATTGTGAGTTGGCATATGTATTTTCTCACTAAAAACGTGGTGTGGTTAGGCATGATCGGGTTGGTGGAAGTAATTCCGCAAATTTCCATTTCTCTTTTTGCCGGACATTATGTTGACTTGTGGGACAGAAAAAAAATAGTCAGGAACTCAACACTTATCCTGTTGTGCGGTTCTTCTATTCTTGCTCTTTACAGTATTGAATCTTTTCATTCTTATCAACATCTGGGGATCTGGCCTATCTTTGTCACCATATTCCTTACCGGACTGTCGCGAGGTATACTGATGCCTGCTCATACTGCTTTGATTGGCCAATTAGTAGACAAAAAAGATTATGCCAATGCGGCTACCTGGAGTAGCGCCAACTGGCAAATAGGTGCTGTTATGGGACCGGCTCTGGGAGGTTTGATTTATGGATTCTCCACCATCACGGTGGCTTATTGTTCCATTATGACTATTTACCTGATTTCGCTGTATATGATCAGCCGCGTGCAAATAAAACACATTGTCAGAGCTGTGCAAACAGAAGGAGAAGATATTTTCAGTCGCATTCGCGAAGGCATCCGCTTTGTAATGAAATCACCGGAATTATTGGGAGCTTTTTCGCTCGACATGTTTGCCGTATTATTCGGAGGCGCAGTAGCCATGCTTCCGGTTTTCGCATCGGATGTATTGCATGTAGGCCCCGAAGGACTCGGATTACTACGGGCCTGCCCCGCTGTGGGAGCTATTATGATGTCATTCTTCCTGATGTTTTATCCTCCGGTAAAAAACAGTGGTAAAACCTTGTTGCTTGCCGTATCAGCATTCGGATTGTGTATGATTGGTTTTGCTTTTTCGCATAATTTCTGGTTATCGGCTTCTCTTTTACTGCTGAGTGGCTTATTCGACAATGTCAGTGTGGTTATCCGGGGTACTATCCTACAACTTTACACTCCGGAGCACATGCGCGGACGAGTAGCTTCGGTGAATAGTATTTTTATCGGATCGTCAAACGAGTTGGGAGCCTTCGAATCGGGAATGACTGCTAAACTCATGGGCTTGATTCCTTCGGTAGCGTTTGGTGGTATCATGACCTTGATTGTTGTGGGTACCACAGCCAGGATAAATCCGGTGTTACGAAAATTATCAATCAAATAGCCATTCATTTTAGTTCATTATTTATTCTCAATCAGCAAATCAACTATTCTGTTGAGCTGATTCACGTTATTGCTTACAAAGGTTTTGCCGGCTTCTTCCAGCGCTCGCATGTTTTCGGGCGTGGCCATATCCATAGCACTGCTGGCTGTGCCTACCGTTGGTTCGAGCCGGAAGTAGTTAGCCAGATTAGCCGGATCGACGGCGCCGAACATCTGACTGAGTTCGTAATGTACCGTTTCCGAATTGCCGGACATCAGAATGTCTATCAGCGGCCGAAGCCATCCTACCACACCCCATCGTTTGGCTTTCCGGTAAAGATAAGCATCTCCATGCGAACCGGTGCCGATGGATACAAGTACCATCTCGGTGGCCGTGGGATAATCGGCTTTGCCTGCACATTCGGGCAGGCTGCTGAATTTTATGGTTCGCGCCTCGGCATAGGCACACATCGACGGGTTATTGGCAAATATCCCCCCATCAACCAGATAAAGTGGATCCCCATAGGTAGAATGAATCTGAGCCGGTTTAAAATAAGTAGGCGCTGCCGAGGTGGAGCGGGCAATATCGCGCAGCAGAAAGTCGCGGGTTTCGCTTT
>Ga0302163_10000066_pt1 | contig 25694 bp, 18 predicted proteins | sample I_Fen_E2_3_FD_193497 | JGI IMG/M metagenome (GOLD analysis project Ga0302163, IMG submission 193497) | Peat permafrost microbial communities from Stordalen Mire near Abisko, Sweden - I_Fen_E2_3 | ecosystem: Environmental > Terrestrial > Soil > Wetlands > Permafrost | place: Sweden: Abisko...
TCGACGTGCTGCACGAGTTGCGCGCGATTTGTGGCGACGAGAACGCGCGCGAGCGGCCGGTCGGCGGAGTGTACGTTAGCCCGGCGACAGCGGAGGAAGTGGCGGCGGTGTTGCGCCTGGCGAATGAGCGCCGACTCAGCGTTGGGTGTTCCGGAGGTTCGACCGAATTCAACGCCACGAAGTTGCACGTCGATATCGTATTGCACACCAACCGGCTGACGGAGGTGGAGCACTACGACCATGCCGATCTCACCGTTGGTATCGGAGCGGGGACAACGATAGCTCAGTTAAACGCGATGGTCGGCTGCGACCAATTGTTATTCGGCGGAGACCCGTCGCTTCCGGAGCGCTGCACTGTAGGTGGATTGCTGGCCACGGCGGCTCACGGGCCGATGCGCCACGGGTTTGGCGGAGTTCGCGATTACTGCATTGGTGTCCGGTTTGTGACCGGAGATGCCCGCAGGGCCAAGGGTGGTGGGCGGGTCGTCAAGAATGTGGCGGGCTACGACCTGATGAAATTGCTCATCGGTAGCTACGGAACGCTGGCTGTCATCACCTCGGCGAGTTTCAAGCTTTTTCCGGCACCGCGGCAGACACGAACTTTCCTGGCTGAATTTGCGACAGCGAAAGAGGCGTTGAGTTTTCGCGATCTGCTGATGCGATCTCCGCTTTCGCCCATGTGTCTGGAATTGGTGTCGCCCAGTGCGCGCAAGATAATGCGGCCGGAAATGGAACAGGACGCTTGGGTGATGTGCGTGCGGGCGGCGGGCAGCGACGCGGTGCTGGCGCGATATCGCAAGGAATTGGGATCGGCGGTGACTCGCCAGTTGGAAAGTGATGGCGAGATCAAGATGTGGCGCGCGATCGGAGACTTCGCGGTGGCCTCTGCGCTCAGGCATTTCCACGTCAATGTGCGGTCGAGCGACGTCCTCAGCGCCGTGGACACGTTGAATTCAATTGCAGGCATGGCGGGAATCGACCTCGGCGTGATCGGGCGCGTGGGAATTGGCCATCTGTTGGTAGCTGTACTGGGTGCCACGACCGAGGCATCCGCAGGAATCGATGCATTGATCAGCGTGCTGCACACTCGCTTTACCGATATCGGCATCAAGGTCGAAGGTGCGTCGAATCCTTGGCCGATTCCGCCCATGAACCTGGGTAGCATGCGAGCGGTCAAGCAGGCCCTCGACCCGAATAACGTTCTGCGTGGTAGGCAGATCTCGTGAGAAGCCCAGCGGTAGTGACGCAGACACCGCGCTCGAACTTCTCTCCGCACGAAAGGCCGTCATGGGATCTATATTCGCGCTGCGTGCACTGCGGGCTGTGTCTCGACCAGTGTCCTACCTACCGCGCGCTGGGTACCGAGATGGACTCGCCGCGCGGCCGCATCTACCAGATCGTCCAGGTGGACGCCGGGAGGCTGGCATTGAGCGATTCGTTTGTAACGCACATTGATCGCTGCCTCGGTTGCCTGAATTGCCAGACGGCGTGTCCTTCGGGTGTGGCATACGGGAGCTTGCTGGAGCGGGCGCGAGCGCAAATTGCAGAAAACTATCGGAGGCCCTGGCTGACGACAAAGGTGCGCGGGCATTTCTATGCAGACATCCTGCCGTCGTTTACCGCTCTCGCGCGCCATGCGCGGTTCTTGCGCTTCTATCAACGGTCGGGTTTGCAGTCGCTGGCACGAGCTACGGGAATCTTGAAGCTGCTCGGGATGGCGGAGTTGGATGCGCTGTCGCCGCGCATCGACAGCGAGTTTTCTTTCGCCGATTTGGGGCATGTGTTTCCGGCTGAAGGTGAGCGCCGCGGCCGGGTAGCACTACTGATTGGATGTGTGGCCAGCGTGGCGTTCGCAGAATTGAATCGTGCCACGATCCGAGTGCTAACGAAGAACGGCATCGAAGTGCATGTGCCGGAGAAACAGTCCTGTTGCGGAGCTCTGCAACTACACGCGGGACTGGTGGATCTGGCGCGCGAACAGGCGCGACGTAATATTGCTGCCATGCTCAGCCCAGAGTTCGATGCCATTGTGACCAACGCGGCAGGGTGCGGCTCGACGCTGAAGGAATACGCGGCGCTGCTGCACGAGGACCCTATCTTTGCTGCTCGGGCGCAGGAATTCACTACGAAGGTGCGGGACATCAACGAGTATCTGGCAGACGTCGGGTTACGAGAACCAAAGAACAAGCTGAATCTGCGGGTCACTTACCAGGATTCATGTCACTTGGCGCATGCGCAGGGAGTGCGCAGCGCACCTCGGCAGTTGCTCCAACACGTCGGTGCGGACGTTGTGGAGTCTCCGCGTGCGGACTCGTGCTGCGGAAGTGCGGGCGTATACAACGTGGTACAAAACGAAATCTCGATGAAGGTGCTCGACGAGAAGATGGGTTACGTGGCCAGCGTCGACCCGGACGTCATCGCTACCGCCAACGTGGGTTGCATGCTGCAGTTTCGTGCCGGAGTCGAGCGCAGCAAGATGAACGTGCGCGTAGCCCACGTCGTCGAATTGCTCGACGAAGCGTATTGACTCATCCTCCCGCACTCTGGGCAACGGCTATCGTGCCTGAATCGCTTCGCGCAAAACGCCAGTGAGTTCGGCGGGATCTTCAATCGGCGGACGGCAGGCAAAGTTCGTGCACACCACCGCGATCGATTTCTTCTCCCGCAATCCAGGTATATTTGGGATTGTTTCCGCCAGCACGGGCGGCAGGTTCTGCGCAATCGCCTCGCTGTCGGTGAGATGAACGACTGACAGGTTCACTGCATAAGGAGCTGACGCTGCTTTTAGCAGTTCCTCGGCATTTTCGTCTTCGCCGATGACAACCACCTGTGTGTGCGGCCGGGCCAGCCAGGAGGCGGCAAGGCCGTAAGTACCGGCGTAAATCCCGAACTGCTCCGCGACGCCGGCAAACACCTCAACAGTGTCCTCTGCCTTGGCGAGATACTTGGCGTCGTTCGTGTAAGCGTGCAAGCGAAGCAGGGCAATAGCCGCGCACGGATTCCCCGCCGGCGTCGGCGCGTCCTGATACGGTTTGCGTTGTGCGGAGAGTGCGCCAAGCTTCGCCGCGCCGTCGGGCGAGTCTTCGGTGTCGAAGAATCCGCCAGACGTTGGATCGGCAAAGCGGCGAATCATTTCGTCGGCAATCCGCTGGGCAAAGCGGAAGTAACTGAAGTCGCCGCTGATTTCATACGCGTCCACACAGGCGATGGCTGTATATGCGTAGTCGTCTAGCATTCCAGGGATGAATTTCTTCTGAGCTGAGGGCTCGCTGTACACGATGACATGGGAAAGTCCGCGGTCAGCGGCCCAGGCTTCGGCGAGAATGCGATCAAGCGAGCGCAGGGCAAAGTGGCGCACGTCGGACCTGCGAGTAACCCGCGCATACTGCAGATAGGCTGAAATGCACAGCGCGTTCCAGTTCGTGTAAATGGTCTGGTCGATGAATGGAGTCGCACGCTTTAGCCTCTCGGTATTGAGCTTGGCACGCGCAATGGCGAGTAAGTCGAGGACATCCCTGACGTCGCGTCCCATCTTGCCGGCGATTTCATCCGCCAGCATGCTGACCCAGAGAACATTCTTTGCGAGGTTGTGGTGCATTTCGCCGGTTTCGCCGATGTCGAAGTGCAGCGCTATGGCTTGAAACTCGTCGGGACTCAACACCGCCTTGGCTTCGTCGGCGGTCCAGGTGAAGTAGTCGCCGTCGTCGGCAAGATTGATGTCGGCATCTTGCGAGGCATAGAAGCCGCCGTGTGCGCGATCGCTCAACCATTCGTCCATCCATCGCACAATATCGCCCGCTACACGAAGATAGTGCTCGTAACCAAGCGCCTGGTAGGCGTGCACGTAGTTCTTTAACAACTCGGAGTTGTCGTATGACATCTTCTCGAAATGCGGCACGATCCACTGCTCGTCAACCGAATAGCGGTGAAAGCCGCCGCCGAGTTGGTCATACATGCCACCCTTCGACATCTTGGTTAGCGTGGTGGTGACAACTGTAGCCACGCGTTCCTCGCGAGTTCGTGCATACCAGTCCAGCAGAAGGTCAATGGCCGAAGCGTGCGGAAATTTTGGCGCGCCGCCGAATCCACCATTCCTTTCGTCAAAGATTGCGACGGCCGACTGCACCATGACGCCAACGATGCGGGGCGAAAAGTCGGCGTGGCGTCCGGCAAAGCCTTCGGCGTTCGCCAGCATGTTCATGGTTTCGTCGGCGGACTTCACCACCTCGTCGCGACGCTCGCGGTACGCCTCGGCAATCGCCAGTAGGATTTTCTGAAAGCTGGGACGGCCATAGCGATCGTCGGGAGGGAAGTAGGTACCGCCGTAAAACGGCTTGCCTTCGGGAGTGAGAAACACCGTGAGAGGCCAGCCTCCGGTGCCGGAGATGGCCGATACCGCCAGCTGGTAGCGGCTGTCCACATCAGGGCGCTCGTCACGATCGACCTTTACGGCGATAAATTCCCGGTTGATGATTTCGGCGATGGCGCTGCTTTCGTAAGACTCGCGGTCCATCACGTGACACCAGTGGCACCACACCGCGCCAATATCGAGCAGCACGGGTTTGCCGTCGCGCTGGGCGGCGGCGAATGCCTCATCGCCCCACTCATTCCACTGGATGGGCTGGTGCATGGCCGAGCGCAAATAGGCCGAAGAAGCCCGGGAGAGCGCGTTCAAAGCGTCACTCATAAGGGTTCAGTCTAACAGGGGCTTGTGCGCCGAACTCCTTGCAGCTTGTCGCAATTAACGTGCGCAATGCAAGACCGGCACGTCAAGAACACGTTGCATTTGATAACCTGAACAGACGCCACTCGCAGCCGGCGCCTGCCGGACGCACATTTCACAAGTCTTGGGAGAGTATCGATGTCAAAGCAAGACGCACTGGCTCGTATCAACCAAGGCGTGGCGAAGTTTCAATCCGAGATTTTCCCGGCCCAAAGGGAAATGTTCGAGCGCCTGCAACTCGGGCAGGAGCCCCTCGCGCTGTTCATCACCTGCGCAGATTCCCGCGTCAATCCCAACCTGGTCACGCAAACGAGCCCGGGAGAAATTTTCATCGAACGCAATCCCGGCAATATGGTCCCGCCGTACGTGGAATTTGTCGGCGGTGTAACTGCCGGCGTGGAATACGCCGTGCTGGTCCTCAAGGTACCCGTGATCGTGATTTGCGGTCACACCGATTGTGGCGTGATGAAAGCGTTGTTGAATCCCGAAGGGGTTGAGGACATGCCCGGCGTGCGGCATTGGATGAGCCACGGCTTCGCCGCCCGCAATCGCATGCTGAACAGATACGGCAAGTGTCCAGAGGCTGACCAGCTCCGGCACTTGACTGAGCTCAATGTGTTGGAGCAGATTGAGCACCTGAAAACACATCCCAGCGTGCGCTCGCGACTCGACGGCGACGAGATTGAGATTCGTGGATGGGTGTACGACATCGGCACCGGCTCGGTGCGAGAGCACAACCCTGCCACGCGCAGCTTCGAGAGCCTGGCTGCCGTCGGTTAGCGCCTTACTTGGCTATGAAGATCGCAACGCTGCGCGCCGTCACCGGGTAGCTCTTCTGTGATCGCAGCGCGAATTCCTTGCCTTCCTCGGCAATGTCCAGCGGAGACGCCTTCGCGGTGTCAACCAGCCGGAACCACTTTCGCTTGCCAATATCAGGTAGCTCGAACGTCGCATTTTCCCAATGAGCGTGCGCGATAAAATGCAAGTCGTCGCGTAGGCCGTCGGGATGAAGCTGCGTCCACTGCATGGCGATGGACCGCGATTCTGGGTTCCAGTCGGCCGACTGGAGCTGGGTTCCGTGCCAGGTTACATGGAATCCAGTGGCGCCATCCAGCGCAAATGTTTTTCGGCGCAACATAGGACTGCGCTTGCGGAAGGCAATCATGAGTTGGAAGAAACGTACGAGACCGGCGTTTTGCTGGGTGAGTTCCCAGTCGATCCAGCTGATGCCGTTGTCCTGGCAATAGGCGTTGTTATTGCCCTGCTGAGTCCGGCCCATCTCGTCGCCCGATAACAGCATGGGTACGCCGTGCGAGAAAAGCAGAATGGCCGCGAAGTTCTTGCGTTGACGCGCGCGCAATGTTTCGATGGCAGGGTCAGTAGAAGGCCCTTCTACACCGCAGTTCCAGCTTAGATTTGTGTCGTTGCCGTCCTGATTGTTCTCGCCGTTGGGCAGGTTGTGCTTCTCGTTGTACGACACCAGGTCACTGAGCGTGAAGCCGTCGTGGCAAGTCACAAAGTTGATACTGTGGTATGGTTCGCGTGCGCTGGTTTCATACAAGTCGGGGCTGCCGAGCAGTCGCGTTGCCAGCGCCGAGGTCATGCCGGCATCGCCTTTAACGAATTTGCGCACGTCGTCGCGAAACACACCGTTCCACTCTGCCCAGCGTCCCCACGAAGGTAATGTGCCTACCTGATAAAGCCCTGCGGCATCCCATGCTTCGGCGATCAGCTTGGAGTTTGCCAGCACCGGGTCGTACGCCATGGCCTCCAGCAGCGGAGGGCTTTTCAGCACGCTTCCGTCCTGGCCGCGTCCAAGAATTGAGGCCAGGTCGAAACGGAATCCGTCCACGTGCATCTCCGTGACCCAGTAGCGCAGACATTCGACGATAAATTCGCGCACAACAGGGTTATTGCAGTTCACAGTGTTGCCGCAGCCGGAATAGTTTAGGTACTGTCCCGTCGCGGGATTGAGGATGTAGTACGTCGCGTTGTCGATGCCGCGAAACGAAAAGGTAGGCCCATCGGCGGCACCCTCGGCCGTGTGATTAAACACCATGTCAAGGATGACCTCGATGCCTGCCAGGTGCATGGCCTTCACCATGTCGCGAAACTCCTGCACCTGCTGACCGTCGCCCCGCTTGGACGAATACGCCGTGTTAGGAGCGAAGAATGCGGTCGGCTGGTAGCCCCATAGATTACGCAGAGGCTCGCCGGTAAACGGATTTACGCGGTCAGTATCGCTCTCTTCGAATTCGTTCACTGGCAGCAATTCAACGGCGGTAACTCCTAATTGTTTCAGGTATGGAATCTTCTCGATGAGTCCGGCGAATGTGCCTGGGCTTGTCACTCCGGATGAGGCATCTCGGGTGAAGCTCCGCACGTGCATTTCGTAAATGACACTATCGACCAGCGGAATATTCAGCGGCTGGTCCTGCTCCCATTCATACTGGTTCTCGCAAACCACGCTGTATCGGTGTTGCTGCTTGTCCGAATACGACGTGCCCCACTCCGCCGCTCCCGAGAGCACCCGTGCGTACGGGTCGATCAAAGCCAGTGAAGGATTAAATCGAAAGACGTCGGGATCAGTATTCGGCTCCATTGAGAACCGATAAGCATAGTGCGCTCCAACGTCTAACCCTTCAACGAATACGTGCCAAACCTGGCCGGTGCGATGCGTGCGCGGGTCGAGTGGTAATGTCGCGGCAGGTTCCGGATTTACTGGATCAAACAACAGCAGGCAGCATGACGTTGCATGTTTCGAGAAAATCGAGAAGTTCACTCCGCCTCGGCGTACAGTGGCTCCAAGCGGGAGAGGATGACCGCGTTTAATGCAGTAAATGCGCGGGATCGCGGGACTGGAAAGTTGTTCCGAAGTGCCAGTGTTTGTAATTGCCATGACGAGTGGCCATCGTTTCAGGGCCAATGCATGGGATACCAGAAAGTCACAGCTTGAACAAGCGCGAATCCCGGCCTCGCGTCGATTAAGAAGTCTTGACGTCTCGCAACAGGAACTTTCCAATGCGGGAATAGAGGCCAACAGCATCGAGCAACTGCTTCTTCTCGATGTACTCACCGTCGGTATGCGCCACGTGAATCGAGCCGGGACCGATCAGAACTGGCGTTCCCCAATTAGGCAAGGCAGGAATATCGGTGGTGAACGCCGCAATCATCGTGTCAATATCCGGCACCGTGCCTAGCTCCATGAACGGAATTTCCAGGATGAAATTAGCTTCAGCCTTGCCAGCAACCGCAGTAGCGATTTGCTTGCGCAGTTCCTCAGTCGGCCCGACGAGCCGGATCAACAGGTTCGCCACGGCGTGATCGGGAATGACATTGGGAGCGCGCCCGCCCTCAATCAGGCCAATATTCATCGTCGAAGGACCGGCCTTGGGATGTTCGGGCAGCTTAATCTTGCGAACGTCCTCCAGCGCGTCGAGTAATTTCTCGATTGCCGACTCACCCAGTTCCGGATAGGCCGAGTGCGCCATGCGCCCCGTGGCAACGACTTCCACGCGAAGCGTACCCTTCGACGCCAGTGCGATCCGGTTTTCCGTGGGCTCTCCATTGATGAGGAACTTCGTTCCTCGCGGATCGAGATTGGCGGTTTGTGCTCCCTGACTGTCGCGCTCTTCGCCGACCAGAAAGAGCAGTCCTGAGTAGATGCCTTCGGCTTTCAATGCCTCGGCCGCCGCGATCTGCGCCACAATGATGCCCTTCGCATCGCAGGACCCGCGTCCGTATATGCGTTCAGGAGTCTCCGACGAGGCAATGAACGGAGGTACCGTGTCCATGTGCGTCGAGAACGCAAGCTCGGGGCGCGGATGGCCGGGGTTTGTGGCCCACACGTTAAAGCGATCGCCCTCTACCGGCATGCACTCTACGTTGTATCCGATCCCCGCGAGTTCTTCCGCAATCACCGCGCCAACCACGGCTTCATGGCCGGTGATCGATTCGATGTCAATGAGCTTGCGTGTGAGCGCGAACAGGTCCATGCCGCCAGAATATCGCATCGGACACCACACGCTCCGGCTATTCCTGTGAGTGCGCCGGACGGAAGCCATGCTCAAAATTCAGGTATAGGATCACGCCCGTCTGGTGTTGCACGTCCATTAAGCCGAAGGGGACCGCTACCCCAGGAATAATCTGCAGTCCCCGGAGGCTCGGTCATCGCTTGCCGCTGGTGGAAACTGGGGACGAATCTGTTGTTGCCGAGAACACACGGTCCAGCGCGTGCTTGCGGTGCTCGAAGATTGCGGCCATCATGCGCTGAAATATGAACTTCTCCAGCATCGCTCCCACCGCACCGAAGCCAATTTCGTATTCCACTTCATCGCCTACGATGGTGCCCTCCCGGCCATTCTCGGTCTTCGCCTCGAAAAAATGCGTGTGATGCCACGACTTGAAAGGGCCTTGCTTCTGAATGTCACAGAAGTACTCGTTAAACGAGAACTCGGTGATGACGGCGGTCCAGCGCTCATGAATCGGGATGTAGGGAATCGCCCGAAACTTGAAATGAATCTCCGTACCGGCTCCGGCCATGCGCTCGAACCCCTTGGGCCGTGTCCCTCCGGTCAGGCGCGGAGGCACCAAGTTGAGCTTCAGCACCTTCGCACCCTGCGACGGCGGCATGATGCGCGGAAGATTGTGGGGATCTGCGAAGAACGCGAACACCTTCGGTAGCGCAACCGGCACCCAGTGCTCGACGTGAAGGCGCTGACTCATCAGTCCACGAATATATTCCCGTGCCCCGACGTTGCCAAACACAACCTGCCTTCACCGCCGAATCGCTCGAGCTAGAAAACTTCGCAGGGCCTCGCTCAACACCAGTTAATCGACCGGAATCAACTGGAAGGTACCTTTTTCGAACGGTATCTTCCGGTTATTTCCGGCTGTCGACAGTGCAGCTCAACAGAAGCGTGCCAACGCTCACACAATTAGTTGGGTGTTGTCCGCCGTGTAGCACAACCTATCGACGTCATTCGGCAGAATGAAAATTGTTGCGGAAAGTTGCACTTTTCCGCTTGACACAAGCGCGAAAGGGTATAAACTTCGGACTCAAGAGTGGTAGGAAATGGGAAAATAGGGCGTGTAGTGGTCCACTCTGGGAGCTTTTAGAGCGAATTGGTTGATTTGACCAAATCCGCACAGAAAGCAAATAGCAGCTCCCATATGGGGTGGTTTTTCAGGTTTTCCTCCTCTCCCGGCAAAGTAAGGTTCCGGCGGAATGGCGCCGGTGGTTATGTTTCGTGGCTCGCACTTAACTCGGCTCGACGACAAAGGGCGCCTCAAAATGCCCGCGGAATTCAAGCGTCTGGCCGACGAAAAGTACAGCGGCTCCAAATTCTACATCACCAGCAAAGATGGGAAGAGTGCCAATGTGTATCCCATCTCGGAGTGGGAGACGATCGAGCGCAAGTTGGTCGCGTTGCCCACTTTCAACGCTTCCAAACAGAAGTTATTAAAGCTGACCAGTTATTACGGACAAGAAGTGGAATTCGATGGCCAGGGGCGTTTGCTGCTGCCGGCGGTGTTACGCGAATCAGCCGGCCTCAAGGGCGAAGTCTCGGTGGCAGGGCGTTTGACGTACCTCGAAGTACAAAATGCCGAATCACTTCGCGAAGAAGTGGCTCAGCCGCTTTCTGAGGAAGATGTCAAAACACTGGCGGATTTGGGGATCTAGTGGCACAAAGCGGTCCATTCAACGTCTCGGGACGGGAGTGAATGGAGCCAGACAGTTCAACGACGGACAGCGCCAGCGAGCGCGAGCATGGCAAGACGGGAAGCAGGCGGTTTGGCCATGTACCGGTTCTTTTAAAACAAGCGATCGAATTCCTGGCCGTGCAGCGCGGCGGGACCTATATCGACGCGACTCTGGGCTTAGGCGGACACAGCTGGGAAATCGCAAAACGCCTCGGCGCACAGGGTCGTTTGATTGGCTTCGATAAGGACTCGGCAGCACTGGAACGGGCGCGCGAGAGGCTGACGAGCCCTCCCCCGGAGTTGGCCGCCGATTGGCCGCAGATCGAACTGGTGCACGCGAGTTTTGCGGAGGTGGCGCAGCATATCGCTCCCGCCAGTGCCGACGGTTTGTTGGCCGACTTGGGCGTCAGTTCCATGCAGTTGGAGAACGCCGAGCGCGGATTTAGTTTTCAGGCGGATGGGCCCCTTGATATGCGGATGAATACGCAGTCGGGGCAGACCGCCGAACAAGTGGTAAACCGCTTCGATGAGCGCGAGCTTGCCGATGCGATTTACGAATTCGGTGAGGAAAGGAGGTCGCGGAGAATCGCCAGAGCCATTGTTCGGGCGCGGCCGATTCAGACCACCGCACATCTTGCGGAGGTGGTATCGGCTGCGGCCCGGCCAATGAACCAGGCTGAGCGGCGCATTCATCCGGCGACTAAGACCTTTCAGGCTCTCCGAATTTTGGTGAACCGTGAGCTCGACGACCTGCGGGATCTGCTGAGTACCGGCGCAGCGTCGCAAGTATTAAAGAAGGGCGGCAGGCTGGTGGTCATCAGCTTCCACTCGCTGGAAGACCGCATTGTGAAAGACGCGTTACGCGAGGGAGCTTCAGCCGGACTGTACCGGCTGTTGACCAAGAAGCCAGTAACGGGCGAAGAGGAAGAAATCGATCGCAATCCGCGGGCACGCAGCGCAAAGATGCGAGCTGCTGAGCGGATCTGAATATTTGCACGATTGTAATGATTGGTGTTGGTTGCGAAAGTTATTAACATTTTCCGCAGCAGAATTCACAAGATCTGCGGAAAAGTCTGTGGGAAATGTGGATATCCCACAGAGTATGGGTTGAAAGTTGAAGGCAGGAGAGCGCGATGGCAGCTAGTGTGATGTATCCCACAATGCAGGACGCAGGCAACTGGGGCGACTCGGTGTCCAATACCCGTGGCATGTTCATGGGTACGCCCGAGATCTATTTCGCCAAGCGCATCGACAACACGCGCGTCGTACGCATCGTCGATCGCAAGAAGCGCCGGGAGATGGCGTTTTTCGGCGCCATGCTCAGCGTGTTTTTCCTGGTCGTAATGGTGTACCTGCTACAGCACCTTAGCGCCATCCAATACGGGTATCGCATCGAGCAGGCCAAGTCTGAGCACAATGCCATTGTGCAGAGTAACCGCGCTCTGGAACTGGAAGTCTCGTCGTTGACGGACCTGGAGCGCATCGAAATTGAAGCGCGGAGGCTCGGCATGATTCCGCCAGTCGCAGGTCAGGTGCAGGCCATCGAAAGTGGTAACGGTGATATGGGGGTGCCTGTCATGGCGCGGGCGAATCCCAGCGGAATTTCGGTGATTTCAGCTCAGCAATAAGGCTCGCGCAACGCGCCGGGTCGTTATATCCGATTTGAGTTGCGGCGGTCCGCCAATGTCGGACCGCCATCTTTCTCTAAGTACCACAGCGTGGGGCTACCATGTTGTCAGAATAGCGTTCCGGGGTTGCACAAAAGTCATGGGGAAGTTGCGGGCACCTGCTAAGACGCCGTCCAAGAGGCTCATTATCCTCGGGGCTGTGCTGTTCCTGTGGGTTGCGGCGGTTCTGGGGCGCCTCGTTTACCTGCAGGTCGTAAAATACCAGTTCTTTCTGAACCTGGCCTCACGGCAGACCCGTCGTGTGATGGATGTCGAGCCGCGACGCGGCACAATCTACGACCGCAACGGCACTGAGCTGGCCATGTCGATCGACGTGGACTCCGTGTTTGCCGTCCCCAGCGAAATCCCCGACCAGGAAAGCACGGCGCAGGTTCTTGCCAAGGTTCTCGACCTCGATGCGCAGGACCTGTTGGCCCGGCTCCGGTCGCAGCGGAACTTCGCCTGGATGAAACGCAAGGTCGACGCTGAAACAAGCGCTCGCCTCCGCGAACTGAACCTGCGCGGTATTTACTTTCAGAAAGAACCCCAGCGCTTTTACCCTAAGCGCGATCTTGCAGCGCAGGCCATCGGATACGTTGGAACCGACGACGAAGGCTTGGGCGGCCTCGAACTTGTCTATGACGACGACCTCCGCGGCATTCCGGGGAAGCAAACCATCTCTGTCGATGCTCGCCGCAAGTGGTACGGGCGAGTGGAGCGCGAGCCCGACCCGGGGCAGAACCTCGTTCTGACAATCGACGGTACGATCCAGTACATCGTCGAAAAAGAACTCGAACAGGCCATGCTTGACACCAAGGCCGAGGCCGGCACGGTTGTGGTCCAGAATCCCCGCACGGGCGAAATCCTGGCCTTGGCCAATCGTCCCACCTTCAATCCCAATGTCTTCTTTAGCCACGACAAAGAGGCGCTGAAAAACCGCGCCGTCAGTGACGTTTACGAGCCCGGTTCGGTATTCAAGACCGTTACCTACTCGGCGGCGATTGAGCAGGGCGTAGTCAAGCCGGAAGACAAGGTGGATTGCCAGGGTGGCTCCATCACCATCTACGGCATGACCATTCACGATGCCCACAAGATGGGCGTGATGACGATTGCCGAGGCTTATGCGCATTCCAGTGACGTCGCGGCTGTCAAGACCGGCATGAAGCTGGGCGATGTGAAGTTCGATGAGTACATCCGTTCCTTCGGTTTTGGAGCGCAAACCGGCATTGAGCTTCCCGGCGAGAGCCGCGGCTTAAAGAAACCCGTCAATCGATGGTCCAAGGTTTCGATTGGCGCTATGTCGATGGGGCAGGAGGTCGGTGTTACCGCAGTGCAAATCGTCTCCATGGTCTCGACCATCGCCAACGACGGCGTCTACACGCCGCCGCGCATCGTCGCCGGTGAATTGCCGCCGAATGCAGGCCCGAAGCCGGTCGTTTTTCATCCCCCGCAGCAGCATCGTGTGATCTCCACTATGACCGCGGCGCAAATGAAAAAAATGATGGAGGCCGTAGTGCTCGACGGCACGGCACGGCGAGCTATCCTCGACGGTTACACCATTGGCGGCAAGACCGGCACCGCACAAAAGGTCGATCCGAAAACCGGTGCCTACTCCAAGACGAAGTATGTGGCGTCGTTTGTAGGGTTCGCACCCGTTAATACCCCGGCCGTCACCATCGCCGTTATCCTCGATTCGGCGCAAGGATTGCACCAGGGCGGGCAGGTCTCTGCGCCTGTGTTCCAGCGCATCGCTCAGCAGGTGTTGGAGTACCTGCACGTTCCCCACGACATCGAACCGAAGAATCAGCAGCGCTTCACGCTTCTGGCTTCTCAGCGCAACGATGATCTTGCCGAAGAGAGTTCCGATCACTTGAGTGCGCCGCCCTTGCCCGAAAGCGACGACAAGTCCAGCGCGGTTCCGGAGAGCAACTCCAGCGCCAAGCAGATTGCCACGACACCAATGCCCTCGCAGTCACCCTATGGCGCCGTTGTGAATGTGGCCGCAGTATCAGGCAGCCCGCAGTCTGTGCCCGATGGCCTCGATCCCGCCCCGTATGCTGTGCCGCCACCACCGGCGAACTCCGACCGCGCTGTGGTCATGAGCGTAGATAGTGGCATTGTTGTGCCTTCGTTCATGGGTAAGTCACTGCGGGCTGCCGTTGAATATGCGCAGCAAAGTGGCGTTGAGATTAGTGTGCTGGGCAGCGGCATCGCTCGCCAGCAAAGTCCGCTGCCGGGTACGCACTTGCCTGCAGGACAACGAGTTACGGTTCGCTTCAGCCATTAGGCGGAATTGTACCGATTTGGAACCATGCCGAACAGGAACGGAATCAGCCGCTTCCGCCATTCCACCCGCGGCTATAATTTTCTTGTCATGAACTTCCTTCAATTGCTTGATGGCGCGGAAGTGTTAGACGAACGGGGCGATCCCCCCATTGCCGGGCTCGATTACGACAGCCGGCGGGTTCGCGCTGACTGGTGCTTCGTCGCGATGCGCGGCGAGCACACAGATGGAAATCAATTCATCGACCAGGCTATCGCGAATGGCGCGGTAGCGATCGTCAGTGACTCTCTCCCGCCGCGGGAAGGAATTGCTTGGGCGCGAGTTCCACATGGCCGCAGGGCACTGGCGCGTCTGGGCGCCAATTTCTACCGCCATCCGGCCGAGAAGTTGACCCTGACGGGAATTACCGGCACCAACGGCAAGACCACAACTTCGTTCATTTTGAGTCGGATGTTTCGTGCCGCCGGTCGCAAGATCGCGTTGGTTGGCACCGTCGAGTACCGCATAGGCAACGAGACTTTTCCCGCACCGCACACCACGCCGGAGGCGCTCGAACTAAACCGTCTCTTGAACCAGGCCGTTCAGGTAGGTTGCACTGAGGTGGTCATGGAGGTTTCCTCGCACGCGCTCGAACAGCAGCGCACCTTTGGAATTCCGTTCGAGGTGGCGGTCTTCACCAACCTCACGCAAGATCATCTCGACTATCACGGCACCATGGAGAGCTACTTCAAGTCCAAGACCATCCTCTTCGAAGGACTGGGAGTCGAACCGCCGCGCGCCGTGGTGATCAATATCGACGACGAATATGGCCGCCAATTGCTGAGACTCTGTGCGCGCAGGCACGAGGTAATCACGTACGGACTGGAGAGCGGCGACTTCCACGCCAAGGAACTCAAAGTGAGCAGCAGCGGACTTGGCTTCAAAATGTCTACCCCGCAGGGTGACATTCCCATTTGGAGCCCGATGCTGGGCCGGGTGAACGTTTACAACCTGCTGGCTGCGTCGGCCGCCGCCTATGCTCGCGAAGTGCAACCCAGCGCAATTTCCGAGGCAGCCGACCAGATCGCCCATGTTGCTGGCCGCTTCCAGCGCCTTGACCTGGGCCAACCATTTACCGTGATCGTCGACTACGCTCACACCGACGACGCTATCCGTAACCTCACCGCCGTAGCACATGATTTCCTGCACCAGCGTGGCGGGCCCGGACGCATCCTCACCGTTTTCGGATGCGGCGGCGATCGCGATCGCGCCAAGCGCCCTTTGATGGGTGAGGCCGCCGGAACCGGCAGCGACTTCGTCGTCCTTACCAGTGACAACCCCCGCGGCGAAGACCCCATCGCCATCATGAACGACGCTCTGCCCGGATTGCAGCGCACTAACGTTCGCTACACTCTGGAGCCAGACCGCAGAAAAGCGATTGAGTTGGCAATCCACGAAGCCGATGCAGGCGACATTGTCCTCGTTGCCGGCAAAGGTCACGAAAAGCATCAGGTGACGAAGGAAGGCGTGGTGCCCTTCGATGACGTGGAGGTCGCCATGAAGGCCCTTCAACATGCCGGATACGCCGCACCGCATCCGGTCAACTCATGAAGCTCGGCCTGGCGCGTGCCGCCGAACTCATTCAAGCCAGCGGCGACTACGATTCACAGGCGGTAGCCGTCGGGTATTCCATCGACTCGCGCACTATTCAGCCCGGTGAGGTGTTTTTCGCCGTCAGCGGCGAGCGGCTCGACGGCCACGATTTCGTCGAAGCCGCATTGGCGAGACGAGCGGTGGCCGCCGTCGTAGCACGGGAACAGCTCCCACGGTTTCCCCAGAATTCCAAAGTACTTGCAGTGGACGACCCGCTGGCCGCCCTGCAACAGTTGGCGTCCGCAGTGCGTAAGATGTGGGGTAAGCCGCTGATCGGCATTACCGGCTCCGCCGGCAAGACCACGACCAAGGAAATCGTTGCCCACGTTCTCGCTACCCGCTACAACGTGCTGAAGTCGTTGGGCAATCTCAACAACCACTTCGGCATGCCGCTCCAACTGCTCAAGCTCGAACCCGAGCATGACATCGCCGTCATCGAGATGGGAATGTCCCACGCGGGCGAAATCACCGCACTCGCTGAACTCGCCAAGCCCAACTGCGGCCTGGTAACCCTCGTCGCACCGGTTCACCTTGAGTACTTCGATTCGATCGAGAGCATTGCCCGCGCCAAGTATGAGCTAATCGAGGCCTTGCCGAACGACGGCATCGCAGTCCTTAACGCCGACGACCCGCTCGTCTCCCGGTTCGGTCGGGATTTCGCAGGCAAGGTCGTGACTTTCGGACTGCACCAGCCAGCCGATGTCTCCGCCCGCAACATCCAAGCGATGCAACCCATGGGTTCAGCGTTCGACATTGTCTTCAACGGTGCAACCGTCCGCGCGAGCCTTCCGCTGCTCGGCGAACACAGCATCTACAACGCGGTCGCCGGCGTTGCCGTGGGTCTGCAATACGGCGTCTCCCTGCGCGATGCGGCCAACTCCCTGGCTTCGCTTTCCGCCAGCGACAAGCGCGGCCAGGTGCTCCAATTCGCCGGAGCCACTATCATCAACGATTGCTACAATTCCAACCCGAAGGCGCTCGACAGCATGGTTCGCTCTCTGGCGCAGATTCCGGCGCAGCGTCGTGTCGTGGTTGCCGGTGAGATGCTCGAACTCGGTCCGCAAGCCGAAGCCATGCATCGCGAGTGCGGACGCCACATGCGCGACGCGAGAATAGACCTCGTTCTCGGAGTGCGCGGCCTCGCGAGGTGCATCGTCGACGGCGCCGCCGAGAAGCAGGTGCCCGGAGAATTCGTAGATTCTCCCGAGGAATCAGTGGAATGGTTGCGGCACAACATAAGGCCCAGCGACGTCGTTCTGTTTAAGGCCTCTCGCGGCGTACGTTTGGAGCGCGCTCTGGAAGGCTGGATGGGCGACGCCTCTGAGGGTTCCCATTGAAGCGTCAAACTGAACGATAATCTGGAGACGGGGATAACATTGCTTTATTGGCTGCTCTATCAAAAGGGTTTCGTCGTACTGCATATCGGCCCGTTCCGAATCTTCCGCTATTTGACCTTTCGTACCGCATTCGCCAGCCTCACCGCTCTATTCATCGGGCTGGTCATCGGCCCCGCAGTAGTCCGCCGCCTCCGCGACTTTCAAATTGGCCAGTACATTCGCGAAGATGGCCCCCAGGCTCATCAGCGCAAGGCTGGCACCCCGACCATGGGCGGAGTCCTCATCGTGGTCGCCATGCTCGTACCAACCCTGCTGTGGGCGGATCTTAGCAACCGCTTTGTCTGGATCGCCGTACTCGCTACCCTTGCCTATGGCGCCATCGGTTTTGCCGACGACTACCTCAAAGTCATCCACCGCCGCAACCTCGGACTTACCGGCCGGTCAAAGCTCTTCTACCAGTTTGCCGCGGCGTTAGCGATTGGCCTGACGCTGATCATCCTCCAGCGATACTCCCTGTATTCCACGCGCTTGATTGTCCCGTTTTTTAAGCATTTTCGTCCTGATCTGGTGATAGGCGCCCTGCTTCATTCTCAGTTTTGGCCTCTCGCGTACATTCCGTTCCTCATCTTCGTGATGATCGTCATCGTCGGCTCCAGCAACGCGGTCAACCTGACCGACGGCCTCGACGGCCTGGCAATCGGCTGCACCGTCATCGCTGCCGGCGCCCTCACCATGCTGACCTACGTCAGCGGACACGCACTATTCGCGGACTACCTCGAGATCGCCAAAATCCCGCAGGTATCGGAGCTCACCGTCTTCTGCGGCTCCATGGTTGGTGCGGCCATTGGATTCCTCTGGTACAACGCTCATCCTGCCGAGGTCTTCATGGGCGACGTCGGCTCCCTCGCGCTCGGTGGCGCCATTGGCACCGTCGCCGTCCTCATCAAGCAGGAGCTCCTTCTGCCCTTCATCGGCGGAGTTTTTGTCATTGAAGCCCTCTCTGTCATCCTCCAGGTGGGCTCCTACAAGCTGCGCAAGAAGCGCATTTTTAAGATGGCCCCCATCCACCACCACTTCGAGTTACTCGGCTGGAGCGAGTCCAAAGTCATCGTTCGTTTCTGGATCGCTTCGCTCGTGTTTGCACTCTTTGCTCTCACCACCTTGAAACTCCGCTAGCCCTGCGTTAAACGTGGCACAATGAGCATTCGGATGCTCTCTCTCATGGATGTCAAAGGCAAACGCGTTCTGGTCGTCGGGCTTGGCAAGTCAGGCATCGCCAGCGCACTTTTCTTGGCGGATCAGGGCGCACGCGTCGCCGTCTCCGATACCAAGTCGCAAGAAGAACTTCACCATGAGATTCCGCAACTGCTTGACCATGGAATCGGTGTCGAAGCCGGCTATCACGGCGAGCGCACCTTCAAAGAGCAGGAGCTCATCGTCATCAGTCCCGGCGTTCCTTCCGACGTGCCACAACTCGTGCAGGCCCGTCAGGCAGGAATCCCCGTGATCGGCGAAGTCGAACTGGCCGCACGCTACCTGGAGGGCCACATCGTCGCCATCACCGGCTCCAACGGCAAGACCACCACCACCACCCTTACCGGTGAGATCATCGCCGCCGGCGGCAAGCACACGCTCGTCGGCGGTAACATCGGCACCCCCGCAATCAGTTTTGTTGGCAGCGCCACCAGCGATTCATGGATTGTTCTCGAAGTCAGCAGCTTTCAGCTTGAGACCATCGAGACCTTCCGGCCCACCATCGCCGTGGTGCTCAACGTCACGCCTGACCATCTCGATCGCCACCATTCCTTTGAGAACTACGCCGCAGCCAAGGCACGCATCTTCGAAAACCAGACAGCCGCCGATTTTGCCGTGCTCAACGCCGACGACGCCACCTGTGCCGCGATGGCCACGAAGACCAAGGGGTCCATCCACTGGTTCAGCCGTCAGCATGAGGTCGAACGAGGTGTCTTCGTCCGCGACGAAAATATCATTTGGCGCGATGCCAAGGGCGAGCAGTCCATCATGCCCGTGGCTGAGATCGCGCTCAAGGGCGCCCACAACGTCGAAAACGTGCTGGCCGCTGTCGGCGCCGGAATGTTGTCTGGCGTCGCGCCCTCTGACATTCGGCGCGCGGTCGTCAACTTCAAGGCCGTCGAGCATCGTCTGGAATACCTTGCCACAGTGAGCGGTGTCGCTTACTACAACGATTCCAAAGCCACCAACGTCGACGCCACCATCAAGGCACTGGAATCCTTCCCCGGACGCATTCACCTGATCCTCGGCGGCAAAGACAAGGGAAGCGACTACACCGTGCTCAACCCGCTGCTCGCCGAGCGCGTCAAGCGCGTGTACACCATCGGAGCCGCGGCCCGCAAAATCGAGTCGCAGATCAAGGGCGTTCCCGTAGTCAGCTCGGGAACCATCGACAACGCGGTGCGCCAGGCCCACGACTTCGCCGCCGACGGCGACATCGTACTGTTGGCTCCGGCCTGCGCCAGCTTCGACCAATTCGTCAGCTACGAACATCGCGGACGCGTCTTCAAAGATCTCGTCCGCCAACTCGCTGCACGCCAACTCCAAAGCGCCGGAGGTGCCGCCTAATGGCGATGCGCGTCAGCGTCGACAAGTGGCTCTTCACCGTGGTCCTGCTGCTCGTGTTCATCGGGTTGGTGATGGTCTTCAGCTCTTCAGCCGTCATGGCGCAGGCACGCTTCGGCTCGTCCTACAGCTTCCTGTTACGGCAACTCGGCTGGGCCGCCGCCGGACTCGCCGCCATGGTGCTGGTCATGAACATCGACTACCAGCAATATCGGCGGTCCTCCATCGTCTTCACGTTCCTGGGATTCACCACGCTTCTACTTGTTGCCGTCTTCGCTTTTCACGACTCTCACAACACGCACCGCTGGATCAAGCTCGGCCCGCTGTCATTCCAGCCCTCAGAACTCGCCAAGCCTGCCATCATTCTTTATCTCGCATACTTCCTGGAGTCGCGCTGGCATCAGATTTCCGACTGGAAGAATGTGCTCTTGCCTGCAGCCGCGCCCAGTGTGCTGCTCGCGGCACTCATCGTCAAAGAGCCTGATCTCGGCACCGCCGTCGCTTGCATGGCCATCACCGCATCCGTGCTCTACATCGCGGGCATGAAGATGCGCTATCTGATGTACGGATTTGCGGCTTCGCTCCTACCGCTCTACATCCTCATTGTGCGCGTCCCCTGGCGCTGGCATCGCATCATTGCGTTCCTCGATCCCTGGAAGGACCCGCAGGGACACGGCTTCCACATCATCCAATCCATGATCGCGGTCAGCACCGGCGGCCTCGCTGGCGCGGGACTGATGGAAGGGAAGCAGAAGCTCTTCTACTTGCCCGAACCTCACACCGACTTCATCTACGCCAATATCGCCGAAGAGCTCGGACTGTGGGGAGCTGTACTGGTGGTCGTCCTGTTCAGCATTTTCCTGTGGCGCGGCATTCGCGTGGCCATGAAGACGCAGGACCCGTTTGCCCGCTTCCTCGCCACCGGCATCACCGCCATGGTGGTGGTGCAGGCACTCATCAACATCAGCGTCGTTTTAGGCATGATGCCGACCAAGGGCATTCCGCTGCCTTTCATCTCTTACGGCGGCTCGTCCTTGTTCATCACCCTTGCCAGCGTGGGTGTGCTTCTTAACATCACCCAACAGAACAACTAGGAGAGTCCCACTGGCGGCTACACCCAACTTTGGCACACCAGCCCGAAGGGCGGAACAATCGTAGCCCGGGACGTTAGTCCCGGTTGGAGTGCGAGATGAATCCGAGCCCCTTTAGGGGCGGCAGATGGAAATGCGGACTTTAGTCCGCCGGCACCGCTATTTCTGATACAAGGCTAACCATGCGCATCATCGTCGCGGGCGGAGGCACTGGCGGCCACGTCATCCCGGCCATCGCCATCGCCCAGGAACTCAAGTCCACCTACAACGCAGAGGTCCTTTTTGTCGGAACCGCGCGCGGCATGGAGACACGCCTGGTTCCCGCCGCCGGATTTCAGCTTGAACTGGTCACCGTCGGTGCGCTCAATCGCGTCAGCCTCGCAACTCGACTCAAGACTCTCTTCGATCTCCCGCGCGCTATCGCGAAATCGGCACAGGTCATTCGCAGCTTCCATCCCGATGTCATCGTGGGCGTCGGCGGCTATGCTTCCGGCCCCGCCATGCTCGCCGGAGCGATGCTCCACGTTCCTTTGATGGCCTTCGAGCCTAACGTGGTTCCCGGCTTCGCGAATCGTCTGGTGGCACCTTTCGTGAAGGCAGCGGCAGTCCACTTCGCATCCACGCAGAAATACTTCCCCAATGCCGTCGTCACTGGCGTGCCCGTACGGCATGAGTTTTTTGGCATTCCTCCGCGAACAACGGAAGGTAGTCCCACGCTTTTGGTTTTCGGCGGCAGCCAGGGCGCGCACGCCATCAACGTCGCGGTCATGCAGGCACTCCCTGCACTCGCGAAGCAAGTGCCTGGCCTGCGCCTGATTCATCAAACCGGCCAAAACGATTACGAAGCCGCCAAGGCCGCGGCAGCCAGCGCTGGAATCTCAGCGGAAGTCTCGCCCTTCATTGATGACATGCCCGGGGCCTTCGCTCGCGTCGACCTGCTGATCTGCCGTTCCGGCGCCAGTACTGTGGCCGAGGTCGCAGCGGCAGCCAAGCCCGCCATTTTTGTTCCACTACCCACAGCGGCCGACGATCACCAGCGCCTCAATGCCCAGGCCCTGGCCGACGCCGAGGCGGCGATGCTTCTGCCGCAATCCGATCTGACACCCGACCATCTCGCACGGGCCGTGGCCTCGCTCCTCGCCGACCGCGATCACCTCGCGCGCATGGGTACCGCCGCCCGCCAATTTGCCCATCCCGACGCAGCCGCGGAAATCGCCGCCATGGCTGCCCGCATCGCTGGCGCTTCAGCCTAATCACCGTCACTCGATTTGTCATCCCGACCGCAGCCGTCCCGCCAAGCGGGACGGTGGAGTGGAGGGACCTGCATTTCGCATCCGGTTCCGGCGTGACACGAGTCAGCCGATATGCCCCACTCTGGCGTCTCATCCCTCAACCATGTAGCCTAATCATTCGCTGCCAACTGCCCACTGGCAGCTGGCTACTGATCCATGTTTGCCAAAATTCAGCGCATTCATTTCGTCGGTATTGGTGGCATCGGCATGAGCGGTATCGCCGAAGTCCTGCTCAACCTCGGCTACAAAGTCTCAGGTTCCGACCTCAAGGCGTCCCCCATCACCCAGCGTCTCGCCGACTTGGGCGCTATCACCTTTGAAGGTCACCGCGCTGAGAACCTGTTAGGCGCAGAGGTTGTCGTCACTAGTTCCGCCGTGGCTCGGGACAACCCCGAAGTTGTGGCTGCGCACGCCTCCCACATCCCCGTGATACCTCGCGCCGAAATGCTGGCCGAATTGATGCGCCTCAAATACGGCATCGCCATCGCCGGAATGCATGGCAAAACCACTACCACCTCGATGGTCGCGGCGATCCTCGCCGCCGGAGGCCTCGATCCCACCGTCGTCATCGGGGGACGCGTCGACGCCATGGGCTCCAACGCTCGCGTTGGCAAGTCCGAATTCTTCGTAGCCGAAGCCGACGAAAGCGACCGCTCCTTTCTGAAGCTGTGGCCCATCCTCGCCGTCGTCACCAACATCGACCGCGAACACATGGACTGCTATCGCGACATGGCCGACATCGAGCGCACATTCGTCGAGTTCCTCGACCACGTGCCTTTCTACGGCATGGTAGTGGCCTGCAATGACGACGATGATTTGCGCTGCATCCTCCCCGGCGTTCGCCGTCGCATCCTCACCTATGGCACTCGCGAGGGTTCTGACTTTCACATTACCGACATACATTCAGGAATCGCCGGAGAGGGGCACTTCGCCACCAGCGTCTTTCGCGTCGGCTATCAGGGCCGTGACCTCGGCGAATTCCAGTTGCATGTGCCCGGCGAACACAACGTCCGTAACTCCACTGCCGCGATTGCGGTCGGTATCGGCCTCGATATTCCAGTCGAAAAGATTCGCGAAGGGCTGGCCACCTTCAACGGAGTGGACCGCCGCTTCCAACTCAAGGGCCGCGTCAACGGCGTCACCGTGATCGATGACTACGGCCACCATCCCACTGAAATTCGCGCCACTCTCGCCGCCGCCCGCCAATGTGGATTCCGCCGCATCCACGTCATCTTCCAGCCGCACCGCTACTCCCGAACCAAGCTGCTTTTCGACGAATTCGCCGCCGCCTTCGCCGACGCCGACACCGTGACGGTGCTGGACATCTATGCCGCCAGCGAAGCTCCCATCGATGGCATTACCGGCCAACGATTCGCCGGGCGCGTCACGCGAGGTGGAACACCCGCAGCGTATTCCGCGTCTTTCGCCGAAGCCGCCGACCTCGCGGCCCAGTCGGCACGATCCGGAGACCTAATCCTCACTCTCGGCGCCGGCAACGTCGTCCAACTCGGCCCTATCGTCCTCGAAGCCCTGACCAACACAGCCAACCGCTGACCCAGTTAAGTTGCTTTTTTGCCTCTCGCCTAAGACTTCTCAGTGTCTCTGTGCCTCTGTGGCGTATTTTGTTTTCCGCTCGCCACTGCTTTGAAACTGGCAACTGGCTGCTGGCTACTGGCAACTCTTCCTACAGGTGTTTCCTTAGGCAATAGCTACACGCAATTGCCCCACCGCACCGCGGATAAAACCGGATATAGTGAGGCCAATAGCCGAGAATTTCGGCACTTTTTCTACTCCATGGCGCGGAAAAGCACGTCCACACTGCCGGATGAGGACTTCGACGCGGTCGCCGAACCGCGCGCATCTTCGCGTTCCTACGACGATTCGCCCCTGGATGCTCGCATCCTCGCCCTCGACGACGAAGAAGAGTCGCCCTTCCTCCGCGGACAGAAGCGCGTCCCTGTTCGTCGCGGAGCATTGCCTCGCAAGGCGGCCGGCCGCATCAAGCTGCTCATGGTGGCGTTGCTCGTGGTTGGCGCGCTCGGACTCGTGGCCAGCACTCTCTATCGCTACGGAACCCAGTCCTGGCGCTTCCGCGTTGACTCCAGCGATAACATCGAAGTTCTCGGCGTCCGCAACGTGACCCGCTCGCAGGTCCTCGACGCTCTCGGTGCCGACATCGATCGCAACATCTTCCACATTTCTCTCGACGACCAGAAGAAGCAGCTCGAAGGCGTTCCCTGGATCGAGTCCGCCACGGTCATGCGCTTGTTCCCGAACCGCCTCCGCGTCGAAGTCCTTGAACGCATTCCCGTCGCCTTCGTCGAAGTCAACGGACGCATCGCCCTCATCGATTCCCACGGCGTCATCATGGACATGCCCCCCGGCGCGCAAAGCTCGTTCTCGTTTCCCGTCGTCGTCGGCATGAGCGACAACGAGCCACTCTCCACCCGCGCCGCTCGCATGAAGATCTACACGCAGCTACTGCATCAGCTCGATTCTTCCGGCGCGAGCTACTCGCACGACCTCAGCGAGGTTGACGTGTCCGATCCGGACGATGTCAAGGTGATGGTCTCCGACCCCAAGGGCGCCGTGCTAGTGCACCTCGGCTCCGCGAACTATCTCGAGCGTTACCAGATTTATGTGAACCACATACAGGAGTGGCGGGCGCAGTTCACTCATGTTGATTCCGTCAGCCTGCGCTACGAAGGACAGATCATCATGAACCCCGACGCCGCTGCTGCGCGTGCCAAACAGACTATTCCAACCGGCGACACGGGCACTGTGGCCACGCCGCCAGTCGCGCCGGCTCCAGCCGTTCACGCAAAGAAATCGAAGAAGCACTAGGACACAATGGGAAGTCAGACAGAAAACCTGCTTACGGTCATCGACATTGGAAGCGCCAAGACCTGCGTCATGGTGGCTGAGGTCAATGAGTACGCCCTGCGCTACCGCGGTCATGGAATCTCCGACTCCCGCGGCATGCGCAAAGGTGTCATCGCCGATCTCGACAAAGCCGTCGACTCCATCAAGAAGGCCGTCGAAGAAGCCGAGAACGTTGCGCAAGCTCCCGTCGAACACGCCATCGTCGGCGTAGCCGGGTCGCACATTCGCGGAGTCAACAGTCACGGCGGTATCGCCCTCGGCGGACGCACTCGCGAAATCAGTCGCGACGACGTTCGCGCCGCCGTCGAGAAAGCCCGCACTATCCCGCTGCCCGAAGATCGCGAGCCGCTCCACCTCCTTCCGCAGGAGTTCATCGTTGACGGCCAGCCCGGCGTGCACGATCCCGCCGGACTGATGGGCAAGAAGGTCGAAGTCCGCGTTCACATGGTCACCGCCAGCGGCACCGCGACGCAGAACGTCGTCT